>Ga0153955_100652_pt1 | contig 13016 bp, 18 predicted proteins | sample TSFL039MetaG_FD_104744 | JGI IMG/M metagenome (GOLD analysis project Ga0153955, IMG submission 104744) | Attine ant fungus gardens microbial communities from Florida, USA - TSFL039 MetaG | ecosystem: Host-associated > Fungi > Mycelium > Unclassified | place: USA: Florida, Wekiwa Springs...
AACGAATCATACCGGCCATTGAGTTCATACTTAATCCGCTCCAGCGCTGATTTCCTTTCTCAACTCATCAAATCGACGTCCTTCTCCTTCTGCTCGCTCTAATGTCTTCACAAGCTTTTCTTCCCTCGTCTGTAATCTCTCCTCCATCCCAAGAATCAGCAATCGCACTTGTTCAATATGCGCCAGTGCTTGTTGCCTGTCGACCCTTCCTTCACTTTTGCCTCCCGGAGAATCTACACTTGGTGGTGTCAGCACCTGTGCGACTGGAGAAATTATAGTTAAAGGTGTCGAAATGCTATTTGCCCGAGCATGTCCAAATCGACTCGTAGTATTGGATGCAATGTCGAGGTGTGACTGTAACACGATTCAATTTGCGAAACAACCAGTCACTTGTTGAACAAAGAATCGCTTACTTGCCAGTTCTCACCTGCAAGCTTAGCGAGGGCCTGCTCGAGAACTTTTTCACGCTGTTTGGCTCTGAAGAAGGAAGACACAAAATCAGACGTTGTAATTACGGATCAGCCAAATATGAGCATACCGTTCTAATTCAGCCATACACCTTTCGTTTTCTCGCTGGGTTCCTTGTAACAAAAGCTCTAGATTCTTATATTCCTTTTCAATTGCCTGGATGCGTTCTATAGGAGGCCGCTCTGTGAGTTGTGATTTGAGGAGCTGCATCTGCATGGAAAGCTACGCCGTCGTTATCAGACTTGCAGCACTGTACGCCAAATGTTGGGAAACAGACTCTATCATTTTCTCTTTCCCTTTCAAGAAGTTGGCGTCGAAGAATATCCTCATCCCCTTCCGCTATAATACCAAGATCATTCGAAATGAGTGGAAGAGAAGGTCGAATGTTATGTTTCGTAGAATGTGTCCGTTTCATTGTGGCGGTGTTAGCAGCTATGTTGTAGTCGAGATAGAGCGTGACAAGATCACGATCGACGCGATTCAGCCACGTGATGATAAGTTCGTGATGTAGGTGCGCTAGCATTGTGCATATTCCACGCATATTCCACATCATGTATTATCAAGGAGATAGAATCTTACAGATTACAACAGTAAACCATGACGAGCTATGTCTGGATCGTAATATTGTACCCTGAAAGCAGTCAACCCTAATCAATTGATCAATTAGACAGGTGTAGCCATGGTTGAGAGTTCGGTTTAGGCGGGATCCTGTGTTGGTTGCCATCCCATTGAAAAGAACTATCCAGTGCTACTATGACGAATGATGTAGGTCGCCAGAGAGTATTCTAATTGAGTTATCGATGATGCCTCAACGGCTAAGAGAACTCAAAGACTTCCACTATTTGGTGTGTTCAAAAGGGTCCATTTGAGATTTGTGACATTTGGGATGAGCAGGAATTGGTGAACGAAGGGAGAGTCAAACGACTATCACTCTAGCCGGTTGACCAGTTGCTTATTTATCCGCCTCCCGAGTTGCCCGTCGCTATTTTCATCGAAATTGACATTTCTATGATCTTCTCTTTTGCGATTGTCACGTACAGCCTCGCGAAGCTCTTGATTTTTTTATTATATCATTTCGATAATGAGCAGGAGGTAGAAGTATAAATTGGGAACACACCACGTCCTATCGCTCAGATTCCCTTCCTCTTCAGTTGTTTCTAAGACCTGGTGTCTTTTTCGTCGCGCAATAACGACATTTGGTTCCCCGCCACTTTATTATTCCACATCTATAATCAGGCTAGCTCCTGAATTCGAACTGCGCCCTCTCTCAAGTTGAAAATCGCTGAAATGCCACGGGTCTTTAGTTTGATCATTGCTGCCCTTTATTTAACTTCTACAATCTCAGCCAGTAATGTATCTGACCTTCTAATATGAGATTGTACTAACATTACGGGTAGTGATAGTCCCCCCGGAATCATGTCGAGTCAATGGCATTGGATGCAATATAACTCGCCCCAGAACGATCACTAGTCTCCATCAAGCAGCCAATGGCGCAAAGTCACAATTAGAGATAGTCAGTGTTGTCGCTACTGCTAACGTAGGTTCCAAGAATACGACTTCAACGAATACCTTGGGGACATCGGGTAGTGACATTAGCAGTGGAGACTCTGATTCTTCATATACCGAGACCGAAAGTGGGAACGGTACTGGTACATCTGCAACAAGCAGGTCCGCAGCTGACGCACCTGCAGCCAAATCGTGAGCTATCCTCAGGTATATGTACATGTACATGAAAAATTCTCACCTCATTGGCTCGACAGTGCTTTCGGGAGTTCAGCTGCCCTTGCTGGACCCCATAATAGTCGTGAGTCTTCGTTTGAGAATGATCAAGCTACGTCTCAGACACATTGGCACAGGAATCTTTGGGAAACGACAAATTGGGGACATTTCATGCAATATTGCTCGATTCCAGACAGTAGGTAGACTTGCCCAGGCTTCCTTAGCTGTGAAGAGCGTCAAGAGTGCGGCCTCTGCGTAAGTTTGAGAACTTTTGGGTACGAAACATAATCGAATGTATGGGAACAGTGATCCAGCTGCTGTGGCTGCAGCAGACCAGGCAGGCACCGCCCTAAACAGTGCAAAAGGTGCTATCGCTAAAATTGCAGTCGCCCTAGTTGCAGGTCAGAAAGCACCTGCAGCAGACCGTGACCAAGTCCAAAAGGGGTTAAACGACGCTACGAGTGCCCTCTCAGGCATCATTTCGTAGGTGACGTCTGACTAGTAATTGTTCTGCGGTGCTCAGCTCGTTTAGGGCTGATCCAAAAGTGACAACGGCCATTTCAAACGCCCAGGAAAAAATTTCGAGCACACTCGAGGCTGGGAATCGAGTTGTCAGTGATTGCTGAGTATCGGTGTACCCCAATGGCGGGAGAAGAAGACAGGATTAGGTTATGATGTAAACACAAAGTCGTATAAACAAACTCTCGCAATCCAATGTCATGAAATGGTTTTACTTTTGTTGTCTTCATGCTAGCCCAGAGACTCTCTCACATCGCTCGTTGTGGGGCACTCTCAACCAACTACCGTCAAATACCCTACTACGTGGCAAATGCAACTACCCGCCGGTACCAAATAATGAAGAGTCGACTATATAACACTCTGCCAGGCTCATATACCTGGCAAACATGGTTATGGTACCGTCGTGATGGCACACCCAGGAGGAAATGGAAAGGTTCAATTTGTGGTGAGTTGATCAAGGTCGTTCTATTTGAGTGTCACCTGTGAAGCTGGTCAACAGTTGCAGTTATCTCTTTGCTTGCTGTCGGATATCAAAATGTCAAGGATATTTTTCGGAAAATCGCTTATGTCTGTTGGTTGATTGAAATTCAACGCCTCGACGCAGGTTATTCTTCGTACAATTTATCAAAACGTCAAGATTTGATTGCCTACTTTACCGACCTCGTTTTTGCCGCCCAGAAGCCGACAAAGTCAGAACGGAAGCATTTCGTGGAGCTAATGGAGCTAGTTTTCGAAACCCTTCCCGAGACTCGTACCCTTGTTAGAGGAGAGTTGGAAAAGATCCACCACACATTGTCACAAGATTACAATTTATCACCGTTCGAGATGGCATTGGCGGTTGACGAAATTATGAGAGATCTGGGGGTAGCTCTAATCAATATGCCGTTTGGAATTGGGCGTGAGGTCGGTGAGGACAAACCAGATGGAGAACCTAATATGGCATTCAAAGTGATAGGGTAAATGTAGATACTATTGAGTCTTACTATTGACTATTGACCATAATGTAATGTTATCATTCTTCGGTATGGACAAAGATATGCAAATAAAAATTCAATTACTCGTTAATGCAAGTGCTCAGAACGACATTGCGCTCTCGGCTTCAGCTGAACGCGTCCAACTCTTACTGTTATCATTCCTCTCCACGTCTCTTGTATAAGCCCCTCGTAGATCCCTACACCTGGAGAGCTCGCCTTTGGTATCGCCCTGATGGAAAGCCTCGATCAAAGTGGAAGGGGTGCAAAGTGACATTCATTAGTAGGTCAGCCAAGTCCCCATTTCCAGAGATACATTAACTCTACTGGTAGTCATGCTCCTCCCTCCCATTTACTGGTTTTCTGTCCAAGTAAATCACCTTCTGGAAGACCAGTTCGCTCTCGTCACGCTCCTTTCCAAAATGACGCAACTTGATACCAAATATCCATCCTACGATCTCTCAAAGCCACAGGAACTCCTTTCCTACTTCACACAAGTAGGGAAATGTCTTGTTTGTGACCAAGAGGAGTTAAACCAAGAATCAAATTTCCTTAATTCCGTAGACAGCTCGATAATCCGTTTGCCAAGCTTTCGCCAGCAGCTTCGAAAAGAGCTGGAATCTATCCATGAAGTGATGCAATCCAATTCATCAGTACATCCTTTGGATGCGGCAGAAATTGTCCAACAAGCTTTGAAGTCGTTCCAGGAATCTACGGAGCGTGCTGTTCGGGATGCACGAACTAAAACCCAGAAAGAAGATGCGGAGGTTGTATTAGAAGGTTGAAGACCTGCTAGGGTCATCACTTTGGATACCCAATTTCCATGCTGGAGTAGACGTCCCTCACCCGAGATGGAACCATGGAATATTCATCTTGTTTTTGATTGTTTTAAATCTAGATGGTGTCTCATAGCGTATATGGCTGGCAAATAAAACGATAGTCCTCATGCTGGCACTGAGGCTATCTCCCTCTGTAAGACCTGCAAGCATCCGCTACTATCATTCAACTAACCATCACTCTAACTCTGTTGGCACACCACTACAAATTGTTAAGGTGGAAGGTGGTGTTTTATGCTGAGCTACTGGAAATATCTGTAAAATGATTGTACAAAAGTATTCGGCTCTTCCAGTCCGGGAAACGAGTACACTCGCAAGATAGCTTGTTGTCAGGAGATGCAAGATATCTGCTTCGTGCTTTTACCGAAAACATTGTCTGTAAATGCACCACAATTATCTACCCTGGTACAGGTGCCTAATTCTAGCAAGAATGCGACGATCTCTATAGCAGCATCAACATTTGCACGCACATCTGACAGCAACCTTTTCCCACTGTAGGACTGTTGCTCATTGTTTTGTTCTATCCTTTTAATGGCTTATTATTTTTTGTTTTCTTCGTAGGCGACCCCATTCCATCTAATCCCGCGGCATTTGCCTCCACACCACCCAGAGAGCCCCCATAGCTCCCCGAACCAGTCAAAGACGCCGGGAACGCACTCTCCCACCTGTCCCCTCTCCTTGAACACAAACCCTGACGTATGGAACATCCATGCTCACTTGGCTATGACCTTACTCACCCAGCCCATTTTCTTTTTTGTTCTGTGTTTGTCTCTTTTGTATGACACAATTTTTGTATTTATCAGAGGCAGTGAGCCTCCGCGGTTAGTAGACTACCACAGTGTACACCACGTTGTAGATTATTGATCAAAATAATGGCAGAGTGCGCGACAAGTACCACTTGACATCCCAATTCGAGCGGCGCATCTTCAAACATCCACCCATGCGGGGTGTTAGAATAATGAATAATGTTCTGTTGTCTTTCTGTCATGTGTATCATCTTTTTTAATATAATGCAGTGCTCGATCACAGTCCGTGGTAAAGTACACAGCCCAAACTACAAAGAGAAACTTAATGAGAAATGTAAAGCAAAACCCAGATCACTCACAACTGATCTAGATACAAGAGAAGTGAGAAGAGAAGAAAAGAAGAAGAATAAAGGAGCAGTACTCCATGATTCTGTGATAGCACCCCAGGGTTTCCCATTAAGAACAGGACAAACTGTTTGATCACCATGCAATCACCATTTTTGTAGATGAATCGACTGCAATTCACATGGTCTCAATAATTTACACATTAACAGTTATTTTAAGCATCATACTTTGTTCTCTTTAAAGACTTGCTTGTATTATAACAATGGACCATTCATCCTCTTGTATTGTACTTAGTATATATACAGTACTGGGTTGATCTATGACTGGCACACATCTGCTGCAGTCTACTTTGCTAGAATATCTCCAACACTATCACCTATCACTGCTATCTTGAATCCAAGAAGAGGATCAATTAATGCTTTTGTGCAACCAATAATATTTTTTGTCACATCCTTGGCCTCCTCAGATGTCTCTTTGGACTTGGTAAGCTTTAGATGCTTCTCAAATAGCACACAGAGCTCTGATATCAGCATTATTGAATAGATTGCACCCAAAATTATAAATGAGTACTTGCCCTCAATTTCGGCAGATCTCAATTTCGGCAGATTCAGAAAAAGCATCACTGGAAGACATGGTGACAATTGGATTCAAGATGGTGGTGACAGGTGACAGTGTTGGGGATATTCTAGCAAACTAGACCACAGTAGATGTGTGCCAGTCATAGATTAATCCAGTACTATATACCAAGTACAACAGAAGAGGGATGAATGGTCCATTGTTATAATACAAGCAAGTCTTTAAAGAAAACAAAATCATGTATGTGGACCAGCATTGGTACAAGCTTTCATGCAAAGTACAAGCACATTCTCTAATAGATTATAGATGATTCACAAGTCTTTGTTAAGATATGATAGCTGAAGGGGTGTGTTGATAACTGCTGATGGCCTGGCAATGAAGGATTCTCAACATCGTCAAGAACCTTATTCATACCCCAGGCGAGAGATTTACAAGACTTGGACCAGACAAAAGATGAATCATGCCGAAACAGAACACGCTATGCAAATCGCAATGCCCACAAAAATATCACCTTCAATTGAGTAGAAAGAAATCTAGGAAATAATCACAACGTCCAATTGATTACTGGTTCCTCGCCTTGAAACATCTCTCAGTACCTCCGCTCTCGGTCATCATAACGCCCACGGTCCCGATCCCTGTCGTAATCCCTACGACGATCATAGTCGCGGCCACCTCCACCACAGTGGTCATAATCACGCCCACCACGTCTCCTGTCCTCGAAGTCCCGAGCATAGCGGCTGTCATAAGGTCTAGGATCGTATGGACGTTCGTCTACAACATCCAGGTTATCACCAATTTAACGAAAGACGGAGTGAAAGTGGGCTTACGTTCATTTCTCTTGGGAGGTCCGTAATAGTGACCTGGAGTGGGGTGTTCTTGCCCGAGCACGCCGAGCTTATTCCATAGTGTCAGACATGTAACAGATTCGCCACATTGGAGCAGCTCACTTTTTCCACTGTGATTATTTGTCCCATAATATCCGTAGAGTTGAGGGCCGTGATGGCAGCTTCTGCTTCTTCGGCCGTCTCCATCATCACAAAGCCGAATCCTCGGGACTCACGAGAATGTGGATCATGCATGATGGATGCTTTTTGGACCTATTGGACATGTTAGTGTCAGATTGGTACTTAAGACAGCAGGACACACCCTGCCGACTTTGGCAAAGATGGCTTCGAGTCCATTGTTGTCTATTTTGCGATTCAAATTCGCAACATAAAAGTTATTTCCTGGATTTATGCTTCCATCAGAAGGGTGCGATCTGTTCGAAAACGAAGCGTCAGCCATATGAGTATGATGATCGTGTCAGACAACAGTCATGAGACTCACATCCTGTCGTCGACATTCCCACCTGGGCTTCTGCTCCTCGAAGGACGCCTCAGGCCTTTTCCGTTCCTAGCCCTGGGAAACGAAGATGGCCTTCGTCCATCGGGACCGCTGATGTTACCAGGAGCGGCAACAGTACCCGGCAGCAGAATTCAGCAGGTGCAGATTACGTCAAGTATGGCATTACCATCGGCAGGGGCATTTCCCATTGTCACATCAGTGGGAATACTAATACCACTTGAAGGGGCGATGTCCTGAGACTGCCAGGCTGGCGAACGGAGATGGAGGAAATGGAGGAAAGGTCAGGTCGTGTCATGGTTTGCGATGCCGGAAGTCAATGCTGGCAGGAAAGAATTGTAAAACCTCTCTCCACTCAACATTGCACAGTGGTCGTTAGAAAAATCATCGTGGCGGCAACATTGCGGGCAGAAAGGAGACCAGTCAATGAAGACACTGTTGGCACTGACGATGTGATTGTATTAGAAGCTGTTAGGGAGAGACGAGAGGAACTACAAGTTACTGCTGTTGTTGTCATGGAGGAGTTGTGCGACCCAGATGATCAAGGGCTCGGAAGAGCGATTCAACTTATGGAAGACGAGAAGAGTTGGTCCGCAAGAGTTCAAAATACAATCTCTCGGCAGGAAACGAATACGACTCACTTGGGGAACATTCAACTTCCCGAACCTCGACATAGTACTCTTTACCAGTCATTACTACCGTCGGTCTCAGTAGTGGTGGCAGTCTCCTCAGCTTGACTGCATTGAATAACAATACCCTCATAATCGATTTGGTAAGGATAGATAATGGCTGTTTGAGTATGAGGTGGACAGGAATGAGTCTTCTTGTTTGTTTGTTCATGTTTTACATCAGGTATTGAAGTTCCGGGGAAGCTCCGAGCACGAGCCGCATCACCCATCTTCCCACAACAGATACTTTACTTGTATGGCTACAGTAACACCTTCAGACCCATATACTAGTGAAATTTTCCATGTTACACACCTTCCAACGACATACCCACTGACATTGTTGCAGACAGGGCTCTGCACGTCTTCTTGTCGAATAGAAACTATATAATTCTCTACAAACATGTGTTTTTTACTCTAAACAGACACAAATAGTCCACATCGTTGGAAATCGGTTTTGTACTATGTTATGTATTCCTTTTTCGTGAACTTACGAGTCTGGTATTCACGCGTTTCCTTGAAAAGACCTGCACTTCTGACCCTGCCTCCTGAAATTTTGTCTATCGAGCACTGCTTGCCGTTACACAGGTACAAACTTCAACATCGGTATATCACCGAAGCTAACGACCGGGCAAAGACAACTTCATGACATCACGAATGACCGGTACTTTTGGAACACACTTTGTTCTATCTTAGAGTCGAAGCCTGAAGTCCGACCGCCGTTCTTCGAGGCAGACAATGAGAGATCGCTTGGCAACCCGAAACGATATACTTGGAATGCTCTTCGAGCTCATGATGCATGGCTTGCACCCTCTGAGCCTCAGTTCCGTTTTCGTACTCTCAAATCACCTAATTTGTGGAGAAGAACCGAAGTTCTACCAGGGGGCAGGTGGTTATTTGGTGTTGATGATAACCAGAAGGCACTTATGGTGGATTTGGATTGTGGCACACATTATGATCTTTTCAAAGTTTATCATCCTCGAGATCGACGGGGTTTAACCAGTTTCCAGCTTTCCTTCAAGGAGGTGTTCGCTCTAGTTTCCGTGTCGCTCTTTTTAATCCGAGTTCTTGGAGGGGTCGTGAGTGCAACGGCCTTGGTCTCATGACATTCTCGATTATTATGCTGCTACAGAAACATCGCGCATCTGCATTTATCAAGTCGATTATTTGGATGATGGCTATTCTCCGTTCCGGTCAACCCCTCTGGCAACTGTATGGGATACTGACCGATCCGGTTTCCGGAATTCCATTGAAGTCTCAGATCGCTACATCTTCCAGTGCTACAGTCGATGGGAAGATGGAGACCCGGACGAGATATTGCAGCTTCGCCATCTTACGAATGATCCCAATGTCTCCAGACAATTTGTGGAGAGATCAGTTGCCAAACAAGGGGCGGTGAGTGCTTCGAGTCTATACTAGCATTGTCTGACGATTTCTAGTGCAAGGCATCCCTTCTTCCCAACGAATGTCTGGCCGTGATAACCATGTCCGCAATTGATATCTATGCTATCCCCCACTCAGACAGCACAGAATTACTGCTTCTTCATCATATTACCGTCGAACTTCATCCACGTGGCATCTCCCGTCCCTTAGTCGGCCGTGACGGTATATATCTGCTTGGTATTCACGACTTGAGGCCACACGCGTCTATGTCAGCCACAATACTACTATTCCTCCAACGACTGAGATCCTCGGGCGCCTGAGGTCCTCATGTGGGTTGACTACTAGTCATAGACAATTTGGAACAATGGCGTCGTTTTCTTATGGGAATCACCATAGGATTCAGATGGCCACGTATGATCTAACTTCGCATCCTTCTCATTGCCGATGGCTGCGACTCAATATACTCGAGATCAGTAATAATAGAACCATTGTAAAGGATTTAGCTGGACTTGATGACAATGCAGGCAGAGTAGTTATAAGACGTTCTGGAACTAGCAATCGTTTTCTCATAATGGATCTGGTTTAATTGGCTTGCATGATCTCAATAACCACACTGCTATGAATAGTCTTTCCAACAATTCAGTTGGCAATAATGCCTATGAACCAGTATGAATGACTCCAGAACTTGTTTGATCTGAGCCTTCATTCAGACTGTCCCTTTGCTCAGGTCTAATCAGTTGAATAGTTCTGGCCATCGAGACCATTTGCTATCCCAAAGATCCAGCTGCTCCTATCAGTCAGAATGAATTCAATGATTTCCTGGCCCAATAAGGGTTTGCTATGTAACTCAAGCCACCATACATCAGTGAGACTTTAGGTAATCTATTTCTTGACTACTCCACCAGTTACTTTTGTGTTACTTTTGTTCTTGTAGTTCAAAATCACAGTGATACTGGTTATTGACTCCTGAGCTTTGGGATGTGGGCTCTGATTTGCATTGTAACATATTTCTCACTCAATAGCTATATCATGTCAGCCTACAATAGGTAAATGTCCCATCATCCTGGTGGGAGGTCCTGATTTGCTTGATGAGTATATTTCATGGTAGGTCGCCATATTGGGTAAATTTATAGTCAAACCACATTATTAGCTATACTTTCGATCGCCCGGATAGGGTGTACAACGCCTCACAGCCAAACTTCGAATTATTTCCCCCCCTTTTGTCCAGCAGCTTGAAGCACATTGCTCCACACGCGATCTTGAGGATTCAATTCATTTCACCTTTATTGTGACGCACCTCTTTGCTATTATCAGTTTGGAAACATACCGGACAAGCGTATACCTCCTTCAGAATAAATGACTCAAAATGTCATGTCAGTCGAGTTGAAACCAAAGCTACGTCAACAAATCTTTGACTGAGTTATGCTACGGACTGCAATCCGGTCTTGCCTCAAACCCAATGTTACTGCTCGGTTCTATCATCCAAGCTCCCGTCTGCTTTACCAACCTTTTGCGGATCCCTATACCTGGCGCGCACGACTGTGGTATCGCCGCGATGGAACCTCGAGGTCAAAATGGAAAGGAGCTTTCTTCAGTGAGTTGTCCAAGTGTCTTTGTTCCTGCTTGCTGACCGACACTTCACGACAGCTGCAATGGCCCTCACTATGTTCGCTCTGATCAACTCTTTGCAGGAGGCTGTGAACGAGATCTATCTTCTTTCGCTTCTTGTGCAAATGCAGCGCATCGATGCAAAATACTCTTCATACGACTTCTCACAGCCTTCACATGTGTGCTCTTACCTCTGCGAAATTATTAAGCACCTGCCGAATGACGGGAGCATGCCTGAGGACGTAGATCTTTTCAACAAGATCATGGAGCATCTGATGGCAATTTCTCCAGATCTTCATCGTCTTTTAAGGGATGAGCTAGAACAACTTCATAAGCTGCTTGCAATAAACTCAACAATGGATCCTCTGTATACCGCTGCAGTAGTGTCACAAATTCTGACTAGTATGTCTGGCGACCTAATGAGGATATGGCAATGGGCTCAAGGAGTCCACCTAGCCAATCAAGCGGATAAAGACAAGAAGGCCGACGGAGAGGATACATATGAGGTAGTCGGATAAGTGAGTGCGCGTTCATTCAGTGATCTTTGACACTAAGAGATCACAATCCCAGTCAATTGAACGTAGTCCTCTTAATACATCTATGTAATTTCCCTCAATCAGCATCGTGCCACGGCAATTCGAGATTCCCCTCACTTTGTCGTCATCAACTCTTACCACGACTGCCAGTCGATACACGTGCCTCTCCACAGTACATCCTGTCCCGTGAAATCACACGACTCAACCACGATACCGACCGAACACAGAACTCATCATCTCACGATAGATGTGTCTCTTCCTCAAGGTTCGATATAATCTCATTCGTTCGCCAGGATATCCCTGATTCCTTTGATGCGATGCAGAAACATAGCGATAGCAAACATTCACTTCTTGCTCCCTAGTCGAATATGTCCAGCTTCAAATTCCCTAGTCCTCTTGGACGGTCATGATCATTGCTACGAAACCTTTGTTGTCAGATTATTATCCTACTGTTATACTGGTAATATTCATCTAACATACCGTATGCCTCTAATTGTGTCTCTGATCTAAATACTCGTCGCTCATAAACTAAATGAATTAACATAAGCTCTTGACAAAGTCTGCTTCCCAACATTTGGCGTACAGTGCTGCAAGTCTGATGACGACGGCATAGCTTTCCATGCAGATGCAGCTCCTCAAATCATAACTCACAGAGCGGCCTCCTATAGAACGTGTCCAGGCAATTGAAAAGGAATATAAGAATCTAGAGCTCTTGTTACAAGGAACCCAGCGAGAAAACGAAAGATGTATGGCTGAATTAGAACGGTATGCTCATATTTGGCTGATCCGTAATTACAACGTCTGATTTTGTGTCTTCCTTCTTCAGAGCCAAACAGCGTGAAAAAGTGCTCGAGCAGGCCCTCGCTAAGCTTGCAGGTGAGAACTGGCAAGTAAGTGATTCTTTGTTCAACAAGTGACTGGTTGTTTCGCAAATTGAATCGTGTTACAGTCACACCTCGACATAACATCCAATACTACGAGTCGATTTGGACATACTCGGGCAAATAGCATTTCGACACCTTTAACTGTGATTTCTCCAGTCGCACAGGTGCTAACACCACCAAGTGTAGATTCTCCGGGAGGCAAAAGTGAAGGAAGGGTCGACAGGCAACAAGCACTGGCGCATATTGAACAAGTACGATTGCTGATTCTTGGGATGGAGGAGAGATTACAGACGAGAGAAGAAAAGCTTGTGAAGACATTAGAGCGAGCAGAAGGAGAAGGACGTCGATTTGATGAGTTGAGAAAGGAAATCAGCGCTGGAGCGGATTAAGTATGAACTCAATGGCCGGTATGATTCGTT
>Ga0153955_100653_pt1 | contig 13006 bp, 14 predicted proteins | sample TSFL039MetaG_FD_104744 | JGI IMG/M metagenome (GOLD analysis project Ga0153955, IMG submission 104744) | Attine ant fungus gardens microbial communities from Florida, USA - TSFL039 MetaG | ecosystem: Host-associated > Fungi > Mycelium > Unclassified | place: USA: Florida, Wekiwa Springs...
CCTGATTGACAGATAGCCCTTCCATAGATAATAGCGAATGCTGTAGTTCATCTACCATCGTCACGATTTCGCTTTCACTCAAATCTTTTGCAATTCTTGCACCTCATGAATCGCTTACTCCTTCATCCTTCCGATAGACAAAGTAACTAGATCATGCCTGGCTGACGATGGATAACTATAGTTTCGGGTCTTCATTTATTATCTACCTCTTTTCCCTCGAAACGTCCAAGGCTGTTCAAGTGGGCCAGTCATGCATCATAGGAATCTTCACGATTTCTGTTGACTTTGAAATTAGAATCAATAAGAGAACTTGATCTCCGTACCGCAAATTTGCTCTCTCTTCCCCAGCTACATTGTGAGATACTAGAAGCAAGGTGATCCTGAAAGTGTATCTTGTAGAGAGTTTGCTCATTCGCGATAGAGAGGCCTTCAATTGATCCAACTTCCGGAGTAGAATTTCACATCATTATTAGGTAATCACCTATCACTTCGATTGTAGTGTCCCGAGGCCGGACGCACATCAACTCTTGAATCTCATGTCTGCTACAGCTACAAAACCACATTCCTCTCCGACTCGGATTAGAAGGTGATAGACAGTGATTCAAGCATAGTTACTTCTCCGATTTCCATGTTGCTGAAATTATCGATAATAATTCTATAGCATCACGTCCGATGAATTAAGCTCGGTTTTCGAGCATAATGATTCTGATGATATTATGACTTGGAGATCAGAGTTCAGGCTCACCGGAACCATATTCACCATCTCAGGGACCATACTCAAGAAAAATATTCATCATGTAGCTACTGTAGTCCTGGACCATCGCTTTCAGACTGATATCGATAAAAGGTTTACGACAGATGTATCCTTTGTTTTTGTCAGCACTTGTTTCTCTGTCGTCTCACACTCTTATCAGTCTTATCAGATACAAGGTGATCGTCGCTTGCAGTCAGAATCTAATCGACGATTTAGAGGTCCGAGGATTTTCAAAACCCTTGTTCGTGAAGTGATTGCCCTCCGCCCCTGGCGGATCTGACGCTGGCTCGATATGATATCACAATCACCACTCATCTATGCAAGCTTCCCCGTGTCCATTAAATGTCGAAATATTTCCCAAAAAAAGTTGTTGAGCTCGAGGTGTTCCGAGCCTCTTTGTCGCGGGCTCACAGGATGTACAAAAAGATTCTAGAAAGAGTCATCATAGACACTTGGTTGACGTTTATTTAAGAGCGTGAGTTGATTGAGAAACGATGTGATATGAACAGGGTCCCGAGGACCGAATGAAGTGGATCCTCATGGCGATCACACGGTTACGATTCTTGGCGTCCGTCCCGCGGGAACATATGAAACGTAATGATCTAAGAATACAACTCTAGATCTTTTGTTCCCCAACTCGCTTCAGCTATACATTGACCGGACTTTGTTTAAGGAACGAGTTGGTGGAAACGTCAAAGCTGACAAGAGGTGTTGTGATTTACTCTTCTTCCCAAGAGACAAGAAAGGAAGATTTTCAAATAAAGCACCGGTACTCGATGATTCCCGAGAAAGTAACCCCAACAGGCAACATCAGAAAACGTGAAGTGTCTGGACAGGAGTACATTAGGACAGTCCAATGAGGTAGAACAACTTAACCCTCGATCTTTCTTTGCACATCGTGCTTTTGCCATGTGAGAGGGGGAGCTCAAAGTAAAACATTGTGTAACAAGTTGAATAGCAATCCTCTTGGCAAATGACATGACGTCCGAGGTGGAAAGAGCCGATCCATTGATCACGTATCTTGGACACCGGGGGTGATGAGGGTCATTACCAGACCGATACTGATCCAAAGGGGAGAAGATATGATAGTCTATTTTCGAAATGACAAATGTCACTGTCCTTCGGACCAGTCTAGGCAGCACAAGAGAGATGAGGACGTCATGGTGATTTCAAGTGTCAGTAACTTGATGATCAGTGAGTAGCCAAGAAGAATGTATACATGAATCACATTTGCGTTGGACTGTCCACCCGATCGCGGAAAAATTGACTTGACAATCAAGAAAAAAAAAGCACCCCAAAAGTGAACCCTGTACTACTTTTCTTCTGTATGATTGAAAAAAAAATCTGGTGGCACAACAGTGGCTTTGAACGTTGGTCACATTTGTCACACACTCGGTTGATATCGTAAGTGGTGTTTATATGAACGTTATCTCATGTAATGATAATAGCCGATTTGAAGCAGACTAAGCAGTCATTTGGAAAGATGAAATAGCAAAGACTCCATACCACGAGGGGGTGCTGTTGCGATAGTCAATGGTTTAAGACTAAAAGGTGGTATTATCAAAATGGAAGTTTGTGCATCACATAGATAGAACATGAAGGATAAGATGAGGGTGAGTGCGATACAGCTTTGGTCGAGTGAAGTGCATTAGGCGGAGATTGAGGACACGTAGTCTTGTTTATCAGTTTCACATACTTGAGGATAACATGTGAGTTATTACATGACGGGATGATGGTTATCAGGGGTTAGACTGAATGAAAGAGTATAGACTATACTGCACCTTAATACTGACCGTTGCAAATGGTGGGCAATCACATTATATTGGCGAGGAATTTGAACCAAGATGTCTTAAGATAGATTTGTGGTACCTGATCCAGACTAATTTGTTCCTCGAAACGTGCAGTGGAGATTGGAATTGAAATTCTAAAATTGCTGAAACACGAAGTAGTTGTTTAGTGTGGGATCGACATGGAGGGTCATTGCCCCTACTGGAAAAAGATTGGGAAAAGATTGGACGGGGTTCCGGCGGCATTCCTGGTGATGTTCCACTGTCGTATGATAGATAACGTAAGTAAACACGTCTGTGGGTGGAATTTATGTAGATATTGCTTCTTGGAACTAAAGTAGTGTGAGTACCAGATGGATCACGTGTTGGATGAGGATGGTCCCGAGTCGGGAGAGAGTGTGGGAGAAAAAAGAAAAAGCATCGGAGTTGGAGAAGGGAACCGCCGGTGGGACTCGAAACGGATAAGCGGGCGTGACATGTGACAGACGGAGATCTGGGAGATCTCGATATGATACGTAAGAGAAGGGAGACCAAAAGGAGCATTGGTTTGCGCGAAAACCCTTCTTAACGAGCCCGCCTATTTTTGAGTTGAGCCCCAGGACTTTCTTCTTCTGCCATGCCTCGAACTGAGTTCACGAAAATCAGCACCCAGTTTTATTCTTCTGCTCCTACTCCTGTTCAGCCTTCCAAGAAAAAACACGTCTGCCCCACCTGTGAACGCGCCTTTACCACCAGTGGTCACCTTGCTCGCCACACTCGCATTCATACCGGAGAGCGCAACCACAAGTGCCCCTTCCCCGGTTGTGAGACCCGTTGCTCCCGCCAGGACAATCTCCAGCAACAGTGCGTCTCTCGTTATTGTCTCCTTCAAGTCTCACTGACGCGTCCTTTAGCTATCGCATTCATCTTTCTCCGGGATCGCGTAGAAACTCGCGCCGGCCGGGCGGTACCAAGCGTGCCGCTGCTGCCAAGCTGCCCGTTGACCTCCCACCTCCGACTTTAGAAGATGTCAGTGTCTATGCACATCATCTCACGCCTCCGGACTCGCCGGTCCCGCTTGTCCAGCCGATGGATCCAGCTGGCCCATCTCCTCCGCTGTCATCGACGCCGGAGCAGCCATACTACGGGCTGGCCGACTCGTCGTATGTGTCATATTCGTACCGCAACGCAACGACAACGTACCAAGAGCAGGGGCAGGGGAGTGGATTCACGTATATCCACACTACTCCGCTCACTTCGGCCTCGCACGACGGTTCGCGTCACTCGATCTCACACATCATGAGCTACCCAGCTTCCCCGGCCTCTTCCTCTTCTCACGCTTCCGGTCCCCCGACTCCGACTTACATCTACGACGAGGCGCATACGCGCTACAACACTGCCACCACGTCGGATCACAGCAATCACCAGATCTATTCTGTCGATGACCGTTTTCAGTCCCCACCTCCGATTCTTGCCCCGATCCATGACCGCCGTGATCATTTCCTCCCCGCATATCTATACCGCAGTTGTTCTCGCATAGTTTAGTTTTTTGCTTTGTCTTGTACATATCGTATATCGGAATTGATGGATAAGATACCCTTTTGTCTCACACCGCCACCATGCCCAGCGAACTTGACAAGTAGTAGACTTTCCTGCCTCCGCACAGGCCATTTGCTCATATGTCCTTCTTGTCAGTGACATTTCCCAGCTTCTTCGATGTGAGCCCATTTCAGAGGAACACGTGAAGCGTCTCTGCCTCAAGGCACGCGAGATTCTGCTCGAAGAGGGCAACGTCCAAATCGTCGATGCGCCCGTCACCGTCAGCAGCTTCACGCTCTCAGCCCTACTACCCAGCTCCTTTCTCATCAGCCATCTAGATATGTGGCGACATTCATGGTCAATTCTTCGATATGATGGAGCTTTTCAGAGTCGGTGGCTTTTGTCCACAGACAAACTATCTCTTCATGGGTATATTCATTTCCATTCCATTCTTTTCTCTCTTCTCTTATTCATCCTTTTTCAGGCGATTTTGTCGATCGTGGTTTTTACTCTGTCGAAACCTTTCTGCTCCTTCTCGCTCTCAAAGTTCGATATCCGGATCGTATCACTCTCATACGCGGTAACCACGAATCTAGACAAATCACGCAAGTCTATGGGTTTTACGACGAATGTCAGAGGAAATATGGAAGTAGTCATGTCTGGAGATGGTGTTGCGAAGTCTTTGATTACCTCGCTCTTGCAGCTATTGTAGATGGGAGAGTCTTTTGTGTTCATGGAGGTTTGAGTCCCAATTTACAGAGTATCGACCAGGTGAGGAGATTTCATATAATCACCTGTCTTGCTGATCATTGTACAAGATTCGTGCTATCGACAGAAAACAGGAAGTCCCTCACGACGGAGCCATGTGCGATCTTTTATGGTCCGACCCCGACGGTACGCGCGCAGAATAGCTTCTCCGCCCATACTTTCTCACACACCCAAGACATTTCTGGATGGGGTCTCTCTCCTCGCGGTGCCGGGTTTCTGTTTGGTGCTGACATCGCAAAAGGCTTTGCATACAACAATGCCATTGACCTCATCGCCCGAGCACATCAACTTGCCATGGATGGATTCAAGCTCATGTTTGATCAAACAATTGTCACAGTTTGGAGTGCTCCCAATTATTGCTACCGGTGAGCTTCTTTCTTTTTCGGTTCCACCATTGACTGTTCACAATTGACAGGTGTGGTAATGTGGCCTCTATCCTTGAACTTGATGAACACTTGGGCCAGGAATATAAAGTGTTTCAGCATGCACCAATTGTATGTATTCATCTGTTACTTGTCGGAACAGGAATAACAAAAGCATGTTGGGGGTTGCCTAGTGCAACATGCACGATCAGTCATCATACGTGTTGCACTAGGCAACCACTGCACTCCTGTTATCCCTGTTCAGAATGAATTTCTATGTGAAAGCAGCTTTTTACAACTGAATCTCTTGTTGTAGGACGTCAGATCAGTACCAGCAAAACGGCCTCCAGCTGATTATTTTCTCTAGGATGGCTCAGTATTATCGATTCTTAGATTCATCGAAGCAAGTTTCCGATCAATAACTGACATTCATGAGAATTTCTGGGCATTTCTATTGGCTCGCCTCATTGTAATGCATTGATAGGAATTTTAATTAAAGTTTAGGTACTAGGCCAGATTAAGCCATGGCATTCTGTCTGATTACCGGACAATAGACTATGTCTTTCCTTTTGGTGCTGTCTTTGAAAACAGCTTGGCTTTCTCAATAGCAGCATAACCTATCGAACCAGATAAGCAGACATTTGATATCTACCATTTCGACTTACTTTGCTTGATGAGGTTTCTTTTGTAGCCTATAATGTCAATCTCTTGTTTTGTCAGGTTATGAATCGTCTTATCAGCAACTTCCCACAGCTCTTCAGCTACTTGACCAATGAGACCTATATACCCCAACAAATTAGATCAACCCATGAGACAGGAGAGAGAAGAGCAAGACAACGTACGGAAATCATGTGACACAATAACAACACCCCCTTCGAACTCTTTAATTGCCTTAGCCAACGCGTCAATAGAGCCCATGTCCAGGTGATTAGTTGGTTCATCTTAGAAAATATAGTCATCATCAAAGAGCACGGATGCATTGTGATAAGTCACCGAGTAGAAGAATATGTGGGTGTTCCATGGCAAGCTGTGCAAACACGACACTTATCGGAGTTAAATTTAGTCACAATTCGCAGAGTCAAGAAACACTCACCGATTCCGAAGACCATCAGAGAGCTGTCTAATGGGAGCAACTTGATGAGCACCAGAAAGTCCAAATCTACCAAGTTGTGCACGCCACGCTTGCACGTCCTTGTCGGGGTATCTTTGAGAGAATAACACCTGGAAATATTCGATCGGACTTTTGTCATAAGGAAGCTGATCGGCGGAGTGTTGCGAGTATTTTGCAAGTTTTAGGGATATGTGTTTGGAGATGGTGCCCTCGCATGGTTGGAGGACACCGGTAATGAGGTTGAGAAGAGTGGACTTGCCGGTACCGTTAGCACCAAGAATAGCGATACGGGAGTCCATGCTGTAAAAGTTGAAGTTGTGTAGTTATTCAAATGAGATTCTGGACAACGCACTCAATACCGAATGAGAGATGCTGGTACAAATAGTCCTCTTTTCTGCCTGAGTAGGAAAAGGCAACATCATCGAAAGCAACGATCGGCGGTGGAAGTCGGCCAATATCCTCAAAGTTGAATCTGTAAAAAAAATGTTAAGTCGAGCAGGGCATGAAAAAAAACGCATACCGCAAGGGTCTTGGGGTCTCAACCTTCTCAATAAGTCCAGCAGCTTCCATTTTGTCGATGATTTTTTGTTTGGATTTTGCCTGGCGGACGAGATTCGAGAACGTGCCTGCACTGCGGATGAAGCTATGCGATGCGATCAGCTAGGGACTGAGGTGCTTGCAAAGAGAAAGTCGCCTACTTGTTGATATGTGCAATCTCTTCTTGCTGTTTGTGGTATGCCTTCATCTGGTTGATCTCGTTCTCCTGTTTCGTCTTGACGTACGTAGTGTAATTACCGCCGTAGTAAACCAGCTTCTTCTTCGGAGTGAGGTCCATGATGTGAGTACAGACAGAGTCCATGAAATCCTGCGAGTGAGAAGTTATAACGAGGATGTGATTATAGGTGGAGAGGTAGGCCTCAAGCCAGACAACTGCGCCAAGGTCGAGATGGTTGGTAGGCTCATCCAGAAGGAGTAGATGAGGCTTGACGAAGAGGGCACGGGCGAGTGCAACACGCATTCGCCAACCACCGGACATGTCCTTTGTAGGTTTTTTCATCATCTCCTGGCTGAAACCGAGACCATGGAGAATGCTCCCGGCCTTGGCCTCAAAAGTGCTCGCATCAAGTTCCTCTAGTTCTTGGTAAGCAGCATCGAGGGCGAGTTCATCAACATCTTCGGCCACGGAAAGCTCTTCTATCCGAGCTTCGAGTTTGGCCACCTTTGCCTTTGCAGATGTGACGATGAAATCAATGGCATTCACGTCAGATGGTTCTGCCTCTCCCTGGACAAGGTAAATGTCAATATGTGAAGGGATCTCGATGTCGCGTTCAGCAATAGATTGGAGGAAAGTTGACTAAGATCATCAGCGGATTCGCAAATCTGATCTCAGGAACTCGGCAAACCTTTCCGGACCCGTTCTCTCCCAGAAGACCATATCGATTTCCGTAATTGAACGAAATTTCAGCACCTTCAATGAGAAGTCGGCCGTGGAATGAGAGTGTATACGCATCGATCTTTATATCACGACCTTTAACATCAGAAACAAGGACACCGGCTGCACTTCTGCTCATACAATCAGTACAGACACAAGGCAATTGTATGTGACTATACCTTTCTGTTGCTATGTTGAGCTTGGCCATGGACAAGAGGTCCTCTTGACTGTTGGTTTTACTAGGCATACCGCTGTTACTGGTCAAGGGCGTGCTACGACCATTTACCGAGCCTGCGGGCGTCGATATGCGGCTCGAGGGGTCAGTACTAGAGGCCCCTGCGGCCTTTTTTGCGGCCCTTTCCTGTAGCCGCTTTTGCCTCGATACAGAGGGAGCCATGATCAGTGGTGTAGATAGATTAAAGATTTCGAGAAAAATTCATTAATTAATCAATCGTCGGAGTTTCAACCCATGATGGGAGTGGTTATATTCATAGTAGTTGCTAGGACTAAATACTCTAGCATTCAATAGAATGGACCCAACCAAGTACTATACTAAGAAAAAACTGTATACGGTGAAGAAACCTTAAAATGCGACTATGATACTCAAAGCTCCCGCAACTGCTACCCACCCCATATTCCCAATGACATATCCAACAGTTAAAGCATCATTTGGCAAAGTGGTTGAAATTGGCACAATCTGAGTCGTTGGACTCCTTGTACTTGAGGCTACCGCTATGATAGTGCGCATCAGAAGCCAGGAGATAAAGGAAAGAACCAATCATGTACCAGTGGTACATTGATTTTCTTGAAGTAGAGCAGCGGTAGCTTGATCCAATGACGAACAATTTGACTGGAGACATATTCGACCCGCTTGCTGAAATGATGCATTAGTACATGCACAAGTCTCACTCATTCTATAACCACAATGGCTCACGTCAACTATCAAACCTCAAAAATCGATTCAGACATACGTTTCACAGCCAGCAACTTGGGCGGCCTGTGTCAGACACTGTAGTACGCATGGGGGGATATTCGAATTCTGTGTATCTGTTGAAATTCCAATAGGAAGCGATGGAGAATATGTAAGCGTCAAGCCTTGAGCAGTTGCCTGGATTAGCAGAAATGCAAGACCGAAAAAGAGATAACCCTGCATGAATAATGACGATGTTGAATTAAACAGAGCAGAAGCCAGAGACAAGTTTTATGAGACTTGGACCAGCCAGCCACCACGTCTGTGGTTGACCCAATAATTCAGTTCTTCATTAACTCATTCAGGGGATTATGATGTCAGATTCAGATCAAGATAAAGGAACAAGGCTGACGGGCAATTGGTATCTCTGAGCACGGTTTAGACTGAATCCGATTCCTCCCGTCAAGAACAATGCCTTTAACAACTTCGTTTACATTGTCTGCTGACAATTGAGATTGTCAACATCTAATCATTGAATATTAACTATTCAACCAGTTAAAAGGACGACAACATAGTCCACATATCCAAAAATTGTAAAGAAAAATAGCCAAATGTAAGAGGTTAATGTCCATTACATTACAGAATCGTCAGCACGCCTGATGTAATCCAAGCATTATTCACATATATAAATCCAGTATGCAAAAAAGATACTATATGGATGTGTAAGTGAGAGTCACCATAACAACGTGATCGACATGATACGCAGTCTGCAGGGAGTCACAAGTAAAAGCCTAAGGCCAAACGCTCGGAAATTGCTGGATCACTTTAGCCAGACAAGGCAAAAGGACTTGAACTAATTTCCAAGAAATGACGACCAGAGTCAATTTCAAGCAAGAAACAAAGAAACAAAGACAATGCCGAAGACAGAGATACTGGAAATAGCCAGCGTTTCTGCGCCACTAGTGTTGCTGACACTTGCAGCTGACCCAGAGCGAGTCGCACTGCCACCACTCGTAGCAATAGCCCCAGAGGGTGAACTGGAAGATGGAGGGAGGGTGGGAGAAGGAAGAGCAGTGTAAAGGTCAGTACTAGCGTGGGTAACACAATTGGACGAGGCAGGGATGGTAGGAGTGTAAGGAATGCTAGTGATCGGACCGAGTTCTTCCGGTGGTTGAGTGTAAGTCACAACAGCACCATTAGTAGTGTAAACACCAGGAAAATCTCCACTATCGCCATCACAAGACTCGAAAGTTCCATTTTGAGCGCTGCTGGGAGCGTTATAGGCACAACCAATACGATCAAGGGTGTTTCGACACCAGTCAGCAGCACGGGCTCCGTGAGGATCACAGACCTTCAAGCAAAATTGATTACCACCCATGAAGCTAAGAAGGGAGTTGGTCAATGGTACAATACACTACCCGGCGGTGATGTGAAGCCTTACTTGTTCCACTCAGTAACCTGCAGGAATTGACCACTGAAAATTGTGGAGAAGGCGAGACCGCCAATGGGGTTTCCACGCTGAGGGCAATTAGTTACATAAGAAAAAGGTATCGAGAGACAAGAACAAACCAAGTCCTGGCCATGAGGGTCCATTTCACCACCAAAATCATCCGGATTCAAGTTGATAAGCTCTTGGTTGACGAACCCGTTGAGGACGGCATAGTCAGGAGTTTTCCTGTACTGGACACCGTAAAGGGCGCCAGCAGGGATAAGCCGGGACCCGTATCCGGGTTTGGAACACCAGGCCACCATCTCGCCTTCCTGGTCACCGACTGTAGAATTTGGCACAGAGGGCGCCCAGAAGCAGAAATCTGAAGAAACAGTGAATAATCTCTACTTGAGAGCATAACAACCCAGCGCGAACCATCAAGACCGTTGACAACGATTGTCTGGCAAAGAGAATCGGGGCCCTCAGTGGTAGAATTACAGCGGTTGTAGCCAAACTGAGGCCCTCGAGCCAGGTGCGTATCAGGATCGACTTTCTCAGGCTACGAAAGAACAGTTGTTGATGTGTCAAATGCATAAGAGTAAAAAAGAATAAAAAGGGAAAGGGATGCTTACAATACCCGAGGGATATGAGAGTCCTGTTATTGAAGCGAGAGGAGTAGCAGGAAAAGTACCCGTAATTTGGGCGTGGGTAGAGCCTGCAAGAGCGGCAAGGGCGAGGGGAAGGGTAAGCATAACGAGCGGTAGAGTTCGAAGATGAGAGAAAGAGAAAAAGATGAAGCGTGAGAGAAAGTCTCGCGAGCCTTTATCCGCATGACCACAGTATTTTTGGAACCGGCAACCATATCCTCCCGCTGATTTACACTCGGCATTGACTCTTTCCTGCGTACATCGGGAGAAATGCTCTCATAATATTTCACATCACCGCAATACTTAGTGGGCCCTACTCCTAATTAAGCAGCACAAAATTTACAAAGTCTTAAATCTATGTATAGTTCTTATTCATGTGAATTTTGCTCCGGAGGCAATGGAGAACACTGCCAAAGGGGACTCTGAAGCAACTGGATATCATTGGGGTCAGCAGGGGGTGAAGGATAGCTATGAGTCAAAGTGGGATCGAGAAGGTGCTGTACGACTGGAGTAACGACTGATGTATCCAAAGGGGGCGATGTCATCTGTGCAACGTACGGTGCAAAATACTTGTCACATTGGATAGACGAGCCTGCTAACACCGATGAAGACATCTTCGGTGAAAACACAGCATGTTTCTTCTCCCGCACACAAATGTCAGGTGATTGTGGGGCAAAACGTTTAGGAGAAGGAGGTACTGGTGAACTTGGAGCCGTAGTGAAGGGTGTTTCTGGAGACAAGAACGGTGAAGACACCAGTGGAGATGTTGGTGGTGACAAATGGACAATATATGAAAGGTCAGGTAGTGGTGATGGGGCGCCAGTCAAGGAAGAAAGGTAGTCACCAAGGGACGTAGATGAAGAAACGAGGTGAGAATGGCCCGATGGTAAGGGTGATGATGTTTCAAGAGGTGGAGAACCGGGGTAATGACATGTGGGCTCACACGATGACCGATAAATGGAGGAATCTGGCAATGAAGGCGTCCCGACATGACCTAGAGCTTGCGGTATCGATTGTGGAGATGGAAAAAAATCGCAGTGTTCTTGCCTCGGTGTGAGCATGAAATGTGGAGCCAAAGTGGTATGGTTCTGAAATTCTCCTGCAGATGACTGAAGAATGGATTCAATAGAGGGAAGAGGTGCAAGATCGAGAGAGGGCGGGCTGACAGGCCAATCACGTTGGAACCATGTACCAGGTATCAACGCGATCGGTAATAGCCAAGTTGCGGTGAGGGTAATTCCATACCCTTGGTCATAAGCTTTGATCATATTCCAACTCCAGGAGATGAACGTCCCAATTGACCCGAGGAACGGTGCTATATGTTGAACAAGAAGAAGAGTCGGACGGAGAGCAATCGGAAGGGTATTAATAGGAAGATTATTGAAGAACCATGTGAGTGCGGTTGTGATTATTGCTGCGCGCCGAACTGCTTCTAGCTGCTTGTCATCTAAGATATCGAGAACTGGAGGAGGAAGAAACCTTCAAAAAAAACATGAATGTTTAAGTATGCAATCAAGGCATCAAACGCACATGCGATAGCCCCACCACATACACTGGATAGAAAGTTTGTCCTTGGAAGGAACCCAAGCTCTCTGAGCTCGTAAATGCTGCTCACGCGTTCGAGGAGTCATGGAAGACTCTGCCGGTGGAGGGGGTGTGGGCTGTGAAGGTTTCGTAAACCACGATCTAAGGCTATTCGTCCATGACAGGGCAGGTATAAATGGAGGTACTGATGTAGTTTCTAGTTCGCGTGCATGGACTTGGTCCTGTCCCTCTTCTTGTTCAATGATCACTTCGGACTGTGCCAATTCGACAAGGGACCCTTGCACAGGAATAAGAGGAGAGTATACCATCACACTGGATGGTTCATTGAATGGTTCCGAAACAGTATCGTTATGAGGGAGTTCTGAACTTGTTCGAGAATCCATTTCCTCGAGTGCCCTCCAAACACTAGTCCGGCGACCATCGAGTGAGCCGTTCATCAATACAGGACTGCTAAGGGCTTGAAGAAGCTGTTGATCATCATTGAAAGAGGCAGAAGACAGCTCCTGATGATCATTTTCTTCTCCATTGTACTTATAAATGAGGAACCGTATTCGACGAGCAAGCGAGAATGGTTCTACTTGAGGAGCATCTGCTACAGCAGCATCTTGAGAAGTGCTGGTAGGCGGTGTAGATTTTTTCAATACGGATCTGAGCCAGGTAGGGATACCGTCAGGCATGAACAATATAGACCACTAGCACAGCCATAATCTCCACTGGATCTGTCACGTGGATACCTTTTTTAA
>Ga0153955_100654_pt1 | contig 12987 bp, 7 predicted proteins | sample TSFL039MetaG_FD_104744 | JGI IMG/M metagenome (GOLD analysis project Ga0153955, IMG submission 104744) | Attine ant fungus gardens microbial communities from Florida, USA - TSFL039 MetaG | ecosystem: Host-associated > Fungi > Mycelium > Unclassified | place: USA: Florida, Wekiwa Springs...
CTACTTATACATGTTCGACTATTTGTCCTTATTTACTGATCCGATGTTATTACATAATTAAAAGAAAAGAAAAAGAAAAGAAATATAAATATTGACTTAGGGGAATTTGGCGGTTCATGACAATGTTGTCTACTCCTCCATACTCATGACTGCTCCTCTTGGAGGCAGCCCCTTCTCTCCACAATACTGCTTTATCTTTTCCCATACTTTGTGTAGAGGTGCTGCTTCTTCTCTTCTCTTCTCATTCCCTTTTGGACATTCCCACTTCTTATGTCCCTTCTCTCCATACTTGAAGCATTGTGGTTTCTCCTCCATGACTTCCTGCCTTCTTACCTCCTTTACTCCATACTGTATGACATGACTCTTTAATACTTCAAATCTATTCTCTTCCTCTGTCTTCTTCTTCTATTCTCCTTCTCTTCTACAGTTCTGGGTGAGGTGCCCAAACCTCCCACATCATCTGCACATCCTCTCTTCTCTTCCTTCTAATTCTGCCCTTAGTTTGGTGAGGACATGCCTTTGGTTGAGCATATTGCTCATGAGTTTGTTGTATTGGTCCAGAGACATTGTGTTATGTTCTGGACAGGGTTTGAGTGTGTGTAAAAAAAGGTATTTATTGTTTGAGGATGCATTGTCTTCTTCAAAGAGCTCACAGTTGTAAGGGTCTCAGTTGCGGTTGGGTAACCTTAACCTCAATCCCACTCTTTATCGGAGTTTGACAAAGAGAACTCATTAGAGTCCTCGCTAAATTGTGTATGCTACTTATACATGTCCGATTGTTTGTCCTTGTTTACTGATCCGACTATATTACATAATTAAAGAAAAAGAAAATAAATATTGACTTAGAGACAGAAGACAATTCATAACAACAGTATGTCTGCTGGGGCACACAAGTCTTTTCCTAGCCAGATGCCTACTACCTTACTGACTACTGCCCTAATAGTACTTTGGCTATTACTCCAAGGAGGAGATCCCTACTCTAATTGCCTTCTTAAGGATGCGGCAATATTCCTCTGCATAGACTAATCACAATGGACCAATAGTACGAAGTATATAAAGTGAAGAAGTATATAGGTATACTACTAAGCACCGCTCAATTACAAGGTCAGGTCTCAGACACAATACCTGAGCTTGGTACTGTGCTTCCACTGTTAGTCCCTAACTGGCTAATAAGTCCTCTTAAGCTTGGAGCCCAGCTATATCATAGTAGTCATTGATTGCGATGATCAATGTACCAAGGACGATGAGAGTGAGTTTGACAAGGATCAAGGCAATCAGTGTCTGGATGTGAAAACAAGTTCCAGTATAAGGATTTCAGTTGCAGTTGAGTAACCTTAACCTTAATCCTACTCTATGTTAGAGTTGACAAAGAGAACTCGTTAGAGTCCTTGCTAGATTGTGTACACTACTTATACAAGTCTGATTATTTGTCCTTGTTTACTGATCCAACAATATTACATAATTAAATAGAAAAGAAAAGAAAAATAAATATTGACTTAGAGGAAAAGGCAATTCATGACAAAAGGCAGTCCTTTGTTCTATTCAAGGACTGATGAGAATTTATAAATAATAGGCCAGTATTATGCCAAATATTGAGGTCCTTGTATCTCTACAGGATCTTATTTTCTCAGGATCTATTTATGGTCATTGGAAGCATATTGAAGAGTGTAATGAAACGACAGGCAAGCTGGGGCATCCATGGCAGCGGATTATTTCATTTTCATTTTCCTTTATTATGTAATAGTTTGAAGTGCACAGGACACTATGACTCAAAAGGAGTCCATGGGATAATTCGAGTAGACAAATACTAGTAAATACCAATTCGTGTATAAGTAGTTAGACCAATTAGCAAGAACTCTAATGAGTTCTCTTTGTCAACTCTGACTTAGAGTGTGATCTGAGGTTATCTCAACTAAGGATTACTACAAAGAGAGCTTCTATATGCATATGGAAGCAAATTTCTGTATTTGGTGGTTCCTGAGGTATTGGTAAATTAGTGTCCAGTACTTGTTGATCTGATATCTCAATGAGTACTAATTGCTTTGGAACATTTTGCACATCATCTAAAAAGTCTTCTTAAGGGCTTTAAGGCACATTTAAGATCATTGAAATTGTCTGAGTATCCATAGAGTTATGGCCAAATGAAGTTTGTGGTATTTAGAGTTAAACCATTGGCTGACTCTTTAGCTAGGACCAAAAAAGGACACTTCGTTACTTGAGTAGTAGTTCTTCTCTGCTGCATTCTTGATAAGTTAGGTGGATAGTAACTTTGATCACATGTATAAACAACTGTTAAAAAGCCATTTTTCTTGCATGTTAATCTCTGAGTTATAAAGGTATAGCCTCTTGTTGCAGCCCATATGTTGATTGATTTGAATAAATCTGTTAAGAGTCAAAACAATGCTCAGGAGGGAGACAATCATCTGAGAAGATAGCCATGACTAAGAAACTGGTATTTTTTGCAGGTGTTTGACTCATTCTTTTGCTTATACTATAATTAAAATGACGATGTTTGAGTTTAGTCTGTCTGATATAATCACATGGACCCATGGATCCCATGACATGACAACTCCTCAAACTTACTCCTCTACCAATCTGGTCAAAATACCATTGCAAGGGTCATGCCAGATAGAGACAGGCTTTGAGCACATTCGCTGCACCACGTGGCATATTCGGATTCTTCAAACTCAGGATCAGTCAAGGCATCGTGCATCCTGTCAATTCATCTCCATTCCACAGTAGATGACAAAAGAGGGGAAGTCTGGGAAAACCCTAAAATTTAGGCCCGGCACCTCAATATAGAACATTCTAGGATATAGGTTTCCCTAGATTGCCCACGGGAAGTTATTGATTGTCTGCCTCGTGTACTCATTTTGCAAATATTCCATGTCCAGTATACATGTTGCCCGAAATCGACTGAATCACTCGCTTCCATGATGGGGAGACCAGGCTATTCTAGAAGCCAAGATTTCAAGCTTGCTACTTTCATCGCACCAATGATTCGATTTACCTTGAGTCGTGTCCACCATTGCTTCCAGAGGGTAGGAGCAGCAGCAGTAGGGTATATCAGCCAAGATGAAGTCTTTACAGCACAACTAGGGCTAGGTGGAAAAGCAGAGGTATACGATGCTGAACTCACAGGACTACTCATTGGACTACGCCGGGCTCAGTCCCTGAATCTCACCAATCCTACAGCCAATCACATCATCTTATACAGCGACAACTCAGCAGCCCTATCTACAATATGCGACCCAAAACCAAGGAAAGGCCAAATACTATGCCACAATTTCTACAAAAATGCAATCAAGTGGCTCAACCAATCAACCACCCATCGCATCACACTTGCTTGGTGCCCAGGCCACTCAAATATATGTGGTAACGAAAGAGCCAACAAACTGGCCAAGGCAGCAACCGAACAACCTGGAACAACAGACACTACCATAACCTACATGCTCCGCCAAATCCGAGAACACGTTACACAAGCATGGATCCAAGTTTGGAAAAACCATCCACAACAGGGACGCTATGCTTAAGCAAACCGGCTTCCTCCCTCACTTAGACCATCACCCCACTTCGAAGACCTTAGGGACAAACGGGAACTATTCGGACGCCTAACACAGTGCCGCACAGGCCATGGATATTTAGGCGACTTCTATATGAAGGTTGACGTAACATCAAACCCAGCATGCCCTTGTGGTGAACCGTACCAAACTCGCACCCATATCTTACGCGATTGCCAGTTTGCTTGTTGCGGAATAGAAATGCTGAGTCCAAAAAAAAAAACCTTGAGTCGACGGGCGATGAGTACACCTGTGAGTCGCCCTCCAGGTACATTGAGGTGTAGGTCTCTCTTCAATGAGAACAAGAATATTATTCCACGTAGGTTGATCAAAGTGACGAGTAAGGTGCCTCTTGTTTCACTCTTGTCTCAGTGGCCTTCGACTGTGTAAAAGCTGTTGTAGGGCTGTTCAAGGAGCATGGCGAAGCGAGGGTCGCCACAGGTTATTTCTGGGGCACTGCGAGAGAATAGAGGACTGGCAGAAGCATTTCGAAAGGCGTGACGTGTTTGAACATAAATTGAACGTAAAGGGTGAGTGTCAGTGATCTACTGCTTCTGCGTAGGGTCAAAGTAGAATGATGCTTCGAGCGGATGCGTAGGTTGAGACGAAAGCTGAGATTGAGTATATGCTTTACATATTGAAGTTGGCAATAAACTGGGCCACACGACTGGAGGTGAAGTCGGTGTGCAACAGTCAGGGGTCTAGGACAAGGAATAAAGGATATGTTCAGCCTCCAACGACTTGATCCAGAAAGCTGAATTGCAATGAACCGTTGACGATATTTTTGTTTCGTGCAAGAAAGCGGTGGGTTCGTTTGGAAGGGCTCTGGCACATAGGGTGACAGAGTGACATACGCCTTTGTTTGTCAACGTTAGTCTTGAGGAGTAAACTCACTCCTTTGTTCGTTGCGACATCCTGGCTTTTGCTGTCACTCTGGTGAATGACCTCTGCAGTTGTGTCGTAAATTCAAACAAGACAACTTACCTACTCCTAACACTTTTCATTCCGTTGCATGTAGCATCTCTTTCCTGTCATCTCGTTACCTTCATTGGCCTTGCCGATATCACCATTGCTGCAATCTTGTCACATTCTATCTCAAGAAATGATGACTTGTCTGACGCAATCATTCTCGAATGAGCGTAATTCTGGAGCTCCTTGTCTGCAATTACTGTTGCAAGCGATGAAACGAGAACTTGTTGGTACCGTGCAGAATCTTAGAGGGATGGTAGAACAGAATGTGCAAAGCTAAGTAAATTGTCACTTGTCTTATTTCGTTCTCGAGCGATATAGGGTGACTACCCGTAAGGGTTTGGGAAATTCTGAGGATGTAGTGCACATGTGAAACTTCCCGTAAGCAGTCTGAGAAAATCTGTGACCTCAGATTTTCTGCTTACGGGACTCAGATCATCTTGAATGGGTACTTTGTATCCTTTATGTTGGTTCCTGAACACATTTATTCTAGAGCTCGTGTTGGACTTACGAGCTTTGAAAATATGCCCCGCCTCCTCAACACTTGTCCCATACTTTTTTCGTGCCACCTTGTCTCTGCCTTAGAACCTCGATTTCCTCCTTTTCTTCTTGCTGCTCTACAAAAGTCTTCCTTCACCATCGACCAAATGTTATGCTCTACAAAAGGATCAGTAATCACCATAAGATGAAATCACCTTATCACTTCCATGGTAGCTTGGCGGCATATTTGAATAGAGTCATTGGCTGAAGCATATCTCATGCCTCAATTTCTCCCTTCACAATGTCGTGATTTTGATTGAAAGCCCTACACAAGAGAGATAACAAATGATGCAATCATCAGCTAGTGTGTGAAGTGTATATGTGCATGTTGATTGAGGGCTTCAAATCAAAATGCGATGTCTTCTGGTGCACCGGAGTTTGATAGTTTTTCAGAAGTCGTAATAATGATAGCGGCAAGACGGATATCATTCAATTACAGTTTTTCATTGTTCTTTGGAATAACAAAGTAGAATACACTAGAACTTTCACTCGAACCTCCTTCTCTTTGGATTGGAGATGAGGCTTTGTTACTTTGGGCTATTTAAACATATTCTTGTCACAGAAGAATAGATAAGAGACATCAGAACCAGTATCTAAAGGAGTCAGAGAAAATCGGCATTGTATAAATGTCCCAGATTTCTTCTAACGAGAATGATGATGACAACGACGATGAACAATCAATTACTATCTTGGTATGTTGATCCTGCTATGAAACTGTAGTCAACATTCCTGATTCTTCCAGTCGACTACATTACCTCTTCGATAAGCTCATGAGTCATGGACCGTGATATCAGCGGCAGTTTGTGATTGTTGATGAACAGCATTGAGCCGAAGTAAAAGTATGGTGGAAACAGCGGCATGTCGTTGACCAGGTAAAAAGCCGTAGTCGTCATCGTTAATACTATAAGGGACATCTCCTCGCCGAGTTCAAGCTCGTCCATGGTCTGGCCGCTGAAAAGTTAAGAGTGGATGTTTAATAGATCTGTGATCGATCACTCTCGAAGATACTAGTGATCAACATCACACATGGAATTGACATCCCGAACAGCATTATGCAGCTTGAAACTTCGTGGAATCTCTCTTCTACCACTTCGATCTGATTTGATGAATAGTGAGCGCTGAAGGATGTCAGTTCCTTCAATCACCACAAGTTTCCATCCTCCGTCGTGAGAATTGAGATGCGAGAACGGCTCGCTCTTTCAACCGCGATCAAGTTTCATCACTTGAGGGATCAGAAACTTGATCAGTTTGATCTACACACAGCCAAATAAAAGATTAATATACTCGATTTACCTGAGAACACCAGTTGATATATAGTTGAAGTATTTTCACCGAGTTGCGTACAAAATACATCCTGCTTCATTATCCCGTTCCAATGGCTGATCAATACGGACTATTTCAAGAAGACTATATCCTCGACCTGAAGAGACTGTCAGATGCACGTTACATCCAAGGCATGCTGACTCTGGATCTATTGTTCTCAAAACAACCACTGAAGCCTTTTCAAGTCGTAATTGCTACGTTGATGGTATATGATATCATCTATCTCATTCCGCAGCAGGTGAGATTTTCCATGTGTAAACAACGATTCCACACATCCCTTGTCTCCTAGGTTCGGTATCTTCACAGGTATGTTCCCATTCGATCATGAGATTCCAACTGACTATTGTAACTGACATGTGAAATTTCAGGAAGAACTGGTCAAAACTGCATACCATATATTTTTCCGTCCTGATAAGTAACTGGATAACCATGATGTAGGTGCGACTCTCTTGATTTATTGAATAAGACAACTGATCCAAATGCTCAGAATAAATATATATAGTACGAGGAAATTATATGAAGTTAACGGAATGGATATTGATGACAATTTCACCAGCTTATAATAAAACTTGGGCATCGAAATCAGTAAGACATTGTTCTTGATCCATTTTCATTTTTCACTGACTAGGATGTGCTTAGTGGTATAGATCAGATGTGGTTTTTGTTTGATTCGACTTACCTCTTCACCAGGTGTACATTTGGCAATGCACTATTTGTCACGTCAGTTTAAACATGACCCTCAAAAATTCTAGAGTAGCTGATGTTGATAGGTTCAATAATTCGGTGATCACTTCACTTGCACTGAAGATGCTGCTGGTTTTACGCCTTCGGGCGATTTGGAACAAAGATTTAATCGGTACGTGAACTAGACACATGTGCCGATGGACTTATTCGATTCTATCTCGATTCTAGTCACAGTGATTCTATATTCCATGACGGCAGGTATGTTTTTGGACGATTTGATCTCTGATCAATACAGACGACTGACAGTCGAAAACAGCTGAGGTCTTCGTAGGCTTTCAAGACAGTACGATACTTAACCATCAACTAATCTTATTTTCTAGGCTGCCGTGTCTAGAATGATAGTAGATACGTATGCCATGTCAGTTGGTGCTGTGCTACTTCCACTGCATGGCTGCTATGGCAATGAAATACATCTCGTTGATATACAAAACAGTATTGATAGGACCTTCTAGTATGTGTTTTCTCACTTGCGAACTTACATGTCTATTCTCACACAAAAAAGCATTGTCAGGACTACCGCAACAGTGATTGAAGTCTTCTTGACTTTGATCAAGTTTATTATGACATTCAAGGCGCAGAAAAGTTTTCTACATGGGATATGTAGGCGTATCTCTCACATGCAGACCTCCACACGTCTATTGTATGTGTTTTACCGCGATGGAACCCTATTATTCATACCGTGAGTCCAAATGTAAACATCATCAATTCTTACTGATGGATTTTATACAGTCTTCTGGGTAAGCTTAGATCAGAAAACGAGTGGGCTGATACTCATTCTTTTCTAAGTCTACTCAAGTTTAGATGCCGCTTTCACCTTCCATACATCTTTCTTTTTGATGTTCCTACTCACGTATGTTGTTACTTTTTCTGGTCTTCCCATTTTTACCTCTGATTATTAGCTGCCCATACTTCATTGTTCCCTTTATTGCAAGTAGAAATTTTTTTTTTCCTTTAATCTCTATCAGCATTGCTAATTTGTGTATTATTCAGGTGTCGCGGTTGATACTCAATTTGTTGGAAGCAAATTGTCCTTTGGACGAAAGCATCTATTCCACGACAACGGAAAACTTTTCGTTCCACAACCCAGAATTTGATAGGGATACTGAAGCAAATACTTCGCACAGTGCTGAAAGAGAAACCTCCCTGGGTGAAGAAATATAGGAAGAAGAAAGATGATAAATAGGACATTCGGCATTGTCAGCTCAGTATATGATGTTGGTTCATTGCTTTGTCCGTTCATCTTCTGCCACATAATCAGCACATTGTGATGAGAAGTCAAAACCAAGCATAGAGGGAGATAAAATGAGGTGCACGACAAGATGGGTGATATAATTCGGGATCATGATAATGCTATCAGAATAGAACAAATAAAGCAAGCATTAGTTTCTGCATTATCATATGTGACCAGCATCATGCATTTTTCTGCTCACATGCAGCAGACACAGGTATTTTCATGACAGGGATTAAATGTGAATTATTTGATCGAGGAAAACCTGATAAGTGACATCATTTTGATAAAAAACCACAGCATGTTTTGAAGATGATGTATCTTGTATATCTGGACGGACTAGGAAACCATAGTGTACAAAGGAGAAGTATCACAGAAAATGTAATTGTCTTCCTCTTGTAATTCGAGATATCACAAGAAAAAAACCAAAAAAGACAAAACGTATCCCGAGTCTGCGAAATCTTTTGTTCTTTTGCGGATTCCTTGCCAGCAGCATGAGGAAATTCCTTCTTCAAATCTTCAATACATTCTCATCCCCATAGATTGTCGCTCGGCCTATCTCTCAGCAAAATCCAGCTGTTATCCTACGATGATAGTAATTGTGAGATTGTCGTCGCTTGACTCTTGTGTATCAAAGAAAGAGATGGTAAGTGTATGTGAGCACATGAGTAAGAGTGACAGCGTACAGTAAATACAATTATCTCCACGTTCACAGTCCGCTCATCTATATCCCCTATAGGAAATCAATTTTCATATATCCCGCTCTAGAACCCAACAAAAAAGAGTCTTCTCTATTATCAACTGTGGCTGCTTTCGACCCTGATGACACATGTACACTAATTTTGGTACCGCATACACCTCTGATTCTCGTCATCTCTCATACTGTTTTCTAATTAAAATTTTCCAAATGCGTTAGGATCACAATGTTGGGGGATATATATATATACTGGGAACGACACAACGCACTCAGTATAACGGGCAGTGTCTCCAACAAAGCAGAGAGAAAATGTGGGGTAGATATACAGGCCACAAAGACGCATAGTTTGATTTAGAACGTCTGAAATGTTGAACACAACTTACAAAGCCCACGACGCCATAGTTCCCGGGACGGACCGTATAGCTAAATCTGAAAAAGAAAAAAAAACTTGGCGACGTGTCTCGGGTTCTCCTGACAGAAAAGACAGAAACCTGAGTAAATTATTGGGGAAGATAACGGATGAGATTTCCTCCGAGATCTGTTTTATTTTGTATCTTGTGACACATAAATGGCGTTCAAGAGCACACTGAACAATTCAAATGACGATCTGAACAAGGTCACAATTGTAAAGTCACTGCCACTGATCGAAAGATGATTGGTACTTTGTTTGGCCATGTTAATAAATACAGAACACGTTCTCTCATGACTCCGTCATACTTTAGCTCTAATATTGAGGGATAACAAGAATATTCGGTGCAAAAACTCTGTCCCCTCATCGCTCGACTGGTCCAGACACCTGATTAATCCTCTGCAAATGACTTTAAACCACCTTTCCACTCCGGATCTTCTGGTCCCGACACAGATTAGTTGCCTTACATATTCGCAGGGCGGAACGTCGACAAGGATCTCTGTCAGCTGCGACTGCAGTCTTTTCGAACATGCTCTCAATCCTGCTACTGAGGATCATGACAAGGATTTCGCTGCCGACATTACTGGAACTGAAGGGGATGAATTCAATCTTTAACGTCAGTACTTGCTGCTGATGCTGATGTGATGAAGGCCTATCGTATGAAGTCACTTCAATTTTATGTGCTGATATCAAAATTAGCATGGGAGCCGAGCCTTCAGGCTCAGCTGATTTTCTTGAGTCACTCGATCGCCTTTTATTTCCCCCCATCACCTCAAACGGTGTCGAAATACGAACAGGGGAGGGTACAAACGGATAGGGAATACAAACAAAGAAATCACATGCATTGCGCAAGCTCGCATAAGATCTAGATTCCAACAAACGGCTCTCCCGATCAGGTGTATTCTTTTATTCTCGCACTTCATGGCCACTGCTCGCTGGAACTGGAAGTGATTGCACCATACTGAAAAGCACTAGCATGCCGCCCTATGTTCAACATCTTGGGTAATCTCCGCGAGCCCTTACAGAATGATCCTTGGTTATTTTTTTGAACAAGTATTTTGCAGATACCAAATGATTTATTCATAATCTAAAATTGAGAAATAGAGCGTAAAAAAAGACTAGTTTGTCCAATTTATCATTTTCTCATAAACAATATTTTTCATTATTGAAAGAGAGCTAGACTACTTTTTTCACAATCGCACCATGAATGTGGCATGCAACATGCTGCTGTCGTCTGTAGATATGAGAAGATAGATGAGATTAGCTATGCTGGTCCCTAAGGATTTGAGAGCTAAATGATGACCAAGTAAGTCCAGAAGGAAGTGCGGAAACGTCCAAACGTGTATTCTATTAGGGGAGCAACGCTCCAGAAGATCTCATTTCAGTTTTGGAATTTGTATTGATTAACGCCTCTGTGCTTGTGGTGGGCGCTGGAATTGCCAAAGATTACAAGGAAGAAACCGAGCCGAACTTGCACGTAAAAACATTCTTTCTAGAAACCTTTGATGAGGAAAAAGGTTCGTGAGTAAAGTCATCCTTTGTCGCGTTTCGTAATACCTACTCTTCACGCTTCCGGAAGCTCAAAATTAGGATTGATATGTGAGGCTCACCAAAAGGATGAACAAAAATCTGATTGTGTGCCTACTATGTGATCATACTTCCATCGCATTAATAACTAGTGACTGGTGTATGGCTGAAATGCTTTTTGTATTATATTTGATTTATCGATTTAAACATCTGTGAATGGCTCATAGGTGGGTGTCAGTTGCTAGCATCAATCCATTTTATCTTTAATCGTGATATTGTTTTCATTGCCCTCTCCTTCGTTTCCATCTCCTAGGTGATGAATGGCACCTGCAAGTTGCCCTCCAGGTAGGTCTCTGTTCAGTGATGATCTTATGAAGATGAATCCAGGTAGGTTGATCAAAGGGTTGTCTAAGTAAGGTGCCTCTTGTTTCAGTGACTCTTCCGCTGCGTAAAAACGTGTCGTAGAGCTGTTCAAGGAGGAGGGCGAAGCGAAGGTCACGACAGGTTATTCCTGGGACATGACGAGAGAGTGGAGGACTGGCAGAGGGATTTTCTTGGTTCCAGCAAGGACGAAAGGCTCGGTGTGTTTGAACATAGAGGGTGAGTATCGTTGATCAACCGCTGCGTAGGTTCAAAGTAGAAGGATGATGCTTCAAGTGAATGGTTAGGTTGAAGACAGAAAACTGGAATTAAACATACGTGTTCTAGCTCACAAATCGAACCAAGGTTGGTGATAAACCGCACAACTGTATTTGGTGAAGGTGAAGTCTGTCACAAGGTGCGCAACATATCTATCCTGCAACGATTTGGATTTTGATGGCTGTAGAAGTAGAAGCAGTGATTGACATTGACGGGAGACACTGTCAGGGGTCTAGGTTGGAATTTAATGCCCCAGCCACGTTTGTACAAGGGATAAAGGAAATGTTCGGCCTCCGACGACGTCATCCCCAAAAATTGCCGCTCGACCTATCCCTCGCCGGAATTAAGTTGTCATGATATGAAGTGTAAAAATTGTCATTGCTTGATTACTGAATATGAAAGAAAGAGACACTGAGTACGTGAGGATAAGGGTAAGAATGACAGCGTACAATGAATAAAATCATCTCATCTACACAATTCATTCATCTACGCAAGAAATCATCTGCCACGCTGTAGGGATCGACGAAAGAATTCATGACTTCCTTCAATATCATCAACTCACATATTCCATTCATCAGAGATTTTGAATTTCTCAATGCACGCTCTCATGAGCACCACCTTCCCTTTCGAAACTCCTTCCCGATAACGGCGCTGATGCTACCCAAGAAATACAGGTGACCGCCGGTGAGACGGAAAACTTGTTGCAGAGGAGACGGAGCATCATGAGGATACACGCTTCAATAAGAGTCACGTTGAGGCAATGATGCTCTATGAGAGGGAGGTAGAGGATAAGGTGCGCATACAGTTAACGGAGGTAGAGGTAGAATTCACGAGTGAGGGCGTGAGATGATGGCAGGGACGCATAGCATAACGCACATGAATTGAAGGGAGCCGGTGATGCATGAGGTTGTGGAGGATAGTATAAATGAGATGGAACGGAGGATAAGGAGCTGTTGGTGCAGTTGAAGTTGGGGGTGAAGTGTTTGTAGACGGACGTGGATCAGTGGACTCTTTGGGAGTTGTCGAGCTTCCTGAGAGCTAGTCGTACTCCCAGTTGGTGTCATGGTAATGTCTTGTTCAGGATGGGAACTCAAGTCGATTTTTGCAAGGTAGCGCGTTGGATCCGGCATCACATCTCACCATTAGAAGGCCAGTGAGAAGAGATCAAGTGTCCACAGTGCCAGATTCAAGATTGTATAAAAAGTAGTCGCTTCACAGCAATCATGAGTGTCGACATGAAAATGGGGCATAGCCGCAGGGGAGAACGTAAGTGATAACGAGTATGCAGAGAGAGAGACATGAGCTTGTGTTTTGTTTGTGTATGCGTGTGGAAACGATCATACCCATGAGC
>Ga0153955_100657_pt1 | contig 12911 bp, 14 predicted proteins | sample TSFL039MetaG_FD_104744 | JGI IMG/M metagenome (GOLD analysis project Ga0153955, IMG submission 104744) | Attine ant fungus gardens microbial communities from Florida, USA - TSFL039 MetaG | ecosystem: Host-associated > Fungi > Mycelium > Unclassified | place: USA: Florida, Wekiwa Springs...
ATGCTTAAGTAACTACCAATCCTTCCAGAAGGTTCCATCATGTGACTTGTCATGTGACCAAGTCTCATGACTAGTTTTATCTTATCTTATCTCTCCTTTATTTTTAGAAACCCTCGTCTAGTCCGTCCGAGAATAGCTCTCGTTCTTCCCATCCCTCTAACCGTACTATTTTGGGTCCCAGGGGGTGGTTCATGACAGTTATAATTCTTATCCTATGTCACAGTTCTATAGCAAATTCACTGGTGGCATAATACCATAGCACTACTGTCCAAGATACTAGTCTAGTAGGCTGGCTTGCTGTATCAACAGCAGTTTTACCTAGATCTCATGTTGCTCTCGTGCAAGCTCGCTCTTAACTGACTATACAGTTGGCAACTTACTCTGAAAACACATAGCAAGTGGTTCAGCTCCTAGTCCAAGCAAATGCCCAAGTCCTCCTTTAGAGTGGGTATCCCTTGAAGGAAGTTTTATAAAGTTTTTATAAAAGAGAAAAACAGAAAAAGAGCTCTTAGTCACTCAAGTTGAGTTTTAGCTCTAGAGCAACGAAGGGCAAAGATGGGGGTTCTTCTTCTTATATCTCTCCATACTACTAGAGTATTATATTAGTATTACAAAGCCCAGAATACAACAAACAAGATAAGAAAGAAATCCTCTAGATTACTCAAAAAGGTAGGTAGAATGAGTTGAGTTCGCATCCAATCATACAACAGCTGCTCTCTGTACTCCTTGTCTATTTCCTACCAACTTTTTTTATCTTGTCAGCTGACCTTGAGCCTGTTCTAAGTATTCTAGGGTACTTGAGAGGTACTTTGGACATTAGTCTGACCGCTCTTGAGCACATCTTCATCATTGATATCATTCCTCTTTGCTTCCAATTCTCCTAATTCCTCTTCTAAACCTTCCTCTACTCTCCCTACTATTTCCTGTTCACATCCCTCAGGTCCTTCTTCTTTCTATCCCTTCCTGATGACGTTTGGCATATCCTCATCTTATTCTTCTATATTTGGACTGCCGATCAGGACTGATACATGACCTCTGATGGTGTTCCTATTATAAACTAGGGGTCAGCTATCAGGTGACATCATTATCAAGGGAAATGCTTCTAAGGTCGAGTTTGCTCTCGAGAGCACTTCAAGAGGGGAGTCTGTCTTATGAATATGATATGAGACCATCCGGAAAGCGTTATGAGATACCAATAGTGGTGATCACGGCCACTACTCTGCTACTCGGATAGTGTTCTCAAGTACACGACTGGACTTCTAGTAGTTATGTCTGGGGAGCTGATTCTCTCTTGAGAGCCGTTTATTATGATTATTATATTCCAAATGTCACTTATATTGCCAAAATTAATTGTCCAGTGTGACAGCGGTTTGGCAATTTTGGCGAAGTCCTTAACAAATTGTTAGTGATAGTTTACTAGTCCCAAGAACTTTTGCACATCCTTAACACACTACGGCATTAGCTAGTTTGTGACTCCTTTCACTTTTTTCTTTTCCATTTGGAATCTTTCTGGTCCTATTATTACTCCCAAAAATCCTATCTTTCTAACCTTCCACATATACTTCTCTGATTTTACATAGAGGTCGTTTTCCTCTAGTTGTCTCAATACCTTCTCTACTATCTCGTCATGTCCTTTCTCTGTTTCTGTTGCCACTAACACATTGTCAATGAAGGTTGCTACATTCCCTTTGTTGATCATGTTCCTAAAGAGGTCATTTATCATAGCCTGAAAGGTGGCTGGTGAGTTCATGAGCCCAAAGTACATTACTGTTGGCTCAAATAATCCTAAGTACATTGTAAATGCCACCTTCCATTCATCTTCTTCCTTGATTCAGACGTTGTTATAACCTCATTGTAAGTCCATCTTTGTGAACACCTTCTTTGTCCCCATACTATCTATTAGTTCTGATATCAGGGGTAAGGAGTAACTGTTCTTGATTGTCTCTTTATTCACATAGCAATAGTCTTGTACTATCTTTCTTTTTCTGTCCTTTTTAGGTATGAATAGTACTGGCGATGTCTATGGGGACTTTGAAGACCTAATATAGCCCTTTTTTAGTTGGCTTTCCACAAACACCTGTACTTCTTCCTTCTCTGTTCTAGATAGAGGATAGATCTGTCCTTTTCTTGGCACGAAGTCTTTTCTGAGGTCAATGGCATGGTTCCATAGTTTTTGGGTTGGCATTCGCTTGGACTCAACTTTTCCAAACATTTTCTTCTACTTGTGGAAGTGTCTGGGCACCAGCTCCTCCACTTTTTTATGATCCTTCTCGATTTCTTTCTTTTTCTTTCTTTCTTCCATAGTCTATCTCAGATCTTTCTTGTCCTTCTTTGTTACCTGCTTCCTTTTTACTACTTTCTTCTCATGTGTTCGACCATACAGAGATAGGTACCTGGTCATCCTCACTTCTCCTGTTTCCTAGTTTATCTCTGGGTTATGTGCTGTGAGCCACGGCATTCCCAGGATTACTTCTGTCTTCTCCAGTTCATATACATCTATCCTCACTCGTTCCACATGTCCCTTGTACTATAGGTTAACTTCTACTTCATGGGTTATTGATCCTCTCTTATTATCACTTCCATTTACGTTTTTCACTTTTATTGGCTTATCCAGCTTTTCTAATTTGAAGCCTTGTTTCTCTGCTAGTCTCTTGCTTATAAATAGACCTGCTGCTCTACTGTCTAACAGTGTCTTCACTGATACCCCTTTGTGGGTATTCACTCTTTCTAGTCCGATGTTGAGCCAGACTTCTTTTAATGGTTTAAGTGTCCATCTCACTTCCCTCTCAGTGTGATGGTCAATGTTTATTTTATTTTGTCCATATAGTACACTATATCTATTATGGGAGGCCGGCTGAGGGCTTACTGGTCTCCCTGATCTTTTAACGCCTCCTGCATCCCTTCCCCTAACCTCCTTTTGATTTCTGCAGTATCAGGCCATATGCCCAAACATCCCATAGTTAAAACACCTCTGATCTTCTCCCCATCCTCTGTTCACATCTATTGTGTTGGGGTCTTGGACTCCTTGTCCTCCTTCTCTCTTCCTCAAATCTTCACTAAATTCTTCTCTTTGTCCTCTATGGAAACCCCCCTGGTTCCCATTGTTCTAGAAGAATCTAAACTCTCTGGACAGCTGCATCTTTGGTTATTATGATTTGCTTTAGCACTTATTCTTTTCTTTAATTAAATAATTAATTAACAACTATACGATAATACAAATTATGAACATAACGTGGAAATATCATGATCTATTATAAAATGGACAAGCATGGGAAAGGCAGGTGTTAATTATATGCCTATCAGGCAGCTACTATGTATGGGAGAATACATGGGCAGAAGCTGTCTGATATGGGAAGATACTCAGGACTTGACAGATGGTAGTCTGTAGATACCTTGTTCTCTCTTAGAATAGATTAGTTACAGTCACATGTATAGGTATAAATAGCTAGTCAATTCATAGAGGGAATTCTGTCGAGTTCTTCTCATTTTTAACCTTATACCCTCTGAGAGGGATCTAGGATTATTCCATGGGTCCTGACACTGGTAGCCTGGTCACCTGCTGTAAAGGAGCAAAAGAGGATGTGGAAGTTTTACTGCGTCAAGAATAAGAAATATTGAGGTAGCCCTTAATTGCATACTAAAGAGTTTGTGAGAAGAGAAAGAAAAAGGGTATTAAAGAAATGATTAAACAAAGACAGCTTAGCTGTAAATTCTAAATATAGTATAAAGATTGTAAGATCGATCTAGATTCACCTGGTATTCAATCCCTCTAAGGTGTTTACCTTTATATACCATAATGAGCTCTCTAGCAGATATAGTCAGTAAATCATTCCTGGGCCTTACCACACTCAATCCATCCCTTATCTGCACCCCCACACCAAACCTTATGGGTGTGATATAGTCTGAGTGAAGGACTAGTCAGGCTTTCTAAGCTTACTATCCTGCCAAAGGTCGTTCGAGCTATCTTCACCATTAGGTTCTAGAACGAGTAGAAAATATAATACAAGTTGTCCTAACTAGTTTCTTACCAAGATCAACTCTTACACTCATAGAACATTACATACAATGACCTCTAGAGCTTCTGAGATGAAGACAAGAGCTAAGAAAGCTCTCTCTTACCTATCACCCTCCACCCTGAGTAATATATTAACTCTACAAACAGAGGAGACTTAATTAGACTAAAAGAAGGAAAAAGCAATCTCCCCTAGCCTCCATCATGGCTCTCCTCTGAAGTACTTCCATATGGGCACTAACAACACTGTCACCCAACTACATATCACCCTCCTAAATCTATCCATATAGTACTGCTCTACTATCACCTGACTTCATGGTCTGCCTATTCCGTCTCTATTAGTTGGCTTTTCCTGGCTCCAAACATGATTTAGAAATAACTCTAGTATCATATGACTGTGTCCTCATCTTGGATTCATATGTAGCATCCGCTTCTAAATGTTAGGCTATATGTGATAAACTCACATACCCATAATAGACTTCTGATCCATCACACCTGTTCTAAGTTTGTCTAAGTCCATTCTAAATCAAGGTTAGCTAGCATTCCAGAGAAGAGTCTAAAGTCTTGGTATTCAGAAGCCCAATGAGATGTTCCAACTCCAAAGACTCTGCTGCCAGCTTATTTGTCTTGTCTCTCGAGGTAATAGGCTATTTCAGCCTATGACAGCTTGAAAGCCATCTAGTAAAAGTATCCTGTTGGAAATCTAGAGTATGTCTGGGGCTTGTAGGAGAGTCTTAAGAGCACATTCTAGTTAGGAAATAGGGTTATAAGTCTTATTCCATGTCATAGTTCCATGGCAAATTTGCTGGCAGCGTAACATCTCTCCCTCATTACAAATAACTGCCCTCAGTCATTTTCTCAAGGCTGGTTATATGGTCCTAGAGGTATCTCTTTCTGTCTGGTCTCTGTATCCCAAGTCTCGGATTCTCTAGCTACTGCCTCTGATCTGGAATTGCTTTTAGATGTAACCTTTATCTAGGTACAATATCTCATAATCTGTCTGGTTGGCCATCTTCAGAACCTCCACCTCTGTTGGGGAACTCTTGAATGTTCTCTGTATCTGATCTAATCTGCTTATTCATCGAGGTCAAAACTTGCTACCCGGGTCTATTGGTTTTGTCTTTTTCTTCATCACTGCCTAGAAATGGCTGATTTATTAGCTCAACTTCAGAGTCAACTCACCGATGCTTCTGCATCACCACTCTCTGAAGCCCAACTTAATCATCTATGTGCATTGTTAGGCCCTAATGTCCTGGCGGACCCTGCATCTATTATTTCCTCTACGTCAATTCTAGTAATTTCTGGTAATCCTCCCATTGTGTTTTTTCTTTCTTCAATATCCCAGATTGTTTCTGCTTTGTCTAGGCCTCAATCTGGTAGAGATGGCTCTGAGGACTCTTTTCAACCATTCCTTAGGCCAGTTAGCCCTGTTCTCCCGATTGTTCCTCCTGTTCCTAATCCAGCTTCTGATGAGTTTTATCATCTGTTTCTGTTCTGGTATTCTTTTATTGATACTTTTTCTAGCATCAATAATTTCTTCAGACACTCTTGTCCCTCTGCTGGCCCCTTCTATGTCTCCCAAATTAAAACTGTACCATCGGCCTATTGTCATGTAGGCAGCTTTCCTGCATAAATGTTCTTCTTGTCACAAGTGCTCTCCCACATCCTCTCCTGTGGAGGCCTTTAACTCTGAGTCTGATTCTGGATCTGAGGCTTCAGTAGTATCTTCTCTGCCTTTGCTTCCTTTTTCAAAACAGACTTCTTGTCCAAAATGCACTTCTATATGTGTCCCGGCCTTTAATATCTCTTCTAAGTCCATAGTGCTACCCAAGAAGAAGTCTAAAACCCAGTTTACTGCATCCTGAGAGTCTACTTCTATTTTGCCTCTATCTGGTATGCTCTTTCTGATCTGAGTTTTTCTATTCCTTTTTTTATGACAAATTCCTGTTTCTAGATCGTAATATCGTCTCTCTCTTTGGCCTTTCAGCTGGATATCCTTATCTGGACCTCATTACAGCTCTATTCTTCCCTCTGTTCCAGAAAGAACTAGTAAGTATCCTTTTTCTAATGTCCATTACATTCTTTTCTAATTCTTTTTCTTTGTTTTTAGGGTCTAGCTGGCTACCTCAAGTGCTTGTCTTGTATTTCTTCAGGTATTTTGGAGTATAGCCCTTGTCCGCTGATCTCCTGTACTCCTTATACTGCATCTATTACTTCTAATTATAGTCTAATTGATGGCATACAGTCCTGCAAAGAGTGTGCCTTATCTCATGTTTTCCATTGTACCCACTAGCAGCCTGCTTCTGCTTGGCAATTCTGGGCCAAGTAGTTGCGTGCTCCTAGCTTGAATAGCACTCAACGTAAGTCCGGTTTCTTTTCTAATTATCTTTTTCTGATTTCTTTCTTTTTTGTTTTCTAGATCTTACTTCTCGTCTCTGTAATTTAATCTCTATCTAGAATTGTGTCTCAGTCGCATGCGATGTTCTAAAGACATCTCTTGCCTCTTATCATAGTCAAGTCTCTGAGTTCGCCGAAGAGCTTCTCATCACTCGGGCTTACTTCGAGAGCAATCCTGACTACTGGGTGTCCAGTAGTCTCCTTTTGGATGCTGTCACTGAGTCTCGTGTTTTCAAAGCCGCAGAATCTGCTTGCAACCTCAAAAAGGGTCTTTTCCCTCAAGATGCTGCTTCTGCTCTTTTCCATGTGCATCTCTCTTTTGTTCAGGCCTTTTATCAAGGTATTTTTTCCTTCAATTTTAGCGGTTATCTTTCTGATCCCTTAACTTTCGAGGAGCGTCATCAACAGATTATCAATAAAGCTGTTCAAGCTGTTGAGCCTTGTAACAAGAAGAAGGGAAAGGGTCGTAACTAAAATTGTCTGTTCTGTCTTCATTTGTCTTTCTAGATATTTTTCTGGTTATCTTTTGTGTTTTCTTGTATCTAGTCTGACACAAAAAATATATCTGACTGTTTTCTGTACTGTTTTTCTTGTGTGATTACCTCTGCATCTAAGAGGTACTTCTTTTCTAAATATAGCCTTGCTGGAAATTTTTCTAAGTCTCTTTTATTCTTGTCTTAAGTGATTTTGTTTCCTCTTTCTGATATCTCTGGTTTTCAATAGTCTTCTTTCTTAGACTATTTTAGCTTCTCTTTTCCATTTTTCCTTTCTTTTGGGACTGCCTTTTATCTGCTGAGTAAAGGTTGTGGTTCCTATATAAACCTCCCTCACTTCTGTCTTTTCTTTCATTCTGTTTCTGTTATATCTAATGTGGCTCTTTCTATCTTTGGCACTACTCGCAACGTCTATCTCGAGCTTTTCAATACTATGTCTAATGTTTTCCATCGCAGTCAACACTATGCTTGCCAGGCCACTACTCTGGGCTTTGTCAAGATAGCTATTGATAGCTTAGCAGATCCTTTAGTAGGTGTCACTTTTTTTTTCCTTGATTTCTTTTTTCTGACTGTAAGGCTTTTTTAGAAATTCTATCTAGATTGTCTCTAGGCCAATACTGTTGCTCTCAGTCAGGCCAATTATGTCCAGATCTTAAACAAGGCCAAGTACATATTTGAAACTTTTTGCAAGGACCATAATCTGTTCTTTATATATCCTCCAGTCTTTAAGCCTTTACAGGCTCTTATTATCTAGTATGACAAGGCTGGGAAGTCCTCTGACTTTTCTTCTTCCAGTTCTGGTTCCAAGTCCAGCCCTTCTAGTACTACTTTCACTCCTTCTGATAAGAGTAAAGATGTTTCTGTTAAGGTGCTGTTCTCTCTGATTATCTGATCTAGATCTTGTCTTTAATCCCTTTGTCATGTTCTAGTCTGTTAAAGTTTTACAGTCCACTTTACCTATATCTGGTAGTCCTGTTAACAATGACTCTAATGAAGAACGCGAGGTAGAGATTATTATGCATGCTTTTCTCAACAATATTGCTAAGGATCTTCTTCCTCAGGCTTATGTCAGATTTTATTTCTTTTATTTCTTTTTATTTTCTCTGATTTTTCTTGTCTAGTTTCCTATAAATATTGATGATACCGGAGGATCTTTAAAGCCTTTAGCAGCTGTTTCTCAGCCACCTCCTTTGTCCTCTATTCCAGTATGTCTATTCTTATCTCGATCTGATCTTTTTTTAATTCTCTGTCTTCTAGTCTCATACTATAACTATCTCTTGTTTCTGCTTCTCTTTGCTTCTGTCTGATATGTTTCTTTTGTGCTAAGTACTCCTCTAGCTCTGCCTTCAATAGTATTCTGGTCAAGGAAGGTACGTTAATACCTTTCAACTTCTGAAATATTTCTTTTTTGATCTCTTTGTCTTTTAGCTCGTACTGTCTTTTAGGTGATCCAAGACTTCTACAAACAGGGCGTTGAGATATAGCAATCCACTGTTCATGCCTGTTCTGTCTCCACTCTTGAGGTTGGCTTGCTCTCTGCCTCCTCTAATGTCTTACAGACTATTTATCGTCTTGAGAACGCCACTAGGAACTATAGGAATGTCATGGAGAAGCATGATTGTCTGACTGCTATTTATGAGGCCAAGACTACTTCTAGATTCACTAGGTAGCTTGGTTTGTCTTTATAACATGTCTCATGTCCTGTAGACCACTTCTGTCCTGTACTTCGTTCTCTATAAAATTGCTAGTGTGTCTCCAATGTCTGCATTAAATTCTTTTGTTTCTTTTGCAAGCTCCCTTAAGTCTTCCTCTGATATGTTGAGAAGATCCTGAACCTCTCTGGTGAAGTTCATTTTCTTCCTTGCCAAATAAGGTATGATTCAGAATGCCACTATTTTATTCTGTCATATGGATCCATCCAATTCTGCTAAGATATAGGTACCTCCTTGTAGTTTTCTAACCACTACTATTGATCCTAAGTATCTCGCTTTCATTTTCCAGTCCACTGACATCTCTATGGCCAAGTTCTTTACTAGTACCAGACTCTCTGGTTCTAGCTTGAATTCTTGTATCTTATGTTGTAGATCTATCTCTAGTTGTTATGTCCTCCGTATCTTTTCTTTTGTGACTCTTTCTCGCATTTCTTCTATATAGACTATATGCTTTGCCAAAGTAACTGCTCACAGTTCTATAAGTTCTGATCTCAATAGCATTCTTTTTGGATATTTAACTAGCCAGGTCGCTTTTATAATGTCTAGAGGAAGGGTTGGTTGTACTCCCATTGCCATAAAATATGGCAAGCAACCTGTCCTCTTGTACACTGTGACTCTATCTGTCTATATAATGTGGTATAAGGACCAGAACCATTTCTTAACCTCACCCCTTGTTGCTTTATATAGCATTTGTCTGAGATCCCAGTGGGGTCTTTCTACAGCACCGTTTGCTCTAGAGTTGTAAGGTGAAATGATCACGCCTTTTATTCCATATTTTTCTTCTAGCTATCCAATGGCTTTCTTAAAGGGAGCGCCATTATCAGTTATAATCTTGACAAGGCTTCCCTATCTGCATATGATGTCCTTGAACAGCCACTGCCTGATTGATCTAGCATTTTCTTCTCATAGAGCTCTAGATTCCATCTACGATGATAGACTACATCTGCCATGTACTATATACTTGCACCCATTTGATGGTGGGTTCATGTGCACTGTATTCATATGTAGCACCTGAAATATAGACGGTGTATGGGTTATCACTAGAGGTATTTCTAGAGCTTATCTCTGTCTGATCTGGCATAAGTGGCATGTTCTAACATACCACGTTGCATCTTCTTCTATCTCAGGCTACCAGAATCTCTGTTGGAGTAGTCTTCCGGTTGCATATGCACCTCTATGTCCCATGTCATCATGACAGGCTTTGAGTAGGTGTATTTGCTTCTCTTCCGCTACTACCAACTGTAAACTGTTGTTCCTGAGGTTCTTTTTATATAGTCTACCATCAGTCTTTATCTAGTCAATAGTACAAAGCGCTGCAAACTAGACTAGCTTCTTCTGTCGATAAAGTCTCGAGTGTACCTGTGTCTCTATTGGCCAACAGCTCACGGATTTTTATTAAAACCCTCCCTAGAGTCAATTTCTTCATAGAATTCCTCTAGTCCTAATGGATCTGGTTCTTGGGGGTTTTCTTTCCTTAGAGTAATCTTCCCTGCCCTATCGTCCATCCCATCTTTAAATTCTTCTGGAAGTGGGTCTCTTGGATACCACTTTCTTCTAAATAGCCCATTCGGCCCAAACATCTTCTCTTTTTTATAGACAATCTCAAAGAAGAAGTTGGTCTGTATATAGTCTACCTATCTGTTTATAGTGGCGTTTGACATCTTTTCAGTGTTATTTAGCATCCCCATAAGATACTTCGTATCTGTTTCTACAATAAAGTTTCTGTATTCTTGGAATAGATAGATTTCCTGTTCTAGAGCCCATTTCAGATTACAAAGTTCTTTCTTGGGCTGAGAATATCTCTGTTGACGAGGATCCATTAGTAGTGAATTGAATTTCACATAATGGATTTTCTTTGGATCCTCCTCATCTCTCTGATATATATAATATCCTACAGCTCTCCAAGATGTATCAACTACTAAGACTAATGGTTGATTGCTTGGAAACCTAGGATTTCTAGTATGAAAGTATTCTTTTATTAGGGTCTTGAGGTTCTGCTGTGCCTTCTGCTGCATAGGACCCCATTCAAAGGGTGTGTTCTTCTTGATAACTTCATATAACGGGGCTGCCACCATTACAAAGTTAGGAATATGGTTTCTGCATTGCACCGCCATCTCCAGAAAGGCCCTTATATCTGTAGCATTTTCACAAGGTCCCCAGTACAGTATTTTTCCGATTACATCCTTAGTAGGTCGTCTACCTTTATAGGATCATTCAAATCTGACTATAGTGATGTGGTCACTACAGATCGTTGTTTTAGGACCTGAAAAGGTTCCTTCAGTATAATTCATCCTTTGCAGTATCCTGTTGACAGTTTCTAGGTGCTCGAATATAAATCTTCGTATCCTTAGATTCTGTTCTAGAGTTTTCACAGTTCCATCTGGGAGTTTATATCTAGTTTCTGGTCCTCTTATGGGTACATCATCAATATATGACAGAGTATACCTCGGGATCTCTTCTCTCAGAATATATGTCATATCATTATGGAATATAGGTACTGAGTTCATCTATCCTATAGGTAGGATTACCAATCTAAGTGCTCCAAAAGAGGTCTGGAACATCGTCAGGTCTTTAGACCTTTCTGCTAAGACTCTCTCATCATAGCCAATGTATAAATCTAATATACTACTGCAGGCTCTTCCTACAAAGTGCATAGCAAGCTCCTCAGTTGCCAGAGGCAAGCCTGAGTGGGCTATAGTTACTCTGTTCAGTGGTTCTAAGCTGTGTACAAGCTAAAGACTTTTGCCATCTTTCTTAATGACACAAAACCATCTAGATCAGTACGACGAGTTCGATGGCTTGTATACACCAGTATCTATCTTCCTTTTTATCATCTTGCACACCTCTTCATAGATGGCAGGAGGAATTCTGAATGGCTTCTCCATCTATGGAATGTGGGTAACCATTGGTATCTCTACAGATAGGAAAAACTCTTCTTTGAATTTTCCTCTCTCTGTGTCATCCCAAGCAAAGGCCTCATTCTGTTCTACAATAAGCCAGTGCATCAACTTTCTCTCTTCTGGCCACAGGAATTCTTTTGAATATGCTGTGTCCAGCTTCTCTTTCCAATCTAGAGTATAATATTCCTTACTCTGGAACGCCAGTAGCCGTTCTGGAAGTTTAGACATCTGCTTTAGTAGATCTTTTAAAATTTCTCTGGTGATCTGGAATCTCTCTGGAAGTGTCCCAAGTACTGGTTTAACCTTCAGTGCAACTGGTTTGTATTTCTTTGCAAAGCAGCTTGCTGTTTTATCTAGGTTATTCAGATTGTTTAGTTCTGCCTTCACTGCTGTCACCCGTCATCTACAGGCTTCAGATATCTGCATTTCTTGTATGAACTGATCTAGAAACAAGACCTCTTCTTGTTTCAGGATTTCTGTACTCTTCTCCAGGTAAAGGATCTTCAACTTGTCTAGGGTCAATTTGTTTCCATCCAAAGGCAACACCTCACTGACGAAAGGATTCCCATCACGATCTAGATCTATTATGCATGGGACCTCTCCTCTGTGGAACATCTTAGACTCCTTAAGGTCTACTGAAAATTTGGCAAAATGTCTATCTTTTTTGGCAATACTTCTCTTTTATAGGTCGGTACAGTGACCATTGTTCTAGTATTTGGGCAGGTGATACACACCATCTGGTTGTCCTCTCGGTCATTTATAATTCTGCTTTCTGTAATAAAGTTGAAAGGCTACCCTAACAATACCATATATAGCGCCTCTTCTATGATATGTACTTGCAACAGTATCGTCACACCTCCTAGTATGAACAGTACATTTCTGGCAAGTCCACAGGTTCTGGAAAGCGATCCATTTGCACTCTGCATCTGGATGCTTAAGTTGGGGTCCCAAGTCACTTTGTTTGCAGCTGCGACCTTCTTGGTCATAGATACAATCTGAGACCCACTATCTAGTAGCACTTCTTTTTCTCCAACTCCGTTAACAACAGCTGGCACTACTCTAAGATAAGCCATGTTCGGAGCCATCTGTTCCATTCTTTCCTCTTTTTCTAGGGCAAAAATCTGGTTTTTGCAATTGTCTAGGCTCAGCTTCTCTAGAAACTATAGCATTAGATTGGTTACAGCTCATACTTCTACGATCTCACTGTCAGGACCCGCGGGACAATCCCGGATCCCCTTCAGAGGGTATGAGGTTAAAAACGAGGAGAACTCAACAGAGTTCCCTCTATGAATTGCCTAGCTATTTATATAATTACAAGTGGCTATGCTAAGGCTATTCTAAGAGAGGTCACGGTATCTATTAGCTACCATCTATCAAGTTCTGAGTAATTCCCCAT
>Ga0153955_100660_pt1 | contig 12831 bp, 11 predicted proteins | sample TSFL039MetaG_FD_104744 | JGI IMG/M metagenome (GOLD analysis project Ga0153955, IMG submission 104744) | Attine ant fungus gardens microbial communities from Florida, USA - TSFL039 MetaG | ecosystem: Host-associated > Fungi > Mycelium > Unclassified | place: USA: Florida, Wekiwa Springs...
GGTGCGGTTGCCGGGCTCTGCCCGACCACGGAAGCCAACCTCGGTGACGGTATTTTTCCCGCCGTGGACTATATCGCCCAGGGCGGACGCTGGGGCATTGGCTCTGACAGTCATGTCTCGCTCAGTGTTCAGGAGGAGTTGCGCTGGCTTGAATATGCCCAACGCCTGCGCGACCGTCGTCGCAATCGCATCACGCTGCCCGACCAGCCCTCAGTCGGCGATCTGCTGTGGCAACAGGCCGCGGCGGGCGGTGCCCAAGCCTGCGGAATAAAGAGTGGGGCGCTGGCCGTCGGGCAACGCGCCGACTGGCTGGTATTACGCGATGACGCCTGGCTGGGCAGTGTGGATGAGTCTGCCCTGCTCAATCGCTGGCTGTTTGCTGGCCAGCGCGAGCAGATTCGCGACGTGTATGTGGCGGGTAACCGGGTGATCAGCGATGGCCATCATGCAGAAGAAGAAGCCTGTGCAGCCCGTTTCGCGCAGGCAATGGCAGCGTTGCGATGAGAAGCGTTTTTTCTTTAGACAGCTTACCCGTCAGTCGCTGGCGCAACGGCGGTGGCGAAACACGTGTAATTATCGGCTATCCGCCCGGGGCAAACGACTTCGCCTGGCGCGCCAGTATTGCCACCATCGCCAGCGACGGCCCCTTCTCGGCGTTTACCGGTGTCGATCGCATTATCACTCTGCTAAACGGCAGCCCTGTTCTGCTGCGTGGCGAGAACGTCGCGCATCGCCTGTTGCCGGAAAAGCCCTGGGCTTTTGCGGGGGAGCAGGCACTTGAGGCTCAGTTGCAGGGTAAAGCGCCCAGTCAGGATTTTAACATCATGACACGACGAGGCGAATGGCGGGCACAGGCTGACGTCGTCACCGACGCCGTCAGCAGCGAGCACGGTGTGGCATGGGTGCTGGCAGGAGAATGGCGCATCGTTCACGATGCGCCATTAGCGGAGCAGCAGGGCGTCTGGTGGGTCGATCATCCCACCCGACTGCAGCCGGACAGCCAGGATGCGAGGTTACTGTTTATTCGTCTTACCCGTGCCCTTTAAAGCGCCCCAGCAGCTTGTAACGCGAGCCGGGATAGAGTAAACGCGCATAGGTCACAATCTTGTTATCGCTCCAGGTCTGGCGACGGATAAGCAGGCAAGGCTCGTGCTCATCAATCGCCAGATATTTACGCTGTCGCGCATCCGGCATCACCGCCTCAACGATATGTTCACCCGCCGTCAACGGTGCCGCGCGCATCAGGTACGTATAAGGCGTGAGCGTGTGGTAATCCTGGGCCAGGTAATCCGGGGCCAGTTGTGGATTCACTAGCCGATCTTCCAGCTGCACCGGCATGTCATTTTCATAATGCACAATCAGAGAATGAAACAGCGTTTGTCCGGTTGTCAGGCCCAGAACGGAAGCCTGCTCCGGATCGGCTTTATTCTGACCAATCGTGAGAATTTTGCAGCTGTGCTGATGACCCCGCTGCGCAATTTCATCCGCGATGTTGTGCACCTCAAGCATGGCTGTGTAGCCTTTCATCTCCGCGACAAACGTACCAACGCCTTGCATACGTACCAGAAATCCTTCGCTGGTTAATTCCCGCAATGCCCGGTTAATCGTCATACGACTTACGCCAAGCTCATTCACCAGCTCGCTTTCTGAAGGCACCCGTTGGTTAGCTTTCCAGTGGCCTTCACGAATCTGGCTGATGATTGCCTGTTTAACCCGTTGATAGATGGGTGCGGGTTCGTCACTCATGGCCGCTGCCAGTTGTGCAATTGCCGTGTGCTCGGCCATATCGTATTCCTTAAGCTGATAATGCCCAAAGTTTACTGCCTGACGGGCTGGATGTATATACATTCCAGCCTGAGATCGGCACGTAAACCGTGCACCTGCTGCCTTACAGCGGTGCAGGAAACCCGCCTGCTGCCCACGTTAGCCCTCTGTTAATGCCTGATCAATTTTGTGATCGTTCTGGCATGCCGATTGCAACTTGTATATACAAGAATAGACAGTTATGTTTCACTCGCGTTATTCCGCTATTCGGGTCAACAGAACGGCCAGCGAATAAGCCAACCCTTGTATAGACAGGAGCAAAGTATGTCAGGTTCGTCTCAGGGATTACGTCTGGTGCCAGGCAAGGTCGATCTCGCGATGTTGCGCGCAATATATCAAGGCAACGTCACACTCAGCCTTGATGACGGCGCTCGCCGCGCCATCACTGAAGCGCAACAAACCGTTGAAGCGATTGTGGCCTCCGGTAGCGTGGTGTACGGCATCAATACCGGTTTCGGTAAACTGGCGCAGACTCAAATCCCCGCCAGCCGTCTTGCCGATCTGCAGCGAAACCTGGTGCTGTCTCACAGCGTCGGCCTGGGGGAACTTCTGCCCGATAACGTGACGCGCCTGGTGGTCGCCAGCAAAATCATCAGCCTTTCCCGTGGTCATTCTGGCGTGCGGATTGAACTGGTGGAGGCGTTGCTGGCCCTGTTCAATGCGGGCGTGATGCCGTGCATTCCCGCCAAAGGATCGGTGGGGGCCTCTGGCGATCTGGCCCCACTGGCGCACATGTCGCTGATGCTGCTGGGTGAAGGTGAAGTACGGGTCAACGGTGAACGCATTCCGGCGACGGAAGGTCTGGCAAAAGTGGGCCTGACGCCGTTTGTGCTGGGTCCCAAAGAAGGGCTGGCCTTACTCAACGGTACCCAGGTATCGACTGCGCTGGCCCTGCGCGGCCTGTTCGAAGCGGAAAATCTGTTTGCCGCAGGCTTAATGGCGGGCGCGCTGTCGCTGGAAGCGATTAAAGGCTCATTAAAACCGTTCGACGCGCGTATTCATCAGGCGCGTGGCCAGCATGGCCAGATTGCCGTGGCGGCCGCCGTCACCGCCCTGATTGAAGGCAGCGAGATCCTGGGTTCTCATACCCATTGTGGGCGCGTGCAGGATCCCTACTCTGTCCGCTGCGTCCCCCAGGTCATGGGAGCGTGCCTGGATAACCTCAGCCATGCCGCCCGCATCCTGCAGATTGAAGCCAACGCCGCGTCCGATAACCCGCTGGTGTTCACCGAAACCGGTGATGTGATCTCCGGTGGCAACTTCCATGCTGAACCCGTGGCTTTTGCCGCAGACATTATTGCCCTGGCCGTCGCCGAAGTGGGCGCCATCTCTGAACGTCGACTGGCCCTGCTGCTGGATACCGGTTTGTCCGGTCTGCCCCCTTTCCTGGTCCGCGACGGCGGCGTGAACTCCGGTTTTATGATTGCTCAGGTCACCGCGGCGGCGCTCGCCTCCGAAAATAAATCGCTGGCGCATCCCGGCAGCGTCGACAGTTTGCCTACCTCGGCTAACCAGGAAGATCACGTGTCGATGGCCACCTATGCCGCCCGCCGACTGGGCGACATGTGCTTTAACAGCGCGGCGGTAGTCGGCATTGAAGCCATGGCAGCGGCCCAGGGCATTGAGTTTCATCGTCCCCTGCAAAGTTCTGCACTGATAGAACAGGCCATTGGCACGATCCGCGAACGCGTCGCCTTCCTTGAGGAAGACCGCCTGCTGGCACCGGACATCGAAGCGATGCGCCAGTGGGCAAGCCGCTGCGACTGGCCGCAGGCACTCACCGCATTGTTACCCAGCATGGGCACCCATTCAGTTGAATAAGGAATCCGTCATGAGCGAAACCCTGGCAAAAGTGGTAGCACGCGAGATTCGTGCGCCGCGTGGAAATACACTGCACTGCGCAAACTGGTTGATTGAAGCGGCCTACCGCATGATTCAGAACAACCTCGATCCCGATGTGGCAGAGCGCCCGGAGGATCTGGTGGTCTATGGCGGGATTGGTAAAGCCGCGCGTAACTGGGCATGCTTTGAGCAAATTTTACGTTCGCTACAGGTGCTGCAACCCGACGAAACCCTGCTGATCCAGTCGGGCAAGCCGGTTGGCGTGTTTCGCACCCATGCGGATGCGCCACGCGTACTGCTGGCTAATTCCAATCTGGTGCCGCACTGGGCCAACTGGGATCACTTCCATGAACTCGATAAGGCCGGGCTGATGATGTACGGCCAGATGACCGCCGGTTCCTGGATTTACATCGGTGCGCAGGGGATTGTACAGGGCACCTACGAGACGTTTGTCGAGGCCGGACGTCAGCATTACAACAATGATTTAAGTGGACGCTGGATCCTGACGGCCGGATTAGGCGGCATGGGCGGTGCCCAACCGCTGGCCGGCGTGCTGGCCGGGGCCTGCGTGCTGGCCATTGAATGTCAGGAATCGCGTATCGATTTCCGTTTACGCACCCGCTATGTCGATCACAAAGCCACCTCGCTGGATGAAGCCCTGACGTTAATCCACGCGGCCACGCAGGCGAAGAAGGCAATCTCCGTGGGTCTGTTAGGCAACGCGGCAGAAATCCTGCCGGAGCTGGTGAAACGCGCCAAAGCCGGTGGGCCGAAGCCGGACATCGTGACCGATCAAACCTCGGCGCACGATCCCGTCAACGGCTATCTGCCGATTGACTGGGATGTGTCGCGCTGGGAGCAGGAACGTAAGGCGAATCCTAAAGCCGTAGAAAAAGCCGCCCGCGCCTCCATGGCGGTGCATGTGCAGGCGATGCTCGACTTTTGTCACATGGGCATCCCTACTGTGGATTATGGCAACAATATCCGCCAGGTCGCGCTGGATGAAGGTGTCAGCAACGCGTTTGATTTCCCCGGTTTTGTGCCCGCCTATATCCGTCCCCTGTTTTGCGAGGGCAAAGGACCGTTTCGCTGGGTGGCCCTGTCTGGCGATCCGGAAGATATCTATAAAACGGACGCTAAACTCAAAGCGCTCTTCCCTGAACATAAAACGCTGCATCGCTGGCTGGATATGGCGCAGGAACGCATCGCTTTCCAGGGGTTACCGGCACGTATCTGCTGGCTGGGGCTGGGCGAACGCCATCTTGCGGCGCTGGCCTTTAATGACATGGTGCGCACCGGCGAGTTGAAAGCGCCGATAGTCATTGGCCGCGATCATCTCGACTGCGGTTCCGTCGCTTCGCCCAACCGTGAAACCGAAGCGATGAAAGACGGTTCGGACGCGGTCTCTGACTGGCCATTACTGAACGCCCTGCTTAACACGGCGGGCGGTGCGACCTGGGTCAGTCTGCACCACGGCGGCGGTGTGGGCATGGGCTTCTCTCAGCACGCCGGCGTGGTGATTGTGTGTGACGGCAGTGAAGCGGCAGATGCGCGTCTGGGCCGCGTGCTGTGGAACGATCCCGCCACTGGCGTGATGCGCCATGCCGATGCCGGCTATGAACTGGCGCAGACCTGTGCCCAAAAGCACGGACTGAACTTACCGATGCAATAACGGTATCAAAACGCGCGGTTCCGGCGAGCACCATGCCGGAACCGCACAGCCCCAGCCTGCTGTCACATCGAGCCACGTCAGACGGTAATGAACCTAGGACAATCCGGATGATACGCCCATAAACCGTGTTGAACCCACGGCGTCATCGAATGCCAGAGTACGATGGATCTTACCGGGAGCCTGTGCCGTGCCCCTGCTGGCCGATCCGTCCTGCTAAGACAGCCTTATCGGTATTGGCTTTCTGTGCGTGAAACGAGAACCGGCATAAACGACTGCATTTTTGTACACTTGCTTATTACTTATTCCATTTTGATTTAGCCTGTCATCCCATTTCGGCTTTTCGGTAATAGACGTACCGCTGTCAGATCTCTAAAGTGAAGCTTCCTGAATGATATGGAGCGCGATACTGCATGACTCTTTCCCCTGCCCTGCTTGACGAAGCGCTGCGCTGGCGCCATCAGTTTCATCGCGAACCTGAACTGGGTTATCAGGAACATCAGACCAGCGATAAGGTCGCTCAGGAGCTGGAACTTGCAGGCCTGCAGGTGTTTCGCGGTCTGGCTGGCACCGGCGTGGTGGGCACGCTGGAAAATGGCGCCGGACCGGTTATCGGCCTGCGTGCGGATATGGATGCACTGCCGATCAACGAGAAAGGTGATGCGGCCTGGCGCTCTGCCACGCCCGGCGTGATGCATGCCTGCGGCCATGATGGTCACACGGCAATTTTGCTGGCGGCAGCAAAACATCTGGCGGCTACGCGTCGCTTCAGCGGCACTGTGCATTTCATTTTTCAGCCGGCGGAAGAGAATCTGGGCGGTGCACGCAAAATGGTCGAAGAGGGCTTATTTACGCGCTTCCCGATGGATGCCGTTTACGCGATGCATAACTGGCCGGGCTTACCGCTGGGATCGCTGGCCGTCAATCCCGGCGCAATGATGGCCTCGCTGGACGCCTTTGAAATCACCCTGAGCGGTAAGAGTTGCCATGCGGCCATGCCGGAGAGCGGTGCCGATCCGATGGTGGTCGCCGCCGAACTGATCCTGGCGCTGCAAACTATTCCCTCACGTCGCCTGTCGCCGCTGTCATCTGCGGTTGTCAGCGTCACCCAGATTCAGGGCGGTGAGGCGATTAACGTGATTCCGGAACAGATTGTTCTGCGCGGAACGGTGCGCTGTCTGCAGGACGACGTGCGCAAACGGGTTCATGCCCTTGTTGATGATTTTGTGACGACGCTGCCGAAACCTTTTGGCGTGTGTGGGGCCATTCACTGGCTGCCCGGCTATCCGGTAACGGCGAATCATGCTGGCCCGGCTCAGCAGGTGCATGACGTTGCCGTTAGTACCTTCGGCGAAGGCCAGGTGCGCTGGCAGGTGAATCCGTCCATGGCCTCGGAAGACTTTGCCTGTATGCTGGAAGCCTGCCCTGGCGCCTACTTCTGGCTGGGTGCCGATGGCGCAACGCCCTCCGCACCGCTGCACAATGCCCATTATGACTTCAACGATGCGCTGATTCCGACCGGAATCCAGTTCTGGCAGAACCTGGTGGAACAGGCTCTGCCACAGACGCGCGCTTAAAAACCCGCTGCCGCGAGCCTGTCCAGACCGGCCTGCAGCGTCGCCGCCTCACCGCTGGCACGCAGGCAGCAGGCAATCTGCAGACGCAGCGAGGCGGGCAGTGGACGTTGCTGATTCAGCACCTCCTGCGTCCAGCGCGCGGTCTCCTCTGCCGATTTGTCCGCGGGCAGCGCTACACTGATTTCCGGCTGCCTCTCCACCCAGACCTCGGCCTGCTGTCCAGCACCGCCCACGTAGCTGATGGACGGGCAGCGCTGCGGATTGGCGTAAACCTCGCCCTCTGTGCCATTCAGCAAAATAGCCGGGGCATCGATATCATTAAAAAACGTTGCCACCCGCGGCACGTATTCGGGATGCGAGACGCTCGACAGGCGTAGCGCCTCGCGTTCGCCAAACGGGGTGGCCAGTTTTGCCAGCGTATGGGCGCTGTTGCGGACGCCCATGCGCCAGCGCAGCGACAGCTGTTTTGCCATTGGTGGACAGAGGTGATCGATGGTGATAAACACCAGTTCGCCCTTGTCGAGCAACGTCTGCGCCTGCTCTGCAGTGGTGACCGGCATGATGCCCAGCGCCGCAAACACCGCTTCGCTGGTTATGCGCGTCGCATCGTCGCTGACGCCGTGAACCAGCACCGGCAAACCCAGCCGGTTCAGCACCAGCGCCAGCAGGGGCGTCAGATTGCCCTGACGACGCGCACCGTTATAGCTGGGAATGACCACGGGCATCGGACGGCCTGCGGGTGCCTGCAGGCGCAGCATACGCGCCTGCATCGCCTGATAAAATCCGCGCATCTCCGCCTCGCCCTCGCCCTTGATACGCAGGGCAATTAAAATACTGCCCATTTCAAGATCCGGTACGCTGCCGTCCAGCATAGCGCCGTAAAGTGCAACGGCACTGTCGAAATCAATATCACGTGCATGGTTCTTACCACGCCCGACTTCTTTGATAATTTTATTCAGTTCCATCACTCGTTTCCGTTCAGTGGTACCGACTTAACGCCGCGTCGCACGCGGTTGGCGCGCGCCAGGTTTGGATCGGGCCTTCAGGGCTTCAGGCTCAGGCGTCACCGGTTGTTCAATGGCGAACACGGGCAACGCGGCTAACAGCCGGGCACCGTAAGCTTTGCTCAGCAGACGGCGATCGTAAATCACGATTTCGCCATAGCACTGGTGGCTGCGAATTAAGCGCCCGACCTGCTGAATTAACGTAAAGGAGGCGCTGGGCAGGCTTTGCACTTCAAACGGATAGCGTTTGAGACTTTTTAGCCACTCTCCCTCGGTTAAAATTACCGGACTGTCTATGGGCGGGAAAGCGATTTTATGAATGTGCACCTGGCTGAGCAGCTCGCCTTTTAAATCCAGCCCCTCGGCAAAGGACTGCAAACCAATCAGAATGCTGGTTTCGCCCTGTTCTATCCGCTTACGGTGCAGGGCGATCAGCCGGCTACGCGGTTGATCGCCCTGCACCAGCATCATCAGGCGCAACTCGGGCAACGCCTCGACAAATTGCTGCATGGCCCGACCGCTGGCAAAGAGGACCAGAATGCCTTTGTGTTTATCGGTCTGCATTTGCTGGCGAAAAAAGGCCGCCATCTCGGCGATATGGGCTGCTTCATTCGCCATCAGCGGCTCGTAGCGCATCTGCGGGATAACGAGCTTACCCTGGTCGACGTGGCTGAACGGCGAGTCCAGCGCCACGAAGCGGTCCCCGGCCTTTTCATTCAGCCCGGACATCTCCTGCAGGCGGGTAAAACTGTTTAATGAGCGCAGCGTCGCAGAGGTCACCACCACATGCGGGATCTTTCGCCACAACATTTTTTCCAGTTGATCGCAGACGCGAATGCCTGCGCAGTGAAACAAGAGATGTGCCTGCCCCTCACGCAGCTCGCGGGTAATCCATTTGGAGACGGGTGCGCCAGAGGCTTTCTCCATCGCGGCCAGCCGCCACAGTTTGCTGACCGATTCAAACCAGCCAAAGTGGCGGTTAAGCTGCAATAAATTGCGATGCAGACGGACCAGATCAACGCTGCCGGTTTGTTCACTCAGCGCGTTGATCAGTCCCTCCGCCAGCCCGCGCAGCGCATCGCTCAGCTTAAACAGACGCGCGCACAGCGCCAGCACATCCTCAGGCAACGCGCCCAGTACAAAGCGAAACTCGCCGGGCTGATTATGCGCGGGTAACAGCGGGCTTAATGCATCGCTTATCACGGTCAGTAACTCGCGCAGTTCATCACAGTGCGCTTTCAGGCGTTCAGAACTGGCCAGCGGAGGCGGCGATTTGGGCCGCATCTGGCTCATTATCGCCTCGACCAGTTTGACAAACAGATCGAGCTGCAGGCTGGTCCAGCCCGGCGTAATATCCGCGCTCATCTCCAGCGCATCCCGCGCCACGTCGGGCAGATGGTGGCCTTCATCCACCACCAGCATCAGGTTTTTGGCGGGCGGCAATACCGATTCATTTTCCATTGCCGCCATCACCAGCGCGTGGTTGGCGACCACCACATCGACCTGCTCGATTTCACGTCGCGCGATAAAAAACGGACACTCCCGATACCAGCGACAATGCACGCCCAGACAACTGGCTTTATCCGTCGACAGGCGCTGCCACAGGCTGTCGCTGACGTTTTCATCGCTGTGATCGCGCAGGCCATCCCACTGATGGCGATCGAGTGACTTTTGCAGCCGTCCGCACAGGATCTGCTCGTCTTTGGTGCTGCTGACCGCGTCATCATCCAGGTAGAACAGCAAATCAGCCTGCTGATGATCATCCGCCACCAGCGCAGCCAGGTTACGCGGGCAGACGTAACGTCCCCGCCCAAAGGCCGCCGTAAAGGTTAAATCCGGAATGATTTTTTTCAGCAACGGCAAGTCTTTGCTGAAGATTTGATCCTGCAAGGCTACGTTGGCCGTGCTGATCACCAGCCGTTTCTCTTCGGCACGGCTGACGGCGATACCGGGGATCAGATAAGAAAGGGTTTTGCCCACACCCGTGGGCGCTTCCACGGCCAGGTGACGACCGTCATCACCCGACAGGCATTTTGCCACCTCAGCAATCATCTGACGCTGGGCCGGGCGAGGAATAAAATCGGGCACCTGTTGCTGCAGCGCTTTGTACCACTGTGCTATCTGGCTTTTTATTGCTGCTGTCAGGGCCATGTTCAGATTACCGTGTTACTCATTGGCCTGTATTTTTACACAGTATTGCGGTGTCGTCAGCTTTCAGGTCTGTTTTTTCGTGCCCGCTTCAGAAACGAGTGACGAGGCGGGCGGGCTGAGCACCGGACAAACCGCGCGGCGCAGTGCATGTTTGATTGCCGATCCCGTTGACCCGGCGCACTCTCGCAGCACATCCGCTACGTCAGCAGCTTAAACATCACCGTGGTCGCGTCCATCTCACCGTGAATGGATTCCGCATAGAGAGGAATAAATCCGGCCACCTGCCAGTTCAGCGCCAGGTAAAGCTCGCTGGCGACATCGCCACGCCGCGTGTCCAGCACCAGTAAGCGTTTCCCCTGCTGGCGTGCCCGCTGCTCTGCCTGCTGCATTAACTGGCGTGCAATGCCCTGCCGCCGCGCGCGGGGATGCACTAATAATTTACTGATCTCGGCCCGGTGTCGGCCATTCGGCATTGCGCTCGCGTTCAGCATAACCGTCGCGACAACCGCGCCATGCTGACGGGCGACCAGCAGCTCACTTTGGCCCTGTTCCAGTCCGGCAAGCTGACGTTGCCAGAACTGATGAATGGCCGCCCGGTCATCGGGCTCGATAAACCCGACGCTGGCCCCGTCGGCGACACAGGCCTGTAAAACCTCGACCAGCTCGCTTAACGCCTGGTGCGCCGCACCGGCACTGAGTGATTCATAGAGTGTCATGGTTTACATACCACCAGCAGGTAACGCGCACCTTCAGTCAGATGCGCCTGAAAGCCGGATGCGCCCGTAAGATGGAAACGCAGGCTGTCGCCCGGACCGAGTGTCCAGCTCTGCGCGCCCATCGTTACCGTCAGTTGCCCTTGTCGCAGCCAGATATGCTGCTCCATGCCCTGCACGGGCGGCGCATTGTAATCAATACGGGCACCCGGTCGCAGCGTTCCCTCAATAAGCTCACATCGGAAGGTGGCCGCAGGCGGCGATACGTTACGGCGAATAAAACCGCTGGCTTCGTCCTGCCAGACCGGTTGGCGATCGCGCGGAATCAGCAGATCGTTACCTTCTTCAACTTCGCTCAACAGGCGTGACATTGTTAAACTGTAAGCGACGCATAAGCGGTTCAGGAGAGCAGCCGTTGGACTGGTTTCAGCGCGCTCAATACGCGATAATGTTGCCCGGCTAATGCCTGTTGCGGTGGATAACTCATCCAGTGACCAGCCCTGTTTTATGCGCAGTTCTGCCAGGCGAGCCGCGAGGCGTTGTTCAGTATTATCAGCAGCCATTTTTATCTCTATTATGAAATTTAATTCTCACAATTGAGATAGGACACCATTTAAGCGCAGCCGTCAAGTTGTACATTTAAAAATTGGTTGTACAACTTAACAGGCTTCGCTATGGTGGTTTCATTCAGGTCAGTGAAAGAGGTAAATATGACCTTATACAGTATCGGCGACGTCGCCGAGCGCTGTGGCATAAATCCGGTTACCTTACGCGCCTGGCAACGACGTTATGGATTATTGAAACCACAACGTACTGAAGGCGGTCATCGACAGTTCGATGAAGAAGATGTTCAGCGCATCCAGGAAATTATGCGCTGGATTGAGAGTGGAGTCCCGGTAGGCAAGGTAAAAGCCCTACTGGAAGGCGGCGATGTTGATACGCATGATGGCTGGACGGCCATGCAGGACGAGCTTATCAGCATACTGCGCCATGTAAGACCGGCAAAGCTACGCAATAAAATCGCCTTAATTGGTCGCGAATATGCAGTCGATTCGTTGATCGATCATGTTTTTATGCCCGTAAGGCAAAAACTCAGCCTTGATCAGAATACGGCCCGCACGATGTGCAGCCTGCTGGACGGCATTCTGATCGACTATGTGGCGTTCTGTCTTGCCAGTAATCGCAAAAAGGCAGGCAAGGAAGCGCTGATCATTGGCTGGGGCATTGAGGATCGAACCCGTATCTGGCTGGAAGGCTGGCGGTTATCCCAGCACGGCTGGCGGATTGATGTGCTGTCAGAACCGCTGGATGTTCCGCGACCGGAGCTGTTTCCCGGGCTGAATATGTTTGTTTTTACGGGGAAAAAACTGACGCGTCGTCAGCAGGAACAACTGTCGCACTGGCAGGAGCAGGGATTCTCTGTTCTTTTGCATGAGGCTCACTGACACAAAAACGCACGCTCGGCACTATGACGGCTGCCTTGCGCGCGCTATCATCCCCGCCTTCACATCAACACCTTCAGGTTATTTATGAACTGGAAAAAAACCTTTTTCGCCACGCTGTTTGCTATTCTGGCGCTTGGCGGAACCAGTGGGCTGATGCTGGTTGGCTATTCGCTCATCGTCCATTCACGCTAAATCTGCGCTGTAGCCGTTCAAACAGGCGATCGCAGACAATCGCCAACAGTGCGACCAGTAAAGCGCCCTGCAGCACATAGGCGGTATTAAAGCCGCTTAATCCAATAATGATGGGCGATCCCAGGCTTTTTGCCCCTACGGTAGAGGCGATGGCTGCCGTACCGATATTGATAATCACCGACGTGCGCATTCCCGCAATAATCACCGGCGCGGCCAGGGCGAGCTCCACCTGCCATAAGCGCTGCCAACGGCTCATTCCCACCCCTACGGCAATCTCCCGGCTGCTGGCAGGCACGTTGTCCAGCCCTGCTAAGGTGCCCTGAAGGATGGGCAGCAAACCATAGAGCAACAATGCCACGATCGCGGGCCAGGCGCCAAATCCCATCACCGGGATCGCAATGGCCAGCACGGCCA
>Ga0153955_100662_pt1 | contig 12805 bp, 10 predicted proteins | sample TSFL039MetaG_FD_104744 | JGI IMG/M metagenome (GOLD analysis project Ga0153955, IMG submission 104744) | Attine ant fungus gardens microbial communities from Florida, USA - TSFL039 MetaG | ecosystem: Host-associated > Fungi > Mycelium > Unclassified | place: USA: Florida, Wekiwa Springs...
GAGCCCCTCCCTTTTACATTTGATTACCTCCCCAGTGCCTACTTGATTGCACACAATTGTGGAATGACTTGGAGATTTTAATTCTCTAACTCAGTAGTACCCACTTTTGTAAGGACAGTAAAACACTTTGATATTTTGATCTACACACCCATTACAAGCACACAAATCCCACCCCCCCTTTGCTTTAAAAATCCTCATCAGCATGGACCCATATCAGTACAGACTTCATTACAAAGTTGCCCTTAGCTCAAAGTTACGACTCAATTTTAGTAGTGGTAGATAGATTAACAAAAATGGCACACTTTATACCTACTACAGAGAAAACGAGCACAGAAGGACTAACACAGTTGTTTAGAGATAACGTTTGGAAGTTGCATAGACTACCAGATAGTATTATTTCAGACAAAGGACCACAGTTTGCAGCAGGTATTATGAAAGAGTTAAATTGCATACTGGGGATTGAGACAAAGTTGTCTACAGTATTCTACCCACAAACAGACAGCCAGACAGAAAGAATGAACCAGGAGTTGGAACAATACCTCCATATGTTCATAGATCACTGACAAGAGCAGTGGCCAGAATGGTTAGGTACAGCAGAATTTGCTTACAACAATAAGGTGTACACAGGAACTAAGGTGTCATCCCTTAAGGCAAATAGTGGACAAGGTCCTAGAATGGGATTTGAGATGAGGAAGAAAGGGAAATATGAAGGAGCAGAGAAGTTTGCAGAGAGGATGAAAAACATGCAAGAAGAAGCAAAAGCTGCATTACAGAAAGTGCAGGAAGAGATGAAGCGGTACACAGATAGGGAGAGAGGGGAATATCAAGTGGGCAACTTAGTACTACTCAGTACTAAGGATTTAAAGTACCAAATAGTTGGAAGACACACAGAGAAGCTCATGGAGTGATTCGTAGGGCCATACAGGGTAAAGGCAATAGTTTCTAGCAATACAATAGAATTAGATCTACCTAGTACAATTAAAATACACCCAGTAGTTAATGTTAGTTGAGTACAATGGTACAAACCACAAGTAGAAGGACAAAGGAGAGAAACACCACAACCAGTGGTAATCAAAGAGGAAGAAGAATATGAGGTAGAAAGAATCATAAATAAAAGAAAGATACAAGAAAAGGCAAAGTATCTAGTATGGTGGAAGGGGTGCACAGCAGAGGAAGATACATGGGAAAGCAAGGAAAACCTGAAAAATGCGATGGAATTAGTGAAAGAATTTGAGAAAGAATATTGCAGGGAAGAGGAAGAAGAAGTAAGATGGCAAGAAGTGAATGAAGACAGGAAGACATTTAGCAGGGAACTGCCAGAAAGATATATGGCAAAATTGCTCTATGGATGGGGCAATAAGAAATATAATCAAGAATATTGGAAGAAGAATCCATTCTCTAGATATAGCAGAAATCCATTCTTGAAGAGAATGGAAGAAGAAAAAGATGAATATAAGGGAGGAAAGATAGAAGAGTGGAATGAAGAGGAAGATGAGGAAGATTGACGGAGGATAGAGGAGAATAGGAAGTATTTGGAGGGGTTAGAAGATGAAAACCAAGATATGGGTAACCTAAGGGACCCATACAATGAGCTATGAAGAAGTCCTCGGAACAAGGACCCTTGAGAGGGGGGTGGTGTTATAAAACAGTAGGCGAGCTAGATGATCCACAGCAGCAGATTATTTTATTTCTTTTTCTTTTCCAATAATTATGTAATATTAAATATGTGCAGGACATCATGACTCAAAAGAGATGTGTGGGATAAAATTGTTAGGCAAATACTTGTAAACACATATTTGTATATAAGTAGCTGAGCCAATTAGCGGGAACTTTAATGAGTTCTCTTTGTTTACTCTGACATAGAGTGAGATTTGGGTTAGGGTTATTGCAACCACAACTTGAGTCTTTATACCAGTAGCATAAAGTAGATAAAGTGAAGTATATACAAGTAACTACAAAGCCCACTCAATTATAAGGTCTGGTCTGGGCTAGTACCTGAGTTTGGTCCTAACTGTCCACCTCTAGGATCTAAACTTCCCAGTCAGTCTACTTAAGCCTGTGGCCTGGCTATGAGGAAGTTAGGAGTGATCTGAGTCAATTACATACCGAGGGAGTGATGAGAGTAAAGTTGAACAAGGATCGAGGTAATCAGTATCCTAGAAGTGTTAACGAGTTCTAGTATAGTGGACATCAGCTGAGATAGCTTAAGCTCACACTCTAAATCAAAGTTGACAAAGAGAACTTGTTAGAGTTTCTACTAATTGCGCTACACTACTTATACAATTTATTTATTTGTCTGCATTAGGTTTCTCTGGTGTTTTCCTATTGAGTCACCATTTCCAAGTTGGTAATAAGTTCCCACACATCCAATAAAATAAAATAAAATAAAATAAATATTAACTTAGAGGGAATATATCATAAACCTGCCTGAATCTAAAATTGTACAACTAGAAGAGTAGAAAGAACGGGACTTATTTTTGGACAGATTAGATAAGGCATTCTAAAAATAGAATGAAAGATAAGATAAGATCAGATAGGAATCACATAACAGGTCACATGATGGAACATTCTGGAAGGATTATAGAAAGTTACTTAAGCATATACATAGACAAATAGAAATTGTATATAAGTAGGTAGAGCAATCCACAGAGAAACTCCATTGAGTTCTCTTTGTTTCTCTCTAACATTAAGTGTGACAAGGAAGTTATCTTGACTAGTCTTCTCATTACAGAATAGGTGATTCATGACAGTAATTGGTTCCTGCATATCTGGAAAAATAAAAGAAAAAAATAATAACTTAGGAAAAGTGGCAATTCATGACAATTATACCTTCATTGTAACGATTGAAGTCATGGTTGAGTAACCCTAACCTTACTTGCATTCTAAGTCAGAGTTTGACAAAGAGAACTTGTTAGAGTCCTTACTAGATTGTATGCACTACTTATACAAGTCCAATTATTTGTACATGTTTACTGATCTGATGTTATTACATAATTAAATAAAAATAAATAAATAAATAATGACTTAGAGGAAAACAGTGGTTCATGACATTCATTGTCCAAAGCTCCATTACTATGGTCTAGTCTCTGAGACAGAGTGTTGGGCTTTTCTATAAAGCATTAAGGGCAGTAACAAAGAGTGAAGTCAAAGTGGGCTAAGTAGAGCAACCATTGAGCTTGCCAATAGTTAAGTTTCTTAGCTATCATGAAATACTTGAGGTTCTTATGGTCTTAGCTATTACAGCTTATGACATATGAACTCTGATAAATAGAGTATTGATCTAGTAAGAAATGAGGCTAGGAAGGTTTTAAAAATAGGAACTTGATTGACATGTCACTGTCAAGAAGACACTCAGTCTGATGATAACAGAACTGAGGAATATAACACTAAGAATGGTGCATCCAAGAATGGTGATTAGTAAGCATGACTCATCACATCATAACTCGCAAAGAAAGCTATCAGTAGAGAGATAAGAGAGGAAGCTTAAGCTGCAGGAAATAAATTCACAGCAGAAGGTCCCCTAACAACTATCACAAATCTAGGAGGCTTGAGAAATTATTTAATAGTTGCTCATAATGAGTTTGTTCCCTTTATATCAAACTTGTAGACTACTTAATAATATATGCACTTCTCTCATACATGACACTATTCAAAAAAATAGCTCCAGGCCATGACAGATGGCTATTAGCTCAGACAGAGCCAACTATATACCAGTAATAGGTATCGACGATTCAACAATTGTACTTGGGAATAAAATCCCCATTAGAAGTTAGTGGACAGATCATGCACGAGAAATCAAATCAGAGTATTAAGACTACAGTATAAGAGTAAAAATCCGCACGAGAGGCGGGAAAGAGGAGCATCAAAATCACGAAATATTAGGCGAAAGAGATAGTAACATAAAGTACATAGATGCAATATCATGTTTTTGGTCCTCTCACCGGGTCTAGATTTCAGGGTCTTCTGGACTCATGACATAGTAAACCACCCGGGGTAGATGAGGAGCAAGATTATCCATCTTTCATTGTTGACATTGATGCATCACGTCGCTGTCAAGCCGTCAGTTCAGGTGCCCATCCAGCACCTCAATGCAGAACTCCCTCCAATCCATTCGCTTCGAAACATCCTTCATTTGGTTTTCAAAAAATACCCTTGCATCTAAAGCCGAGGAAAGGGCTTCTTCGCCTAGTTCAGAAGTCTGAGATCTATCACCGCTATCTTGTTCCCTTTTGGCAAAGACATCAACAGATTCATCAACTTGGTCAAGCCCCTGTGACTCAGAGACCGGAGCTGAGATAGGAAAGGGGACCGTGCTAGAGACGCTGCAGCAATCCTCGTGGGTTTCAACCTCTGGTGTGATGTAATGAGCAATGTAAGATCCACTGTGGTATTTGTTCCCAGGGCTAGAGACTGAGATTGATGGGCTTTGGGGGATCAAGGGTAATGGACGAGTGTGAGACGAGTGCTTTGGAGATTGAGGCGGTTGAGAATGTGATTGCGTAAGTGGCTCCTCCCGAAGGGGTTGAGCCATAGAAGAGTTCAGAAGGTCCGGTTGAGAATACTGTTTCTCAGCCTTTGTAGGGCGGTCCATTTGAGGAATGGTAGCATATACAGAAGCTCGAGGAAACAAAGCGATAGAAGCTGGTCGTTCCCTCATCCCTTTACTCGCCCTTGGTACCCGAGGAAGCTGTAAGAAGGAACTGCGACAAGAAGTGCCATTGCTCAAGAATGAGCCCGGCTGGAAAGAGAGAGAATTCCTTCTTGAGGATGAGGAAAGAGAAAAGATGGATGATTCCAAAGAGAATCGATTTGGCCAAGGGCCTGAGGATACAGGATGTCTGCGGCGGGTTGGCTTTGGTTCGTCAGCAGATGCATTAGCAGGAAAATTACAGTCAACGAAAAAAGATTTTGAGCCTGGCAACGATGAGAAAGGGTCCAGTATTTCGGGTTGAGAGCCTATCTCCGTGATGGTGCGAGGATGACCTCCAAACCTAGACAGATACCGAAAAATTGTCCGACAGGACACGTGGGATTGATGACAAGATGATATAGAAAGATCATTACATGAGCTTCGGGTGCCCAGTTATTATAGGAAAATTCACATACCCAAGAGGACATTTTGGCCAAATCGATAAGTCCATGAAATCAATATCGTCGTCAACGGAACCAATACTAGATGTCGGGGAGAGCCAACCAGACTCATCATTTGAGATGGAATTGGCGGCGGCAGTTTTGTGAGATCGTCGGCGACCTAAAAGATTGGAGATGGGGGAGGGGGTGCGATGTTCGCTGGGTTTTGATGCATAACTGGAGCTTGACAAATTTTCATCGGCAGTTGCAGACTTGGACTTGAGTAACAGGTTTAAGATGCATTTCCGTCGATTCGTACGTTTCAAAGGTGAGTCCTCTAGACCTATGTCAGAGGACAAACTGTCAAAGGATAGAGGTATAGGCTTTGGGGATAATGCAGGCTTGCGCTCTCTCGCTTTCAGTCTTGACACGACACGAAAGCCGGAGGCAAAGAAGGCGGAATACTCTGGGGCATGGTCGGAATGCATTATGAGGTTTAAGCTTAGCAGAGGTTTATGCTGGTCGAACAGCCCACCTTTTATATACTACTACTCTTTCTGGCAGATCCTGATATCATATTCGGTCGGAGGAAGACGATGTTTGAAAGATCTCATCAACTGATTTTGCTCTGGTGGCTGCGTGGCCAGCGACTATCTATAACTACCAGAAACAAATAACTGCAGGTAAGAAGGGCAAGAAGACAGAAAGTAGATCAGATGTAGAAACAGTTAGTTCACAGGTCATAGCCATGCGTGAGTATTTGGGGATGGGATCCTGATCATGTTCTCGGCGATCAATTATCAACGGCTTGTGCAAACTTGAAAAAACCAAAGTGAATACCGGGCCGCTGATAGGCAGGCATACAGGAGGGCAGCCTGGAGTCTGAAATGATATACTTGAGGAACAAGAATAATGCGCCCTAGGAATCGTTTCACGCGTGTATGAGCATCCCGAATCAAATGCAATGATCATTGTGAGATCAACAAATTATCAACGGTCGGAACATAACAGTCGTGATGAGCCACCTTCACCGATCATTGCTGATAGATAGTGGGTCAAAATCAAAGGCTGTGTTACTCGCCTTTATCGGACCTCAAGCAGATAGGAGACGATAGAATCTGCTGCAGGGTGGACTGAATCATAGGGCTAAGACGGGGTGCATGTATAAAATTCTACTAGATACATATCAGCAGTGCTAGTATATTCAACGGTAAATGCCCCCGCCATGCTGCAGGAAATACAATTTACATACCGCATTCGGAGAGGCTTACCGTTTAGAATTGTCTGCCTGTATTTTAGCCTGTGCGAGACGTTCCTTCTGTGCGTCGGCTATAAGCCGTCGTTGGTTGAAATATTGGATCTGTTTAGAGCAGGTTTCAGTCAATGCAGACGATAGTTGCAAAGAAGACGCACCCAGCTCTTAGCGCAATTGTTCTCGTAACACTGCTTTTCTTTCGCACAAATGTTGCCCTCATCGCCAGCTCTCACGACGTTGGCTCGGTCGAGACATCCAAAGTAGCTGTCTCGAGCTTCCCAGCAATTATGGCGATTCTGTCGTGATGGTTCCTTGTTTTCCTCTCTCGAGAACCATCCCATGGTGATTGGAGGAGATCCAGAGTCAGCACGTGAGCACTTTGCAAATTCAGGTCAATATATTTTGGAAAACACCCACTCACTATCGCAGCCAACGATCAGCCTTATATTGGACTAGGGTAGGCTTGTGTTCTTGAACTATGACCACCGATTTCTTGACTTAGTACCGACTACACTATGTCATTGCCACACCCCAAAGCTCCAGCTCATTCTCATCCATTATCTCCATTGCTCTCGCATGGCAGGAGAAGTAGGGAACCTGCTCGCAGTGACTCCAAAAACGCGACTAGCTGCTTGACCCTGAATGCTCAACTCGAACACGATATCTCCATTACTTCAAATTGTGACGGGAGTGGACGAGGCTATAGTAAGCCCAACAAATATACTCGGAGAAAAGATCACCCTTCGTCCGGCGACGAGGTCGGGGCATCTGTCCTTGGTTCATCCCACGGCAGCCATGTCATAAATGTGTTACAATCTCAGCAACACAGCCAGCTTGTCATTGCGCACGTTCTCAATACGAAGTGGCACGAGTGCTCTGATGATGCGATAGAAGATGCCATATTGACGATGATCTCAATGGAGGAGCCAGGTAGTGTCGTAAATCATTCCTATTTTACTGCACTGCGTATTCTATCCTCGGCATACAGTAGCATGTCCTATGCGTGGCAAGATTCACAAGAGTACCGGTGTTTAGTGCTCGAGAAGGAAACTGCGCGGAAGCAGAGGGCAGACGACCTATTGTGTGAAATCCAGCCTTCCGAGAGGGAGGTCGCACGACGTGTCATCCAATCTATATTCACTAATGATGATGAACATTCGTATCGGGTTCAGAGACAACAGAGCAACAGGGTATGCTACTGTTGTTCTCTCCATAACTCCGTTATTGAACTCTCATAAATAAAAGTCCTTGATAGAGTCGTTGAGTGAGGCCATCTCCGACGAAGTCCCACTTTCTCAAAGCATACCAAAACCATTGACCCCCACGGCTGAGGAAACTACTCTTCAGCTTCCAGGATCAAGGATAGACCTATCCACCACAATGACTGAGGAAGGAACACCAAAAACCACCCAACTATTCACTGTAACACCCCCTCCTGTCCAAGATGTACAAATGCCATCTTATCCACGAACCCCGTTTCTCGAAAGCAAACGTGTCTTGGCCAGTGACTGGATGGGGGCTTGGTGGAGCAAACCGAAAGTCTCTCGCTCTCGAGACGGCCAATCTATGGTTGATTCTCCGGGTTCCTCGTCAAAGGACAGTACCTTTCCAGTAAAGACACCAGGACAGCGGAAGTCAGCCAAGAGTGTGTTTGGCACACTAGGTATCTCCATTTTGAACCCCCTTCCCAACAGTTTCTCTAAAGAGCGTATAATTCCCGAGAAAATTGCGCCTGCCCAAGTGAATGACGTTGAATCGATCCGATCCACGGCTCCATCCGTTGTAGCATCCGTGACCTCTGCTATCCCCTCCATCTCACCTTCCACTGTGTTGTCACCCATTCAGAACAACTTAGTACCCAATCTTGCTGCTCCTACATTAACAACGGTGTTCGATATGTCACCAAAAACGGCACCGGTAGCTTCAACTTCGACCTCACTTGCCGATCCTCCAGCAGTCATTATGCAAGGTGCCACTCTAAGAGCGATTACTCACGCTACGCGGGTCATGACCAATGATTCAAGCAGTATTCTGGCAGATCAAGGGCGTGATACTGGTGTACTTATCGCCAAGCTTGCCATGGATCTTATTAGGAACGCTCGAGAGGAGGGTGTTAATTATCGTGACAAAGCTGTGAAGGAGAAAAAGGATGTTTCGGTGACGGTGAAGAAGGATGAGTCTACTACCGGCCATATAAATGTCGTCCTCAGTCCTAAATCTGGCACCAATGCCACAACGTCTCTCAACCGTGCCTTAAATATGAATGATGATTTGAAGAGAAGAAAAGATAGAGCCTCTAGTACCCGTATGACCTCTCCTTTCGTACCACCCCTCTTTGGATCTTTCTCCCGTCAACAGCGCAAACTCACCGCTCCCTCTACTTCCCGCAAACCAACTACTTCCACTACTTCTCAATCTCCACATTCCACCAATGTCATTGTCGCTCAACCTATCTCTACACCAACGAAAACCAAGCCTAAATCTGTTCCGCTTGAATCCATCATCCCGGTAACGTCTAAACCTCCAACACATTACCTCTCTCGTATCTACGCACACACACCTCTGACATCACGCAATTTCCGGTTTAGCATCCCTCTGGCAGTACCTCCGTCCCACCCTCATTCTGCTTCGCGTTTCTCGGTACATGACAATATAAGTGACGGTAGTGGTCAGCCTCTACTGACGGATAGATATGGGTTTATGTATGACGTAGCATTATATGATGTCTTGCTACTCATACGCGCGCAAGAGTGTGGAAGCAGCGCGCCTGCATGCTTAACAGGCGTCAAAATTGCGGATAGGGAGGAGGATAACTGTTGGCCTGAGGATGATGAGAGTGGTCCGAATGGTGGGAATGGGAGGATGAGAAACAAAGAGAGTATTGAGATCGTCAAGGGAAAATGTCTGTGTGATGAAGAAACAGATATTCAGAGTGCTGGAAGCAGTGAGGGAATGAAAGAGGATGGTGAAGAAGGCTTTCACTTGTCTGCTAATACCCAGTCATTCAGTCGATCGTCATCGAAGAGAACCTCTCTTGCTATTTCATCAGGACCGACAACGACTGCAGCAGATACAAAACTGACTAGCGTTGCGGCACCGACATTCTCAGCAACATCAATTCTGAGCGTCAATGAAAATACTCCACAACATATTTGTGTGAACACGATTCGAAAACTTCTGAATCAACTCTCGGATATTCACGATCAACAACAAGCGGTTCAGCAGAAGGAGTGGAAGGAATTTGCAAAACATCGCTCGCTCGTCAAGTCTACAAGTAATAAAACACCTGCTTCCACCCAAACTTCTGTCCCAACAAATACCCTTCTCGGAATTAGCATCGGTCTTGGATTGACCAACGATACTTCTGCAGAAGACGAAGATGCAGATGAGTTAGGACATACAGAAGGACTAATCAATTTTGCACAGCTTGGTCTCTCTTCTGCTCGAGACGAACGACGAGAATTTGACCGGTTGGTGCGAAATGGGATTCCTTTATATTTTAGGTCAAAAGTGTGGATGGAGTGTAGCGGTGCCCTTGAACTAAGGGAACCGGGGTTGTTCAGAGATCTATTGCAAATGAAGACAGAAGATGGACCTGGGAGCGTTGTTGCTGAGATAGAGAAAGATGTGGGAAGGACGATGCCCTTAAATATCTTCTTCGGGGGAGATGGTGCAGGAGTAGATAAGTTGAGGAGGGTATTAGTTGCCTATAGTCGGTGAGTTCGTTCGTGACCATTTTGCATTTGAGCTGAAAGCTATCAGTCGTAATCCAATTGTGGGCTATTGCCAAGGCATGAATCTCATCACGTCGACCATTCTCCTCGTGCACGCTGATGAAGAAGATGCATTTTGGATGCTAGCTGTCCTCGTTGAAAAGATACTCCCTAAGGATTTCTTCTCTCCTTCGCTATTACCTTCACGTGCATGTCCACTCGTTCTGTTGGATTACGTCGCGGAGCATCTCCCCAAGTTACATGCACACTTAAAAAAGCTTGAGATAGACCTCGGGGCAATATGTTTCTCGTGGTTCTTGTCGTTGTTCACCGATTGCCTCCCTGTAGAGGTGAGTATTTGTCACTGCAATATTTCCATTCGAAGATATTCATCACCGTTATATTCAGACATTGTTTCGAGTCTGGGATATCTTTCTTGTCGATGGACTAGACGTTCTTTTTCGCGTAGCACTGGGTATACTACGAAAAAGTGAGAAGGAGCTACTTTCCTGCGAGTCGATACCTGCCGTGTACGTTGCCCTCGAAAATCTACCAACGAGGATGTGGGAGGCAGATAGACTGCTCCAGGTCCGTTTCATCCTTTTCCGCCTTGTCTTGTATCGTATTGATCGCTTACCGTTATCTATAGGCTGAAGCTGAACTTCGGCCCATCCTCTCACATCCTGACATCGCCACAAAACGCAAAAAACACGTTGCTACACTCTCTCAATTGATGTCATAACTGTTTTCGAAGCTTCAATGTAACTTTATGGCATTTCAGTACTTTTGGGTTCTCGTTCCTTTATTCAAATGTGTATTTCTCTGCATTGGGTTTAGGCATTCAAATAGATTAATAGCTTTTGTAGATTACATATATTCCAGTGATTAGCATCTAATGACTATTGAACAGACCAGGAGCTTACATTCAAGCAAGTGTCTTCTTTGAGAATGCAGAAGATAGGAATTTGATCAGTTTCCATGGTTCGAGTCCAATGTGCTGTGATTGACAATGATACCTACCGCCATAGACAAGACTGTTAATATTTCTTCTAGCCTTTATGGATCTCCATTGTAAGGGCACTGATGCAGGTGAAACTAGAAATAAAGTAATCAGAAACCCAGGACCTCTGATGCAATTAAGAATGACTTCTCTTCCTCAAAGTACATACCAGAATACAGAGTTTAACCCATCATTTGTACACTACAGTTGTACACTTTACTGTATCTCAAACCACTTTCTCTTTGTGTGCATAAAATTAGGCTCTATATTAGTATCAGACTAAACTATATCCTAGTTTTTTTGCAATGAAAATAGGTTTGATATCAAACACACTCTACTTAGAACCATCATAAGTTGAAATCCAAAATTTCCAGAGATGCCACCTACCCCAAAGAAATGACAACATATAGGAGTATTATTTTTTTCAAATGATTTATTACACGGGAAAGTATACAGTCTCACCTGGAATATGGATTACATAATGAGAAGATTGACACGCTGATTACCTGATTCGGTTGCTCTCCATTACTTCTCGCTTTTCAAATAGTACGTTGTAACTTATCTCTTACGAGGCCATGGTTCACTCAATTGACTCAGTGGAAGACATATCAACGGGGTCTGACTCCGATTATTCCAGGTAAGGGCTCTTCTTTTGCTGCCAGTTGCCTCATAGCTTGACTTCGAATAACTCATTGAGACCTGTTGAGCAGCTCGGTAATACATCTCTTGTAGTAAACAAAGCAGCTTACCACATAGCTAAATGATTACTCCAGTGGATCTCGTGGTTTCTCTCTTCGAAAGGCAATGAATACTTTTGTGAAGTTGATGAAGATTTCATCCTTGATCGGTTTAACCTCACTGGTTTGAATAATGAGGTTGCAAATTACTCGCAGGCCCTAGACCTGATCACTGATAACCTTGGTGTGTGACGTCTGTGTCGTCTGCTGGATAATTGAGTCGATCTTCTTTCGGGGATAGATGATGACATTCAAGATAGTTTACGAGGATCATTGGATGTCCAAGCAAGGCTATTGTATGGTCTCATTCATGCGCGATGGATTATCACGGCACGAGGTTTAGCCAAGATGGTGCATTCAACCCTCAGAGTTTCCAGTATCAATACTGAAACCTAGAGTTAGATAGAAAAGTACAAGAGAGCAGATTTTGGACGATGTCCACGTGTGCTTTGCAACTCACAGGCCCTCCTACCAGTCGGGCTTACTGATATCCCTTACGAGAAATCTGTCAAGCTCTATTGTGGTCGCTGTGAAGATCTATACTCGCCGAAATCCTCTCGACACGGAAGTATCGATGGAGCATATTTCGGCACAACTTTCCCTCACCTCCTCTTTCTCGTTTACCCAAACCTCATCCCCCCAAAAAGCGGACCAGCAGACTTCGGTGGTCCACCAAATTCCCTCGGAGGAGCGGGTGCTGGGGCCTGTATTGGTACACCAGGTGACGCCGGACGCCTTCGAAGAAACCGCATAAGAGAAGAACCTGAGCCAACTGAGGGTGGAGGGGATCAAATTACCACATCAAAAGTCGCTCTCAAAGCCGATCGATATCGGCCCAAAGTATATGGTTTCCAAGTATACGAAAACGCGAAACTGCAGCGCTGGCAGGAAGCAGTACGCGATCGACAGGTTGCGAGACTCGAGGCACTGGAGGAGGTCAAGACAGTTTAATTTCTTGTTTTCTCTGTAGACTAGTTTGCAGGTTCGGTAGTTTCTGTATTTCGTTGCTTGTGTATACTGTTTGAGGTCA
>Ga0153955_100663_pt1 | contig 12786 bp, 12 predicted proteins | sample TSFL039MetaG_FD_104744 | JGI IMG/M metagenome (GOLD analysis project Ga0153955, IMG submission 104744) | Attine ant fungus gardens microbial communities from Florida, USA - TSFL039 MetaG | ecosystem: Host-associated > Fungi > Mycelium > Unclassified | place: USA: Florida, Wekiwa Springs...
ACGACTTGGAGATTTTGACTTTCTAACTCAGTAGTACCCACTTTTGGACAGTAAAGCACTTTGATATTTCTATTTACACACCCATTACAAACACAAATCCCCCTTTTACTTTAAAATCCCCATCACCAGCATCCTTTCTGACTCCACCTTCCCAAACACTTTCAACCACTTGTGGAACCTTTTAGGCACCATTTCTTCCACCTTCCTATGATCTACCTCTATCTTTTCCTCTCTTCCCCAGTCCTCCTTTTCATCTACTGCCCATCTAACAATTCTCTTCTCATCTTCTCTTATCTCCTTCTTCCCCTTTATTCTTACTGCTTTTTCATACAATGGTGGACATCTTGTCATTCTCACTTCTCCCTTTTCCCAATCTATTTCTGGGTTATGGGTTGCTAGCCATGACATGTCCAGGATTATATCCATCTTTCCCAGCTCGCATACATCTATTCTAACTCTCTCTACATGCCTCTTGTAGAACATGTTCACTTCTACCTCATGTGTAATCACACCTCCACTGTTACTGGTGCCATCCACATTCCTCACTTGCAAAGGTTGATCCAGCTTGATCAATCTATATCCTTCTTTCTGAGCTAGGCTTTTGCTCATAAACATTCCTGTTGCTCTACTGTCCAGCAATGCTCTCACTTTTCTTCCTTCATGAGTGTCTATTTTCTTGATACCCATGGTCATCTACACTTCTCTGAGAGGCTTAAATGTTCACTTCACTTCTCTTGCTTCCCCTTTCTGCACTGTCTTCTGATTGACAGTTTCTGCCATCCTCCTTGGATCAGTGATTCCAGCCCTCCCCTTCTGGGCCCTAGGTGTTGTCTGTTCCAATCTTCCACCCCAATTCCACCACGGCATTTTCTTTCCTGTCCTACAAGGCGGGCAAAACACTTCTTCTTCTTTATTCCTTTCTACCTTCTCTCCTATCACCACATCTTTTCCTCCACATGTACTACACTTTACTCTCTCTGCTCTTCCACTCTCTGCTTCTCTGTTCCTCCAGTTCCACACCTCTTTATAGCTTCTGCACCACATATTACTCAACTGTTCCTTTTGCAGGAACTCCTGTCCCCTATTCTTCTCAGTCTTTGTTCCTTTATAGTCACATCCCCAACACTCCACAAAGATTACCACCTTCCTTCTTGTTGTCCATCCTTCCATACACATTGCCGCTCCTCTTGGAGGCAGCCCCCTCACTCTACTGTGCTCTTTTATCTTCTTCCATACTTTCCACAGCAGTGCCACTTTCTCTTACTTTCTTTTCCTCATGTTTGGACACTCCCACTTCTTGTGTCCCTTCTCTCCACATCCAAAGCACTTTACCTCCTCTCTGACTATTTCCTGCCTCCTCACCTCTCTCACTCCACACTTCATTACACGACTTCCCAATACTTCAAACTTATTCCCTATTACTATTTTCTTCTTTTGTTCTTCCTCACTCCTGCATTTTTAGGCGAGGTGCCCGAACCTTTCATAGCACCTACATAACCTCCCTTCTCTCTCTTCTAGTTCTGCTCTTAGTTTAGCAAGAGCATGTCTTCCATTGAGCATGTCACTCATGAGACTATTGTATTGGTCCAGAGACATAGTGTTATATTCTGGACAGAATTTGGGTGTATATAAAAAAAGATTTGGTTTGTTGAGAGTAACTTGTTGTTTTCTTCAAAGGGCTTACAGTATGTCTGCTGGGGCGCACAAGTCTTCTCCCAGCCAGGTGCCTACTGCCTTACTGACTACTGCCCTAATAATACTTTGGCTATCACTCCAAGGAGGAGATCCCTATACTAATTGCCTTCTTAAGGATGCGGCGATATTCCTCTACATAGACTGATCACAATGGACCAGTAGTACAAAGTATATAATGAGAAAAGAATACAAGTATTTAACAAGCACTGCTCAGTTGTAAGGTCTGGTCTGAGCTAGTACCTGAGCTTGGTTCTAGCTGTCCACCTCTAAGGTCTAAACTTTCCAGTCAGTCCACTTAAGCCTGTGGCCTAGCTATGAGGAAGTTGGGATTGGTCTGGGATAACTGCACACTGAGAGAGTGATAAGAGCAAGATTGGACAGGGATCAAGGTGATCAGTGTCCTAGATGTGGAAATGAGTTCTAGTGTAATGAATGAGGTCTTAGTTGAGTAACCTTAACCTTACTCACACTCTAAGTCAGAGTTGACAAAGAGAACTTGTTAGAGTTCCCACTAATTGGCTTGGCTACTTATACACAAATATGTGTTTACAAGTATTTGCCTAACTATTTTATCCTGCATATCTCTTTTGAGTCATGATGTCCTATGCATATTTAATATTACATAATTATCAGAAAAGAAAAAGAAATAAAATAATCCACCACTGTGGATCGTCTAGCTTGCCTGCTGTTTTATAACATGAGACTGATTACAGAATATACAGAAAGTTGAGAAAGGGAGCACAGCAGGCTGACTTCAACACAAACTTAACTACCTAGAATTAGTGAAGGAATCAAGCTAGGCTGAAGGCTTGGATGAATACCTTTGTAACAATTGAAGCTTAGGCAACGTAACCTTAACCCCACTCACACTTTCAGTCAGAGTTGACAAAGAGAACTTGTTAGAGTCCTTGCTTGTTTGTTGTACACTACTTATACACATTTGACTATTTACTCTGGTTTACTGATCCAAATGTATTACCTAATTAAAAGAAAAGAAAAAGAAAAAGAAAATAAATATTGACTTAGGGGAAAATAGTGGTTCATAACAACCTTGGTTATTCAATATATATGCAAGACTGAATGTGGGAAATTACAAAAAGGTACATAATCATTCATATGTGCTCCTTCCTCCATACTCATACCCAAATATATACAAATATACACCTTTTTAATGCTCTAAAAATCAGAAGAAATTCAGAAAAACCTCAAAAAATTAGGAAAAATATAAAATAAAAATTGTACATAATAATGCAGACTGTTGGTAAAAAAACTCAAAAAGAATTCAGCTTCCAACACCACCTGCTGTTATATACAGACTCTTGGTGGAAAGGAGCACAGTAACCTGACTCTCTAACACCACCTACTGTTACATACAGACTATTGGTGGAAGAGAGCATAGCAATCTAACAGCAACATTTACTTAATGCCATTGAGAATTAGTAGAGGGATTGAGTTGGGCTGAAGGCCCAAAATGAAAACCTTGTGTGAGAATACTGGTTGTGTCCTTCAATTGGTGTCTTTCTGCCCAGTATGCAATGCTTACAAAGATGATACGAATGTCATGTGATCAAGTTGACTCTTGCCACAAACTATCATGCCAAAAATGAAACATTCTTCCAGGAGCCACTTGTAGGTTGTCTTCTCTGTACCTGGCAGTTGGTTTTTACATTTCTTTGTAGATCTGGACGACTGCCACGCACTCCGACCCGTCCGAGTGGGACTCATCAGTCCTCTGTGAGTGTGCCCATCGAGCAACTGGTGGCGCTGATTGACTATGCTATGGAATTCTGACACAGGATACACCAAGGGGCGCGAAAGGCGATGTTGGGAGCATCGGCCTGAATCACATTCGGTCCGACGTTGCGCAGCAAATGGCTGACGAAATGTTGTGTTGCGATATCGATCAATTCCTGTGTCACTATGCTCCGTTTTGTCCGACCGACGATTCAATCAATAGTGCGCTCAAAAAATTGGAACGTAAGAAACTTTTACGTAATAATGAATGGCGGGATTTCCGCGACGACTGGGCTAGCGAGAAAGAGACTGAGGCTTTTGGGAAGCTCGAAGACATTGTTAAGGCCTTAATGGGACCAAAATGCTTCGGCACCGACAGCAAGGCCCCTCGTAAATGCAATTTCAATTATCATAATTGTGGCAATACACAGATGGTTGGGGAAATTCCAGGAAGCACATTTCGAATAGATGGATATTTCTCGCCCAAATATTTTCCCCCGTTGTTCAAGTCTGACAAGGTCATGGTATCGCAAGTGGCAGTGGCAGCAGAGTTTAAGAGGAAATGGAAGGATACCCCTGTTGTGCGCACTCAAACTCAAGTCCTGACTATTAATGTATCCTGATATGAGGATTCAGAATCGCCGACAGCTGGTCAGTGCAGCCAATCAGATTATGAATGACGATCCGCGCAGGATGTGGATGTACGGGGTATAGTCAATTCTCTATGTGCTGAAGGCTACATGGTCATTTCTATACAGATAACTATTGAGAGCGAGGCCATGGCTGTCTGGTATTTCTCTCGCTCCCACTCTGTCATGTCCAAATCTTTTGACTTCACCAAGGTATTCATTGGTCCACTACGTGCGCCACATGGCTGAATGATTGGCGACAGGATCCAAGGAAATTTATCACTGTAGTCTTATCTCTTCTCTTTGCAACTGAATCAGAGATGGGGTATGATCCTACTGTCCACCGCATCCTGTTCAAAGACAAGATCCGTTATGTCTATGAATTGACCCCGAAGGAATCTAGCGAGACGTTATATTTTCGAACGACCAAAACAGTCTTCAACCCCCGGATTGCGTGTATCAGCGGGAGGAAGACGCGGGTATGGAGGGCGATTCAAGTTACTGGCTCGGACGGCTTAGAAGAGAAAGGCGACAAAGAAGTTGTATTAAAAGATGTTTGGCTTGACAAGGGTTCTCCGAAAGAAAAAGAAAATCAGCAGTTGATATACGATAGACTGCATCAGATTCAAAAGGAAGAGAAGTACGAGTGGATTGATGTCAACTACCGGGAACGGATTCAGAAGGCGCTTGCAAACATACCTGATGGCTTGCCATTCATGAGGATCCTCCACGACTCCGAGGGGGTAGATTGCAAAGAGCGTTTGAAGGAAGCTTCACCCGATCGTACTATTCTGTCTTCCGCAGTGCCTCGGGTGTCATCTAGCAGGAACGTTACCTCATTAAGTAGTCAGAATGACATCTCGTATCCTGCGACCGGCACTTCTCATGGTGCACCAGCAACCCCGGACCCGGGACATCGTCCTCAGCGTCAATACAAGGCAAAGACACAGTATCGACTGGTCTATGCTCAGGTTGGCTATGCCCTTCATGATGCTCCGTCGATTGACAAGGCATTTCAAGCTATCAACAATGTGCTCACAGGTGACAAGATGTTTTCATTTGCTGAATACTGCATCCGCTGACCAGCATTTGCCCAGCCCTTGTTCTGTTGTTTCTGGCTGGCTGGGTGCACAGAGATATCAGTACAGGTAATATCATTGTTGTGGAGGATAATGAGTGTATTCGTGGATTCCTGAGTGACTTTGAATACGCCAAGGCGATGAGCAATCAAAGTTCGTGTTCAGATCCGAAAACGGTATGTTTCGACGTCGAAGATAGATGTTGTCTAACGTTTTATCAGGGTACGCCCTACTTCATGCCTTTGGAGATACATCGTGGCGAAAGATATGCAGACCCTCCTGAAGAGGCTCCGCCCCAGTCATTCCAGGAAATAGAACAAGATGCGGTCAATGGCCTGCTTCACCCTCGTACTCTGCCCATCCTCAGATATAATTACAATCACGATCAGGAGTCACTGATGTGGGTCGCCTTATACATTGTGTTTGGACGAGTGGATTTGGAAAAAGCACAAGATATTTGTTCAAACATGTTTGAGAACTCCCTTCGCCCCAGCTCGTATCGCGAGCATTTCTTTAAAGGGGTAGTTGCTCTTCCTCCTGGTGCATTTCATCATGCACTTTCCAATTTTCCTCTTTATTTTGAGATAATTCGGCGTCATCTTTGGTACATTTGCAAGCAATTGGAGCCCAAGGAAGAGGACTATCACAAGCTCTTCAACACCCTCATCATTGCATTTGACAAGCTTCTAGCTATAGCCAAGGAGAAGTCAGGAGATGTGCTATTTGTGGATCAATCTGGTCAAGCCAATGTCGAGGTCAAAGAACCAACAAAGAAGCACAGGACTGAACATACCCCACACCGGATGGTTCTCAGGAATCGTAACATCAGATAGGAAGGATCTAGACGGGAGGGTTCGAACAAGGAGGGTTCAGAACCGCTTCGCATGAGACTGTAGGATATATACTCGATACTGATTGCTGGGTGTCCGAATTTTGTCGAAATGCATGACTTGACTCGGTGCTGTGGTACTCTGAGCCTGCGAAACACAGAGCGATCGGGATTGTGAGCCCATGAGTAATCGTCCGACTGGTCTGACTGGTGTGCAGTGCTGTCCGCATTTTGACTCTTCTACACAGGTGCTTTTCTGCAATAAATACCCATTTTCTCCAGTAAAGGAGTCTAAGACGAATGGTTAGAGGCCAGAAGAGCAAGAGATAATGATGATCAAGTCACAGTTGGTAGAACATGTAAAACAGTCCACAATGGCGATGAGAAGCTCAGAGAGTGGAAAGGATGGTTCGAAACCAGGAACAGCTATGATACGTCCATCGATCACATTCCAGCGAATTACTTGAAAAACTTCAAAGATAGCAACTAAAGTTTTAATCTGCAGTACAAATGCTCTGTTGGAGGTCATTGTGTTGTGGTGTGCCTTCAGCTCAGTTTCCTTGCAGATTCCGCTTCCACAGTGCTCTTACCATTGAGCGCTTCGATGCATTGAAATTGTGGTTAGAACATGAAATTGATGCAAGTTATATGACGCCTAACCTATACACTAATTCATCTCCTAGGCTCTGCCTAACACTTATACCCCAAAAGAAACACACGAGGCTTATCTTCGTGGCGTGAAACCAAAAATTACACCCGATCCTCATAGGTTTACACGTGAGCTGGGCCCAGTTTCCAATCACCATGTCGGAGGACTCGCAACCTGCGGTCAAGAAGCACAAAAGGGTAATATCTTTGGAAACCACCACTATCCTCCAATCATCCCTGACACAAATGCGAAGCGTAATCGCGTCCCTGACATCCAATGCTGAGCTGGCCGATATCGTCGACACAGAGCCAATTGAAGAGCTATCCCGGACGCTGGCAACCAAACTGCAAGGACGCATGGTTAGTTCATATCATCGCATCCGCACTACCCAACGATTCCGACACTCATTTCTAGAGCTATGGCTTCAGAGGCTTGGATGAAAACATCCTGCAAAGCCTCCATGTCACGGCAGCAGACCGGTTCCTAGTGCTTGATTCAGAGCGCATGCCCGCCCTGATCAACGATTCGGCCAACCGCGCCAAGGACCATATTTGGTCATCCGACATGTTGTTCAATCATCTCAACATGCTTAGCACCTTTGCGTCTCAGGTGCAGCATATATTAGCCCTTTGTCGAGCTGTGACCAATTACATTGACTAGAACGAAGCTGGCTCCCGATTGTGGATTGATGCCTTCCTCTTCCGTGTTAAAGCCTTGCTTGATTCTGCAGACAAGGGGTTGGTTTTAAGCCTTGAACAACGCCTTGATGTCGCTGTTGACCTTGGGACAGTTTTTTGTGGGTTTGTGGATTACGCTGTCTTAAGGGGTTCGAAGACACTTACTGGTACGTGATCTCTGTATTTCATGGCATCCTGGCTATATATTCTATTTCCAGAAAGATTTTTCCCTGGTGCCAACTTGACATTGGATCGAAACAAAGAAGGTCTCTCCTTGTTCATCGACCAAGCGAAAAGTTTCAAGGTTCTTCTTGAAACTTTTTTGCCTCAGACTGTTGGCGAAATGTATGCAGGTATGAAGGCCATGAAGTGAGTGCCTACTGACGCCTGCATGGATCCTATCTCTGATAACCCCACAGGAAAGATGTGATTCGCGGCGCATTGACTGATGGACGGTCGTGGATTTTCATCATTGTCGAAGCCAAAGAATCGGGTGCCATCTTTTATCAAACGGCCCCTATCAATTTAGCTTGTTACTCAGGCGATATAACCTCACTTTCGAAGAATCAATGCGATTTGGCGGCTGGCATCATTGCACATTGGGTGAGCCTCTTGCCAAATGCGACTTTTTTCTCATCACAACATACGTTTATGTGCGCTCTAGGTTGACAATTCTCATTGCAAACTTGCTCAAAACGATTTCATCAAGTATGGGTGATTCGAGAGATTGATCGAGAAGTTTCTGGTATGCACGTTTACGGCCTGGTAGAGCTATGATAGACCTCTGTAATATCACTAACACGGTCGATGTTTCGATATATACTAGTGTTAGTTTTGAGGGATGCAGATCTTGGAGTTGTGGTAGATTACTCAAATGGAGTCAGTCAATGCCGACGCTGACTCCCACACAAAAGGCGAGAGCATCATCCACACTATTGAAGCCAACTAGGTTGCATTAGACTCCTTCCAGTGCATACAACTATAAGGAGCACTTTGCTGTCGTGGAGGCCTTGTGGAACGACGCCGAGGTACACAGTTTTGGGACTAGCTGGAGCATATCCCACCCTTTGATGCCCACAACAGTATTGTTCGTGCGGCCACGGATTAGCACCTCTTGGCGCCGCCCTTGCCCCGTCCCCTGCACCCATCCACCTATTTTTCCTCCTCATGCCTCACTACCAGTTTGAACTGCCAATGACCACTCATCGCGATATCACATGGTTGTGAGATTCCCATCGTGGATCTAGTTGTCTCTCTTCTTGATCGGACTGCTCATATATTTATCCTATTCAGAGCAACTATGGAATGTAAATTCTACATAAAAATTGAATATAATATCTAGGTATAAAATTATACCTACAATCAATTATCAGACATCCCATGTATTCTCTACTGAAGTGCTTAGTGATACATTCCAGATAACTTTATGTGCCAATGTCAGGCAGTTTAAGTTAATGTATATTAAACTAAAGCTAATATATGGTTAGGAGTAGAACACTGCTACACTGTACTTAATGGTAGCAAGCACCTGATTTCTACAGTATGCTAGGAACATTCAGGGCTTATGTCATATGCACATTGGAACATTGAGGCAGCTAACTGGACCTGGGCCAGATGCAACAGATAATCTGCCCTGCTGATCAATACTTTGTCTCATTCCCAGAGTACTATCACCTCAAACACCTACCAGATACTCACCTGTATTAACTATTGGTTCACAAATGCAATGTATCAGCAATGTGCATCAGTGTATGGACTTTGCAACACCCTGGCTATTCTCTGTGAACTTGTCTTGTCAGTTTCTCCTGCAGCTGATCAAGACTTCTATACAGTATTCTTTGTGCTAATCAGGACGAATACTCAGATAGACCCATGCAAGATGCTCACTTCCATTCCTTTCAGACAGGCCAGTATTCTTCAGTCGATGGCAATGTTCTATCAGGCCATCATATCAGGGCTGGTGACTTATAGTTCAGTCTCAACAGGGCCAAAAGGGTTGCTCTTCTGTGAATATCAGACACTTTCATAGTTTTAACCTCTTGTTGCACCTACTCTACCTTCAGTTTCTACAAACCAAAAAGAAACATTAGAAGCACATGAACAAGAACTAGAACTCACAGTGGAGGAAACTATAGTGCACTCATAGGATCAGGAGCTATCTTATGATGCAACACTAGTGACCAATCATGGTGGAGGTGGCTCTTTGCAGGCTCATCAACTCATGCTTACAGAGCAGACCTGTGGTTATATTTCAAATGGTATTGATAGCAAGGGAGGAAATGAATGGCCAAAAGTAAAGAGAGCAGTATCCAGTTTTGATAATGTTTTGAAGGAATAACAACCTTGTTTCTGAAAATCTGTTGGTGGAGGAGTGTTATAAAACGGCAGGCAAGCTAGATGATCCGCAGTGGCGGATTATTTTATTTCTTTTTCTTTTCTAATAATTATGTAATATTAAATGCACATGGGACATTATGACTCAAAAGAGATGCATGGGATAAAATAGTTAGACAAATACTTGTAAACACATATTCATGTATAAGTAGCTGAGCCAATTAGCGGGAACTCTAACAAGTTCTCTTTGTCAACTCTGACTTAGAGTATGATCTGAGGTTATCTCAACTAAGGATTACTACACTAGAACTCGTTTACACATCCAGACACTGATCGTCTCGATCCTTGTCTAAACTCACTCTCATCACTCTCTCGGTGTGTGATCAACTTAGATCACTCCCAACTTCCTCATAGCCGGGCCACAGACTTAAGTGGACTGACTGGGAAGTTTAGACCCCAGAGGTGGAAGGCTAGAACCAAGCTCAGGTACTAGCTAAGACCAGACCTTACAACTGAGTGGTGCTCTTTAGTTTACTTGTAACTTCTTCATATTATATACTTCGTGCTACTGGTCCATTGTGATCAGTCTATGCAGAGGAATATCGCCGCATTCTTAAGAAGGCAATTAGTGTAGGGATCTCCTCCTTGGAGTGATAGCCAAAGTACTATTAGGGCAGTAGTCAGTAAGGCAGTAGGCACCTGGCTGGGAGAAGATCTGTATGCCCCAGCAGACATACTGTGAGCCCTCTGAAGAAGACGATGAGTCACCCTCAAGAAATACAAATCCTTTTTTTTTGTAAACCATTTCACCCATCCAGAACATAACACAATGTCTCTGGACCAATACAACAAACTCATGAGCAACATGCTCAACGAAAGGCATGCCCTCGCCAAATTAAGGGCAGAGTTGGAAGGGAGAGAGGGGAAACTGTGTAGGCGATGTGGGAGGTTCAGGCACCTGGCCTGAAACTGTAGAAGTGGGAAGGAACAGAGGAAAGAGAAGGTAGTAGAAAACAAATTCAAAGTGTTGAGGAGTCGGGTGATACAGTGCGGAGTAAGGGAAGTGAGGAGGCAAGAAATAGTGAGGGATATAGTAAAGTGCTTTGGATGTGGGAAAGAGGGACACAAGAAGTGGAAGTGTCCTAGAAAGAAAGAAAGCAAAAAGGAAGAAGTGGCACCACCAAGAGAAGTATAGGAGAAGGTGAAAGAGCACAGTAGAGCAAAGGGACTGCCCCCAAGGGGAGCAGCAATGAGCATGGAGGGATGGATAATGAAGAGAGAAGTGGTAACCTTTGTGGAGTGTCGCAGATGTGACTACAAGGGTACCAAAACTCAGACAAACCAGGGACAAGGGTTTCTAAGTAAAAAGCAACTGTCACACATGTGGTGTGAAGGTTGTAGGGAAGCAAAGGAGTGGAGAGAGAGAGAAGTGCAAAGTGGGAGAGCAGAAAGAGTGGTGTGTAGTGCATGTAATGTGAGAGATGCAATGAAAGAAGGAGTGGAGAGAAACGAGAAAGGGGAGATTTTCTGTCTGCCATGCAGAACAGGAAAGAAAACACCATAGTGGAATTGGGGAGGAGAGGTAGAACGGACAGTGCCTAGGGCCCAGAAGGGGAGGGCTGGAATCACTGATCCGAGAAGAGTGGCAGGAACTGTCAATCAGAAGGCAGTGCAAAAAGTGGAAGCGAGAGAAGTGAGGCAAACGTTTAAGCCTCTAAGAGAAGTGTGGATAAATGTGGAGATTGAAAAGATAGACACCCACAAAGGAAAAACAGTGAAAGTGTTGCTTGATAGTGGAGCAACAGGGTTGTTCATGAGCAAAGGTTTGGCACAGAAGGGAGGATATAGGTTGATCAAGCTAAATCGACCTTTACAAGTAAGGAATATAGATGGCACTGGTAACAGTGGAGGTGCAATTACACACGAAGTAGAAGTGAACATGTTCTATAAGGGACATGTAGAGAGAGTTAGGATGGATGTTTGTGAATTAGGGAAAACAGACGTGATTTTGGGTATGCCATGGCTGGCGGCCCATAACCCAGAGATTAACTGGGAGAAAGGAGAAGTTAGAATGACAAGATGTCCACCACTATGTGGGAAAGCAGTGAGAATAAAAGGGAAGAAAGAGATCAGAGAGGACGAGAAGAAAATTGTACAATGGGCTGTGGATGAGAAAGAAGACTGGGAAAGAGAGGAGGAGATAGAGGCAGATCATAGAAAGATGGAGGAAATGGTACCTAAAAGGTTCCATAAGTGGTTAAAGGTGTTTGGAAAGGTGGAATCTGAAAGAATGCCAGTTAGAAAAGTGTGGGATCATGCGATAGATCTTAATGATGACTTCAAGGCAAGCAAAGCAAGAGTGTATCCTCTTTCCAGAAATGAGAAGGAAGAGGTACAGAAATTTGTCAACGAGCATTTAAAGAAGGGATACATCAGACCTTCTAAATCACCCCAGACATCACCAGTGTTCTTCGTGGGCAAGAAAGATGGAGGAAAGTGCATGGTTATGGATTATAGGAGGCTCAATAAGCAGACGATCAAGAATAACTACCCTCTGCCATTGATTACGGACCTAGTAGACTCTATGGGCAACAAAAGAGTATTTACTAAAATGGACCTCCAATGGGGCTATAACAATGTGAGGATAAAGGAGGGAGACGAGTGGAAGACGGCCTTCACTACTCATGTGGGATCATATGAACCAGTGGTTATGTTTTTTGGGATGACAAATTCACCTGCCATGTTCCAAGGCATGATGAATGAAATTCTGAGAGATATAATTAACGAGGGAAAGGTGGCAGCATTTGTGGATGATATGTTGATAGGAACAGAGACAGAGGAAGGTCATGATGAGATTGTAGAAGAGGTGTTAAGAAGATTAGAAGAGAATGACTTATATGTGAAACCAGAAAAATGTGCTTGGAAGGTACAGAAGGTGAACTTTTTGGGAGTAGTAATGGGTCAGGGGAAAATTGAAATGAAGGAAGATAAGGTGGCAGGAGTGTTGAATTGGCCAGTGCCTAAGATGGTCAGAGATGTTAGAAAGTTCTTGGGACTTGCAAACTACTATAGACGATTTGTGAAAGATTTTGCAAAGTTGGCCAGACCCTTGAACAATTTAACAAGGAAAGATGAAAGGTGGAAATGGGAGGAGCAGCAG
>Ga0153955_100666_pt1 | contig 12747 bp, 6 predicted proteins | sample TSFL039MetaG_FD_104744 | JGI IMG/M metagenome (GOLD analysis project Ga0153955, IMG submission 104744) | Attine ant fungus gardens microbial communities from Florida, USA - TSFL039 MetaG | ecosystem: Host-associated > Fungi > Mycelium > Unclassified | place: USA: Florida, Wekiwa Springs...
AGAAGAACTTATAAATATTCTTAAAAATATGTATACGCCTAGTGGTTATAAAGTAACTATGATACATTTATTTGGGATTAGCTGCTAATGAATTAAAAAATAACAAACAATTAATATATAATTTTTAAAGCTACTGGTTATAGCAGTTATGCTTCGGAAATAAACAAAGGCATTAAATTAACTAAATTTTGTAAATATAAAAGTATGATTCACAAAAACTGTTAAAAGAGAAGTTAGGAGAAAAGAATGGAACAAAATTCAAAAATATCTAAGAGTGATTTAAATTTAAATATTAATTCTGATAAAGAATTATTAAAATCTAATATAAATGAATTATTATCTAAGTTTGATTCAGATTTTGATGATTTATTAAATACTTTTGAAGAATATAAAGATATAAGCATGTCTGGGATTATAAAAAAGAAAATGCAAAGTCAAACGTTAATCTCTAGCAAAAATCAAAATGATTTTACTTTTCAATTTATTGATAAAATTTTGCTTTTATTAACAGAAATAATAATATCTTCTAATGATTTAAAAAATATTAAAAAAGAATATTATGAAGTTTTTGCAATTCTAAATTATCTTTATAAACAATTAAAAAATAAAAATAAGTGAAAAAACTTAAAAAATGAAGATTTTAAAATTTTTAAATTTAAATATTGAGATTTAGTTAGTATTTATTTATTAAGTTATGCTTGTATTGAGAAATTAGCAACTGTTATTTATTATTCACTTTCAAATAACATATGATCTATTTATAGTAATAAAACTTTACCAGAAGCAAAAAAACATCAAGAAATACAGAAAAAATTAAAAAATATAGATTTTGATAATTTTTTTGATTTCTTAAAAAAAGAAAATAGTTTAAATGGTACATTTGATTCATTTTCTGAATTTCATAAAAAAATAGTTAAATCATTTTTTTGAAGGAAAATTAATCCTAAGTTTAGAAATACATTACTCCATGGTGTTTTGAATATGAACGAGGAAACAATTAATATATATCCTTCGTTTGTGTTAAATATTTATATAAGTATAAAAGTTATTTCTTATTCGTGAAATTTTATTTTTAATAATTAAATATTTTTTCATTTTATTAAATTAGTATTGTATTTTCTCATAATTTATAATATAATATTTAGACTAGAAAATAAGCCTAAGACAGCAACGGACACAAGTCTTAATCATGTTGCCCAGGTAAATTCCATGTTTTCTTTATGTGGTAATTAATACTCGGGTTCACTCGAGTTTTTACATTGCTTATAATCTAGTAACAAAATTCTAGAAGAAGGAGGTGTAATTGATGCGCCCAGCAATGGTAGAAAAACAAAAAATTATTAATCAAATTCATGATCAAATTACAAAAGCAAAAACAACAATTGTTGTTCAATATCAAGGATTAGATGTAAGTTTATTAAGTCAATTAAGACATGAACTAAAGCAAGCCGGAGCCGAAATTAAAGTTTATAAAAACAATTTAGTTAGTCGTGCTTTGAAAGATAGCAAGTTTACTGACTTAGATCAATCATTAATTGGTCCAAATGCATTTGTTTTTGGTTTTGAAAATGATTTAAAAACTGCAAAAGTTTTATCAGATTTTGCCAAGAAAAATAAGTTGTTAAAACTGAAAGCCGGTATTTTTGATAATAAAGTAATTGATCAAAAACAATTACTAGTTATTGCATCATTACCACCAAAAGAAATCTTATTATCAATGTTATTGAGTGTTTTACAAGCACCTGTGCAAAAATTAGCAGCAGCATTTGATGCAGTTGCAAAACAAAAAGACCCATCAATTAAATAATAATTAAGAATAATATATAAATAAAAGGAGAAAATAAAATGGAAAAATTAACTAATGCCGAAATCATTAAGCATGTTAAAACAATGAGTGCTTTAGAATTAAAAGAATTGGTTTCTGCAATTGAAGCAGAATTCGGTGTAACAGCAGCAGCAGTTGTAGCAGCACCAACAGGAACAGCAGATGCTGCTCAAGAAGAAAAGCAAGCAAGTTCAATCTATTTAAAAGAAGTAGGAGCTGCTAAAGTTGCTGTTATTAAATTAATGAAAGAAAAATTAGGAATGGACTTAATGTCTGCTAAAAAAGTAACTGATGCTGTTGCTGAAAAGCCACAATTATTAAAAGAAAATGCCTCACCTGCTGAATTAAAAGATTTAGAAGAAGCTTTCAAAGCAGCTGGAGCAGTTGTTGAAATTAAATAAATTTATTAAAACAAAAAATTTAAGATAACTAAAAACCAGTTTTTGAACTGGTTTTATCTACTTAGATAATCTCTAAGCAAATTGTGTTATATTTGACTATATATAACAAAAAAATAAAAAAAACGAATTGGAGCTGGCCAATGGAATATACAACAAAGAAGTTTGGACATTATGCGTCAAGAAGAGATTATACAAAAGTTTCTGGTAATTTAGATTTACCTGACTTGATTGCAATTCAAAGAGATACTTACGATTGATTTAACAAACAAGGAATCCAAGAAGTATTTGATGATATTTTTCCAATTACTGATAATGATGATCGGACAATTCTTTCTTTACTAGATTGAGAATTTCGGACACCTCGAAGATCAATTAAAGAAGCAAAAGAAGAATCAAAAAATTATGAAGCACCATTATATACGAAATTATCATTAGCAATATCTGATAGTAATCGTAAATTACCAATTACCCCAAAAGAAAATATTTTACAATACTTAACTCGTTGAATTAAAGAACAATTTAATATTACTAATATTATTGAACCAAAAATTAGTGGTGATACTTATTATTTTGAAGAAAAAACGCCACATAATAATGGTGATTTTTCAAATATTGAAATTATTGTTCAACAAAGAACTGATCAAGAATTAGTTGTTGATTTTAATTTAACTCGTGAAGGTGATGTTTTCTTAGGTGATTTTCCAATTATGACTGATAAAGGAACTTTCATCATTAATGGTAGTGAAAAAGTTGTGATTTCACAATTAGTTCGTTCACCTGGTGCTTATTTTAAAGTTGAAGTTGATGCTAAAACTGGATTAAAAAAATATTTTGGTGACTTAATTCCTTCAAGAGGAACTTGATTAGAATTAGAAACTGATACGAAAAAGAATAAACTAATTAAAAATAAAAATGCTTTAAAAGAAATTATCCAAATTAAAGTTGAAAAGTCAAGAAAAATTCTTGTGACAACATTATTAACAGCATTAGGTTTATCAAAAGTTGATATGCTTGATATTCTTGGTAACGATGAAATTTTATTAAATACTTATCAATATGATGAATATTCAACATGAGAAACTGCTGTTCAAGAAGTTTACAAAAAAATTAAAGCTGGAGAAACTGCAAGTATTGATGGTGCTTCAAAGTTTTTATTTGGTTTATTATTTGATCGTAAAAAATATGATTTAACTAAAGCCGGAAGATATAAGTTAATTAAAAAATTAACAATTACTGATCGTATTTTGAATAAAACTATTGCTCAAGATATTAAAGATAATAAGGGTAATATTGTAATTAAAAAGAATACTTTAATTGACAAAACTAATATTGAAGTTTTAAAACAAGCCTTAAATAAAGGTGCTTGTTTAATATCTTTAAATTCAGTTGCTAATTCTGAACAAAATCAACATCAACTACAATTAGTTAAAATTTATAAAGATAATGCTGAACAAATTGAAGAAAATATCATTAATGTTGTTGGTGTTACTAACTCTAATGTTGACAGTATTACAATTGCTGATATTGTTGCAACTTTATCATACATTTTGAATTTTATTCATGGTGTTGGTAGTGAAGATGATATTGATCATTTAGCTAATCGTCGTGTGCGAACTGTTGGTGAATTATTACAAAATCAATTCCGAATTGGGATGGGAAGAATTGAAAAAAATGTTAAAGAAAAGATGGCAACAACTGACATTGATAGAATTAAGCCAACTAATATTACTAACAATAAACCATTAACAGCGGTTGTTGGTGAATTTTTTAACTTATCACAATTATCACAATTTATGGATCAAACTAATCCTTTGGCTGAATTAGCAAACAAAAGAAGACTAACTGCTTTAGGACCAGGTGGTTTATCTCGTGAACGTGCTAGTTTAGAAGTTCGAGATGTCCACTATTCTCACTATGGCCGAATTTGTCCGAGTGAAACTCCTGAAGGACCAAATATTGGTTTAATTAGTAACTTGGCAACTTATGCGCGAGTAAATCAATTTGGGTTCATTGAAACACCATATCGAAAAGTAACTAATAATAAAGTAACTAATGAAGTTGTTTATTTAACAGCGGGTGAAGAAAAAAATTATATTATTGGTCAAGCTAATATTGAACTTGATAACAATAATAATATTAGTAGTAAGAGTGTTATTGCTCGTAATAATGGTGAAAATATTATTGTTAGTCCAAGTGAAATTGATTTTATTGATGTTTCACCAAAACAAATTGTTTCAATTGCGACAAGTTGTATTCCATTCTTGGAAAATGATGATGCTAACCGTGCTTTAATGGGAGCTAATATGCAAAGACAAGCAATTCCATTGTTGAAACCAGATGCACCAATCGTTGGAACTGGAGTTGAACATGCAGTTGCTCGTGATTCAGGATTGGCAATTTTAGCAAAACAAGCTGGTGTTGTTGCTTATGCTGATGCTAATGAAATTATTATTAAATCTGAAAAAGATGTTAATACTTATGATTTAAGTCGTTTTGAACGTAGTAACTATGGAACAGCAATTAGTCATCGACCATTAGTTAAAGTTGGTGATAAAGTTGAAAAAGGGCAAATCTTGGCTGATGGACCATCAATGAAAGATGGTGAATTGGCATTAGGACAAAATGTTATTGTTGGCTTTATGACTTGAAATGGTTATAACTATGAAGATGCGATTATTCTTAGTGAAAGACTAGTGAAAGATGATGTTTATACTTCAATGCATATTGAAGAATATACATTGGAACGAAGACGAACAAAACAAGGTAAAGAAGAAATTACTAGAGAAATTCCTAATACTTCTGAACAAGCAAGAAAATTCCTTGATGATGACGGAGTTGTTTTGGTTGGAACTGAAGTAAAAGAAGGCGATATTTTAGTTGGTAAAGTAACACCAAAAGGCCAAACACAACCAACACCAGAAGAAAAATTATTATCAATTCTTTATGGTGAAAAATCTCGTAATGTTAAAGATAATTCTTTAAGAGTACCAAATGGTGGTGCTGGAATTGTTCAAAGCATTAAGCGCTATGCGCGTGCTGAAGGTTATGAATTACCTTCCGAAGTAGAAGAAATTATTCACGTTTACATCGTACAAAAACGAAAAATTCGTGAAGGTGATAAAATGGCTGGAAGACACGGAAATAAAGGTGTTATTTCAAAAGTATTACCAATTGAAGATATGCCATTCTTAGCTGATGGAACACCAATTGATATTATGTTAAATCCTTTGGGAGTACCTTCAAGAATGAATATCGGTCAAATTTTAGAATTACATTTAGGAATGGCAGCAAAAACTTTAGGAATTAAAGTTGCTACTCCAGTTTTTGATGGTCTAAAAAATGATGATTTACTTAATATTATGAAAGAAGCCAAATTTAATGGTTTTGATAAAGTTGATCTTTATGATGGAGTAACAGGACAAAAATTTGATAACAAAATTTCTGTTGGCGTAATGTATATGTTGAAACTTTCTCACATGGTTGATGATAAATTACATGCGCGAAATGTTGGACCATATTCATTAATTACGCAACAACCATTAGGTGGTAAAGCCCAAAATGGTGGTCAAAGATTTGGAGAAATGGAAGTTTGAGCCTTGGAAGCTTATGGTGCTGCTCATACTTTACAAGAAATCTTAACAATCAAGTCTGATGATATTAAAGGAAGAATTAAAACTTACGAAGCAATTTTACGAGATAAAGAGATTCCAAAATCAGGAATTCCTGAATCATTTAATGTTCTAACAAGAGAATTGCAAGGTTTAGGAATTAATGTTAGTTTAATTGATGGCTATGGTAAAGAACAAGAAGTAGTGGCCTATGATGATGAAGTTTCATTAGAGGAAAATAACTTCATGGATTACGAAGCACCAGGAGCGATTGTTGAAGCAACAGAAGAAGAAGCCCAAGGCTTTTTTGAATAAGGGAGGAAGAACAAGATGGCAAATACTACTGATACAAAGCACTATCGTGCAATTAAAATTTCTTTAGCTTCTCCCGAACAAATTCGTTCTTGATCGCATGGAGAAATTACGAAACCAGAAACAATCAATTATAAATCTTTAAAACCAGAAAAAGATGGTTTATTTGATGCACGAATTTTTGGACCAATTAAAAATTATGAATGTATTTGTGGTAAATACAAGAAAATTAAAAATAAAGGTAAAGTTTGTGAACGTTGTCAAGTTGAAATTACTGAAGCAATTGTTCGTCGTGAGCGTTTAGGACATATTGAACTAGAAGAACCTGTAACTCATATTTGAATGTTAAAAGCATCACCATCAAGAATTGCTTTAGCAATTGATATGAAAGCAAAAGATTTAGAAGAAGTTGCTTATTTTGTTTCTTATATTGTTTTAGATCCTGGACGAGCACATAGAATCTTTAAACCAAAGATGGTTCTTGATTTAGGCTCACCAAAAGCAGCAACTGACACAAGAAATCGTTTAAGAAAAGTTGTAACTTTAATTCAAGAAAATTTAGATGAAAATTCATTTGCTTACACTAGAGCAAAGATTTTAGCTGAAAGCTTGGGTGATTTGTCACGACCATTTTCAATGGATGAATGTACACAATTTATTAGTAAGCATACTGACACTAAGTTTGGAATTGGTGCTGCTGCGATTGAATATTTATTAAAAAATATTGATTTAGAAAAAGAATTTGAAGAAATTAAAAAACAATTAAACAATAAAAAATCACAAACAGATCGTCGTAAATTAATGCGTCGTTTAGATGTTATTGATTCATTCTTAAAATCAGGTAACAGACCAGAATGAATGGTAATGCATGCAATTCCGGTAATTCCACCTGATATTAGACCAATTATTCAATTAGATGGTGGTCGTTTTACTACTTCTGAAATTAATGATTTATATCGTCGAATTATTATTCGTAATGAACGATTAAAGAAAATTAAACAAATGGGTGCACCAGTTTTAATTATTAATAATGAAAAAAGAATGTTACAAGAAGCTGTTGATGCCTTACTTGATAATGAAAGAAAAGCACGACCAGTAACAGGTCGAGATAAAAGACCATTAAAATCAATTACTTCAACTTTAAAAGGAAAACAAGGAAGATTCCGTCAAAACTTATTAGGAAAACGTGTTGACTATTCAGGAAGAAGTGTTATTGCTGTTGGTCCAGATTTAAAAATGTATCAATGTGGAATTCCACGAGATATGGCAATTATTTTATTTAAACCATTTGTAATTCAAAAATTAGTAAGTAATGAATCTGCTTTGAATATTAAGATTGCTGAAAAGTTAATTGATAGTCAAGATGAAAGAATTTGAGATGCTTTAGAAGAAGTAATTAAAGAAAGACCAGTTTTATTAAACCGTGCTCCAACTTTACACCGTTTAGGAATTCAAGCATTTGAAATTAAGTTAGTTAAAGGAAAAGCAATTCGTTTACATCCTTTAGTAACTCCTGCTTTTAATGCTGACTTTGATGGTGACCAAATGGCAATTCACGTGCCAATTACAAAAGAAGCAGTTGCTGAAGCAAGACATTTAATGTTAGGTTCAAAAAATATTTTAAGTCCAAAAGATGGAAAACCAATCGTTACACCAACTCAAGATATGGTTTTGGGTAATTATTATTTAACAATTGAAAAATTAAATCAATTAGGACAAGGTTCATTGTTTAAAGATATTACTGAAGCAAGAAAAGCTTATGAAACAGATAATGTTTCTTTGCATGCGATTATTGGAATTAGAGTTAGTGATGTTGGAATTAATAAGTTTGCTGAACAAGATCGTAATAAGATTTTAATTACAACAGTTGGAAAATTGATTTTTAATGAAATTTTCCCTTCTGATATGCCTTATATTAACCAAGCAAAAATTACTAATTTACACGATTACAGTAACGAAGACTTAGTTGACTTTAATGTTGATTTCCGTGAATTAATTAAAGGTCGTAAAATTGCTGATCCATTCAAAAAGAAAACTTTAGCTGATATTATTCATAAATACTTTAAACGTTATGGAACTCAATCAACAGCTGAAATGTTAGATAAGATGAAGGATTTAGGGTTTAAGTTTTCAACACTTTCAGGAACAACTATTTCTGCTGGTGACATTATTTCTTATGAACAAAAAGCAAAATTATTTAAAGAAGCTGATGATTATGTTAAAAAAATCTATCAATTCTATCGTGATGGAATGTTAACTGATAGAGAACGTCATTATCTTATTATTAATAAATGAGCAAAAGTAAAAAATGATATTCAAGATCAATTAGAAAATGTTTTAAAACAAGATATTAATAATCCAATTTTCATGATGTGAGATTCAGGTGCTAGAACTAATATTAGTAACTTTACTCAGTTAGTAGGTATGCGTGGTTTAATGAATAATCCTAAGGGAGAAGTTATTGAATTACCAATTAAATCTTCATTTAGAGATGGATTAAATGTTTCAGAATTCTTCATTTCAACTCATGGTGCCAGAAAAGGTATGGCTGATATGGCCTTAAAAACTTCTGACTCAGGTTACTTAACAAGAAGATTAGTTGATGTTGCTCAAGATATTATTGTTACTGAAGATGATTGTCAAACTGATAATGGTTTTATTGTTAGTGATATTGTTGATGCGAAACGAAATAATATTATTGTGCCATTGAAAGACCGTTTATTTGGTCGTTACTTACAAGGTGACTTGTTTGATGAACAAAATAAATTAGTATTAGCACATGATACATTAATTACTGAACAATTAGTTGAAAAAGTAATTAATGCTGGAATTAAGAAAGTAAATATTCGTTCAGTTTTAACTTGTGAAGCTAATAGTGGTGTATGTAAAAAATGTTACGGATTGAACTTAACTAGTGGCAATGAAGTAGCAATTGGTGAAGCCGTTGGAATTATTGCTGCGCAATCAATTGGTGAACAAGGAACACAATTAACAATGAGAACTTTCCATAGTGGTGGTGTTGCTGGTGGTACTGATATTACTCAAGGGTTGCCAAGAATTAAAGAATTGTTAGATGTAACTAGTCCAAAAGGTGCTGTTGCTTTAATTAGTGAATTTGCTGGTAAAGTAAAGAGTATTCATGAAGATCAAGGAATTTACACAATTTCGATTGGTTCTAACTTAGATTACAAAGAATACAAAACACAATATAATGCCCAAGTTCGTGTGAAGGTTGGTCAAGAAGTTAAGGTTGGTCAAAAACTAACTGAAGGTTCAATTAATATTAACCAATTACTTGAAGTTGCGGGAATTATTGAAGTACAACAATATATTTTAAAAGAAGTACAACGAGTATATCGTTTACAAGGAATTGAAATTTCTGATAAGTATATTGAAATTATTGTTAAACAAATGTTAAGTCGTATCTTTGTCTTTGATAGTGGTGATACAACATTATTACCAGGAGAAATCTTAGATATTAAAGAGTTCAAAAAAGTAAATACTAAAGCAATTATTGAAGGTAAAACTGCTGCCTTTGGTAAACCAATTATTTTAGGAATTAAAAAAGCACCATTAGAATCTGATTCATTCTTGGCTGCTGCTTCATTCCAAGATACAACAAGAGTATTAACTAATGCCGTAATTAAAGGTAAAACTGATAACTTACTTGGTTTAAAAGAAAATGTTATTCTTGGAAATATTATTCCTGCTGGTACTGGTTTATTAAGTAGTGAAGAAATTTTAAGTCTTGGCGAAGCTGCTAAGTCTAGCGAATATTAATCATAAATAAGAAATCTTAGATATTTATCTAAGATTTTTTTATTTTTGATGACAAAAGATAGATTTATTTTATTTGGTAATTTTTAAAAAAAGCATTATAATAAAAGAAAAAAAGGGGTATAGGATAGTGAGAAAGTTTTTGCTTGCTTTTTTAGCAGTAATTCCAGTTGCTAGTGCTACGGCACCAATAGTAAGTTCACAAATAACAACAAAATCTAATAATATTCATTATGTTAATGAAAATATTTATTTAGATAATAAAAAAAATGAAAGTCAAAACTTATCTAAAAATCAAGATTCTTTTAGTGTTAATGGTGATAATTATCAAACAACTCATAGAGTTTATATTCATTCTGATTCTGATAAATATTTACCTGAACAAGAAAATACGGTTGATGATATCATTGGCAAAGGTAAAAAAGATACTTGATATGATCAGTCATTTTCTGGTTTATCATTAGATATTACAAAATATGCTGCTAATAAAACTGAATTTTTAAATAAATATAAATTAGTTAATATTACTTATTCGTATATGTATAATTTTTGAAATGGAGTGCAACACTGAACTAGTCCGTATCAAAAAAATCCAACAGTTTTAATGTGAAATTATAATTATAATCTAAGAGAAAATGATGAAATAATTGAAATATTGCAATCAACTGATAAGTCTCATAAAAGTAATGAAAAAGCAAGATTAATTTTAGAAACTTCTTGAAATAGTAATATTTTAAATCTTAATTGAAAATTAGGTGTTTGATATCATTGAGCAACAGGAAGTATTTATGACCATGCTGCGTTTACAAGTTTTACAAATGATTGCTATAGTTTTTTAAAGTCATCAAATTCTTCTATTTCTAATGTTGAATCAAAAATTGATAATTTTAGTAAACCTTCTGTTATTACTTTACCAAGTAAAGATAAAGTATCAAGTTTAAATAATATTGATAGTGAATTAAAAAAAATATCAAAGCAAAAAGAGATTAAAAATTCATTTTTCACATCTGCTTTTGAAGTTATTCAATATTATACTGGCAAAAAAACTGTAATTATTTCTGGTGATATTTGATTTTTTAAAGTGTCTATGATTGTTAGATGAGATTCATTTTCACATGTTGTTTTAGATTCTAACTTAATAGTTAATTCTACAGGTATAGAATGTAGTAGGTGATTTGAAATAGAGTCTATTGGTAATTTTTGTCGTATGGTTTATAAAAATAATGTTGGAGTTGAAGATTATACTAATTATCAAATTTTTGATCCAAAATTTTCAGGAATTAAATTAACTGGTGCAATTGCATTATCATATATTTATTATGCTTAATAAGAGATAAATTATTAGTCTTAAAAATCTTACTTTTAAAGTAAGATTTTTTATTTTATAAAAAATATATAAAACTTTATCAGAATAGTAATAATTTGTTTATATAATTAATGTATTAATTATTTGTGTTATTGGAGGAGACTTATATGAAGATCAAGTATAGTATTAAAAGATTTAGAACAATTATAGATAATCAAGATATTGAATTAGATTCAAATAAAATTAATATTATTTTAGGAGTTAATGGTTCAGGTAAATCTAATATTTTAGATTCGATTAGATGGTTTTCAGGAGATGAAAATGTTAAAAATATAAAATCAAAAACTACAGAATTTCATCCAGATTTTGATCCAAGTAATGTATTTTTAGATGCTCCAAAAATTATTTATACTGATGAATTAGATAATGATGAAAAAGAATATATTCTTGAAAGATTAAAGAAAATAAATATAAAGTCATTTAATAATAATTTTTCAAGATATTTTGCTCAATATAAAGGTTTATATTATAAAAATTTAGATGTTACAGAAAATGGATTAACTGATTTAGGAAAAATTAAAGAGGAAATGGTTTTGAAATTTAAAAACTATTGACCTATGGGATTATTTATTCAAGAAGAAGAAAACGGTTTTAAATATTGAAAACTTGATACAAATCTTGATAATGCTATACGAAAAATTAATTATTCTAGAATAGATAAATCAGTTAAGGATTCATTAATTAAAGTCATTGATGTATGATGTGATATTGATGATATTTTTAAAATAAGACCGAATATTTTATTTTCTCGTAATTTAGAAGCTGATAATAATATCTTATTTGAATATCCAATTATTAGCGTAAAAAATTCTGATAATTTGAATCCAACTTTTAAAAATCTTTTAAATATGCTAGGTAAAAATACAATTGATGATCTTAAAAAAATTATTGATTTATCTAGTTCAGACTCAAATCGCCCAACAATTAGAGCGTTAAAAGATAAAATAAGTCAGAAATCTAGAGAATGTTTTACACAAATTTTTAAAAATTTTACAATTAATACAATTCCTGAAATTATAATTGATGATAATATGTTTCAAGTTGTTATTAAAACTGATAGTAATAAATATTATGGTAGTTCAGAGACTACTTATCAAAGTTCAGGTTTCAAAGCTTTTTTATGATTTATTATTATGTTAGAAGTTGTAAAAGTTTGAGATAATACAAAATATGGTAAAACTATTTTAGTAGTTGATGAACCAGATAAAAGTTTACATATTCTATTACAATATGAATTAGCAAACTATTTAGAAACTAATTTTACAAATCAAAATAATATTTTTGTTTTATTAACTTCTCATTCACCTTTTTTAATTCCTAATTTAGAAGAAAATATTTATATTGCTGAAATGAATAAAAACGGTTGTACAAGTATAATTAAAGCAAATGATATTAATGATATTAAAAGCACAGGCATTTTTCCATTGATTACATTATTTCATATGGAAAAATTAAAAA
>Ga0153955_100667_pt1 | contig 12746 bp, 13 predicted proteins | sample TSFL039MetaG_FD_104744 | JGI IMG/M metagenome (GOLD analysis project Ga0153955, IMG submission 104744) | Attine ant fungus gardens microbial communities from Florida, USA - TSFL039 MetaG | ecosystem: Host-associated > Fungi > Mycelium > Unclassified | place: USA: Florida, Wekiwa Springs...
CACAGCTCTGAATTGTTTTTTCAGCCTATTCTCTCATTTTTACCTGCCACACCTCATTACAGCTCTGTTGTCAGTCCCTCACAAGAGCAACATCTGCAGGTCCTGATGGAGTGTGGGCTTGAATCTCCATTGTTGCCGCGTGGTTGATAATGCTAGTCGCTTGATCAAAATACCTGCCAGTGGCTTTAAATAAATGAAGGTCGCACATTCAAGATTGTATCGAAATTTCTCAGACTCTTAATTCTTCTGGTAGACTAGTGATCAACATCACACAGCTGAGTGGGAACTCAGAACAGGAAGTTGATGTTGTCACTTGTAAGTATTAGTTACACCAGGCTATGGTATAGTGACGCGATGACCTCGAACAAGCTCAGTCGATGCTAGGAAAAGAGTGATGGTAGTTGACATTGGGAAGCTGCTTTGGATAGTAGCACACTTGAGCAGTTCATGCATCTAAAACAGATAGAATTAACCACAACCTAGATAAAATCACACAAGCCCGCTGCCAGCCATTTTGACAGTGCCAGCTACGGCTCAGCTACGGCCCTTTAACCTCGCTCCATTCTCGTCGCCACAGCCCAGATCCTTCAATCCCTATCGCACCAGTGTTACATTGCCAACTGCAGTCCTACTCTGCTCCGCTGGTACCTGAAGATCTTTCCCTTCTCCGTCTAATCAGAGAAGGCAGCCAAAGCCATCGCATCCCTTCTATCGGCAAACACTCGTATTGAGAACAGTGGAGGATATAAAAGGTGTTTTATGGGAAACGAGGGGGGGACAATGACGTCGCCAAATCCCTAGGAAATTGTCAGCCAGTCGGGAATAGATGGAAAACATGTTCCAATTCTCCAGAATCCAAAGACATAACAAGCATTGCGCTGACATCAACCTGTGTACAGTGACAGGCTTGAAAACGCCAGGTTTATCTTGCGGATTCTCCGAACTTCTGTATCTGGGTCATGCCCGAAGCTCACTTACATACCGACATCGAAATATTAAGACCTGTCAAAAGAGCTTAGAAAATGCAGAGCTCATACTTTGTACGCCGTCATTGATAAAGTCTGCGTCGTATTCATTGGCTTCCAGAATAAATTCGGAGGGGTTAAACAGCAAGTAATACGTTACGCAACATGATGATATTCCTGACATAATGTTGTCAAACAGTTGCAGCAATGAGTTGAAAAATATATGTAATAATATATATAATATGAGCCAGTCAATCAGATAGATCGAAGGCAACGGTCATGCACCAGATAGGGACACGTTTGATTGTCGATTAATAGAAGTAACTGAAGAGATTTACAGAAAATGATATGGTATGATTGTTGGTCTACATGTGACTGTCAAATGATCGCGGGAATGACGTCAGGTGGGCATGTACCCCACTGACAGTCTCAAATATAAGCTGAAGTCTCATATCGTCTTCTTATCTTCTTTCCCACTGCTCCAGTAATTAGGACAACATGTACCCTGCTCGATATGCCCACAAAATTTTCAGAAGCACTTTGCGCACCACAATGATGTCTTCCTCAAACATGATCAGATTGAACTCGACTAGGTATGTTGCCAAATTCTTGCGCCTGCCTGCGTGGAGAGGTTTGGTTTAAGCGGCGTCAAAAATGCAGACTCCACCAGGTGGAACACGTTTTTCTCTCGGCTATCTTCTATGAGAGACCAGTACTGACGAGTTACAACGCTCAGTACGATGCATGATAACGATCCGGAGGTAAGCTCTTGACCGCAGACTGACAATAGCTAACCTGAAGAAACTACCCGCTGCAGCTTTTGGAAAGAGAAAAGCATCGGAATCTCACCCAATCTCAGCACAAGACTTCTACTCCCCACAAAAAGGATGCACCAGGTTGGAATGAGTATCTCGCCAGTGCATCGGAAGCAAATGTCAAAGTGAGGGATGATTTTATAACTAATGCTCAACTCATGATCATCCCTATGTAGGCCGATAGGTTAACCACTGGTTCTCCAGAGGAGCTTCAATCGGCGACCGTCGCACATCTGAAGGCTCGACATTTGGAACCAGAAGACAGCGAGAACACTACAGCTTATTACACCCATGATACGGTCACGGGTCCTTTATCGGGTGCCCAGGCAAAAGAAGAGGTTCTAGAAGATCAGGACCGTGGAAATGAAAAAATCCACAAATCCCTAGCGTCGGAACTGATGCGTAAGATGCAACCTACAGAAAGCGAATTAGATGTAAGGATCTATATTCCAACTCACCATCGTGAACTAAACATTTTTCTGCGCCAAGGTTAAAGCAGATAGAGGAGAAATATGAAATTTGATTTTTATGGGGTGTTCACGCTAACTAATTATTCTTATATCCGCACCTAGTATTCTTGAATTTTCACTACTGAGTGCCGACTCGCTGTTTTCGAGATAGCGTGATCGTATGATGCAATTAAAACTTGTATAACTTCTACTGTTGCACGTTATATGCTCGTCCCAACAATTCTAGTCTTCTGCTTCTCCAGCCACGATGACATCGTCTGGAAGGATGTCAACATTTGTTTGTGCGTATGGAAAGGAGACCCTACCAATTTTGAGAACAGCTCTCACGAGCTGAAGGGAAACAATTTTAGAATCCGTCCGTACAGTTGGAAGAGATTCATACCTGAGTCGCCAACAAATATTGCTGGCGTTTGGAGATTAGAGGATCGTACACAAACTGTTTCTTCATATCTACGATCACAGAGTTGAGACTAGGGCTATCGGAAAGCTGATAGTTCTCCCACCGTTCTCGCCTTCATCCAGGCAGTCAATTCCAAGTCGAGGATTCTTGTCATTAATTTGTCTGCTTCGTACCTCCGCCAGGGTATCAATGGGTGACAAACCACTATTTTCAGCGAGAGCCAAAGGAACCGCTTCGAGAGCCGAAGCAAAGGCTCGCATGGCATACTGTTCAATTGACGGGATCTAGGTCCGCAGATGAATTGCTTGAGCTTACACCTAGTTCCAAAAACAAGACGTACTTCGTCGGCGGCTTTTCCAACGGCTATCGCTGAACTAATTTCAGCTGCACCTCCACCGTAGACAACTCGGTTATCAACAATCAGATTTCGGACTACACAGATGGCATCATGTAGTGCTCGCTTAGCTTCGTCCACAATCTATGTAGGTAAAAGACTCAGGATCGACAATGTGCAGGAACGAGGTTAATGCTCACCATCTTGTTACTTCCACGAACAAACACAGTCACTGCCCTACTATTGGCGCATTCCTCGATGACAAGCATCTTATCTCGTGTTGTACCGAAGCTGAGCTCGCGCACAATTCCGGCATGGCCAAGTTTCTCGGCTGTGAGATCTTCGAAGCGGGGGACGATGCGACCCTGAGTGGCAATAGCGATCAACTATCTCGTGATCAGGATTGCATGACAGCAAGAGAAAAAAAGGAAATAAATACCTCAATCTCAGGTCCTCCAACCCATCGTACAGCAGGAAGTTCGTTTTGAAGCAAGAGGTGATTCGCCTCATCATCAAAACCCCACTGACAGATGACCAAGTTTGCGCCTGTGTCCTTTACTCGATTGATCATATCATTGAATTTCTCTTTTTCATAGTCACGGAGCCTCTTGAATTCCTCTACACTTGTAATATCAAGTTTGTGCTTGGTTTTGGGGCGTGGAGGCTCAAAGGGACACGTAAGAATGGCAAGTTTGGCATCTTTGACGGCTGAGGGCATTTGAGGGTGAGAAAAGTCCTTGTCGATAAGGACACCTTTGATAAGTTGGGTGTCTGCGAGCGAACCTCCAACTTTGCCTTCGACTTTGATTAGATCGAAAGAGACGTCTTTTCGCTGTAGGTCCGCTACCGTAAGTACGGCATCAACAGCAATTTGAGCAAATTTCTGGTGTTCTTTGGATACGCTGGTGCCCAGAATCAGGTTGGCAACGCGCGGATGAACGGGTGTACGTACATTTTGCTTCCAAGGCTCGTCATGGCAGTCTTGAGCAAGTTTTCGGTATTGTCAATCGAGAACTCAACACGATCGCTGATACGGTCTAATTCTTCAACGGCAACCGCACATGCGCGATCGAAGCCATCTGCAATGCGGATAGGGTGGATTCCACGATCAAGAAGCTCTTCACTCTTTTCTAGCAGAGCACCTGCAAGGACTATCCGTCTGATTTGAGCGAAAGTGATCATGGCTGCCGTCAGGTTGGGAACGTACCAACAACGCCAGTCGTCCCATCGCCAATCTCATCATCTTGACTTTTTGAAAGCTGCACAAGCAGTTTTGCAATTTGGTGTTCGACCTCCATTTGGCTTAGGATAGTAGCACCATCATTGGTTACAGTGATTTCTCCGTCTGGGGAGATCAGAATTTTGTCAAGACCTGTAGGATGACTGATTGATGTATGATCTTGGTGAATTTGGGAACGGCATACTGACCTCGAGGACCAAGAGATGTCCTGATGATGTTTGCTACTGTACGTGCAGCAAGAATATGAGACTGGGAGGAGAATAGTGAGAAATTTTAAGACTGGCTAATACAACACAGACCCTGATTGCCTCAACGCCGTGGACCCTAGTTTTCTTGGCCTGTTCCCGGACGATAATGAAGGGCCTTCCATACTGCACAATATCAAGATTAATTTTAAGCTGGCACTACATGCGACATACCTCGTCCGTGGCGTAGACAGCATTATTTGCATCCATGACAATGATGATAAGCGGTGTGCGTTGTCTTGAGCTCACAAGATGTGACGTGTGATGGTAACAGGGAGCAACATCAATAGTGCTCTCACTATCTTTCTCTCTCGTACGACACTAGCACTCACGATTATCCCACACCAATGGAACACGAAATTGATGGTTGGATTGAACAGCTCAGCCAATGTAGGCAACTTTCTGAGGTAGACGTCAAGAAACTCTGCGACAAGGTCAGATAAGCCTTCTGCTCTGTCCACACGTATCGTCTGCTACTCTGTGGCTTTGTGGCCCGCATAACCACTGATTGTTTTTTCTCTAGACACGCGAGATTCTCATGGAGGAGTCAAATGTCCAGCCAGTGAGGTGTCCAGTCACCGTTTGTGGTGATATCCATGGCCAATTCGTGAGTTCATCAGCTTCAGTCATAATCAGGATTGCTTATCCTACTGCTCTTTTGGAACAGCACGATCTCTCTGAGCTCTTCCGCATTGGAGGGAATTCGCCAGACACTAATTATCTCTTCATGGGTGACTATGTCGATCGAGGCTACTACTCTGTTGAAACAGTGACGTTACTCGTCGCTCTCAAGCTGCGCTACAGGGACCGCGTAACAATCTTGCGTGGAAACCATGAGTCTAGGCAGATTACTCAAGTATATGGCTTTTATGATGAATGTCTGCGCAAATACGGCAACGCCAACGTCTGGCGAATCTTCACAGACCTCTTCGATTTCCTTCCTCTTACTGCTCTCATTGATAACCAAGTGCGTATGTCACTGCTTGCTCCCCTTCCTTTCAATCATCTGCCTGGTGATCCCATCTGGATAAACTTGCCTTTCTAATCATCCACAGCCCCTTTTATTCCTTCAAAACGATCGCTCCACACTATCATGTTCTGTCTTCTCGCCCTCATTTTGGTGCTAGAGGTTTACTTTCCTTCTTTCCCAGATCTTCTGTTTACACGGTGGCCTATCACCTTCCATTGACACCCTTGATCACGTGAGATCCATCGACAGAGTGCAGGAAGTGCCACATGAGGGTCCAATGTGTGATCTCCTCTGGTCAGATCCTGACGATCGCTGCGGGTGGGGAATATCACCTCGTGGTGCTGGTTATACCTTTGGACAAGATATCTCCGAGGCGTTCAATCACAATAATGGGCTCACATTGGTTGCAAGAGCCCATCAGTTGGTGATGGAAGGTGCGCGATTTATCCTGCCATTCATGCTCAGGTGATGAATCGCTTGCTTTAGGTTACAGCTGGGGTCAAGACAGGAATGTTGTAACAATATTTAGTGCTCCTAATTATTGCTATCGCTGCGGGAATCAGGCTGCAATCATGGAGATCGATGAAAAATTATCTTACAGCTTGTGGGTAATCTATGTACGTTGTAGCCATTTCCCCCTAAGTTTTTATTCAGCCTACAATTTGATCCGGCTCCTCGGGCCGGGGAACCCCTCGTTACACGCCGTGTTCCCGATTACTTCCTTGTGAGTTTTAGCTGTTTTTCGGCTGCTTGTGTTGACTTCTGCCCCCAATAGTGATCGATCTCAGCGATCCATCATAGCATACATTGTACTATGATCATCGAAAAACGAGAAGAGACACCACTTTCGCTCTCGACTCATCCGACACTTCCAGCTCGATAATGTCTTCTTTCTTTTACCTTACCTCCATCATATTCACACACGCAACCTGTCACGTCGTATACCACTCGCAATGATGTTATGTCGTGTCCTTCGCCGCTCTTTCTCGCTGGTTGTACAACACATCCATTTGTTTCAGTCTTCCGATCGGATAGTTTTTTCTGTTCCTACTTTGCTTCAAGCACACTTTAACTCTTTCTCGTCTCTTTCTCAGTTACTAGCGTGTGTGCCTTGATACCCGCCAATCCTGTGTCTGTTGCTGTGATAAATTACGTACGATAATGCATTAGAACGGACTTACTCTAGCAATTTACCTGCATGAAGTGCTCTTCAGTTAGACGATAGACGAGCTGCCGGTCATGTGAGCATTGGATCTATTGGACTTCCAATCTGACCTTTCCAGCTTATCTGACCCACACACTCTCAGGGAGCCTTATGACTGGATGGAAGAGGAGTTTATCTTCAACCCTTGCTTCAAATTAAGGGACTGCGTACTGGAATTGTACAGCGGCGTAAACCGTCCCTGCCATGTCAAGCGAGAAGACAAGACAGAAGACAGGTTTCGGTTCAAGTAGCAAATACAGAGGTTTTGGAGTGGCAGTGGCTGATAGCATAGTTGATCAGAGCGAGGGACTTGTATTTGTCAAAAGACACCATGCGCAACGAATGGACATGCTGCATGATATAAGAGATTAGTGCGATGGTGTAGATTCAGTTTTGACGATATTCCACTAACTTGTCGATACAGATGAGTTCATCAAATAATGTCGCCTCAGAATTTGCAGTCTTGCAGATCCGACTCATATGGGCCCTGGTTCCAAGAGAACAAAGAGTTGACACATAATCCAATTTCCAACATACGTAAGGGGATATAGTCCAAAGTGCTGTTCAATCCGTTCGCAGTAAGGTCGATATTCTGTCCCATAAGTGGATTTGGTGGAGATATAAATATATGAGTATTGAGAAGTGAGAACAGTCGGTGACTCTAAACGGGTACTGCCCTAGTCATTCTGTTCAAAATCAAGTCGTGCAGACCTATGTGTGTCAGACCTCTCTCGCTTGTCTGATCAGGAGGATTTCACGGATGTCTCAATGGAGAATGAGAGAACTGATAGCATTGATTGTGAAATGACAGCTCATTTCTTGGATGAGTTAAATTCGTCGTGTCGACGCCAAGAGGACGTCGGGTTTCGATAATTACGAGAGTTATGGAGAATGTGTCCCGACTCTTCTAAAGGGGTCACTGGGGTGATATGTAACATTTCTGGTGAGGTCTGTAACGAGAGCTTTAAGGAGCTTGGCACGTTCCTGTGGGTAAAAACCAGTGTTTTCCTATGGTAAGATCATTACATACAGATACATCCTGGCGCTCGAATCAACATGAACTGCCAAACGGACCGTGAGATCACTTACCGGACGTGGAACTAATCATATAGTATTAAGCGAAGCAACGCATCCTTGGACAATTAATTTATTGGGAAATCTTCCGGCATGCCCCTCATCCTCCTCACTTCTGGAGGCATATTCAAATTCATGCCAGGTGGGGGCATACCTCGAGGCATCCCACCCATTCCAGCTATACCACCACCAGGCATTCCTACACTCACATTCATCCCACCCATGTGTGCTGGTGGGCCTCTCATTGGTGATGCCCCAGAATCACTGCTAAAGAATTGGCCTGGAGGCCCAGCATTGAATGGTGTAACAGGGAAGCCTTGTCGCATATTCATGACAGACGCACCAGACGCACCGGGAAACCCACCAGAAGGGAAGTTCATCTGTGCACTAGGTGGAGGTCCGTGAGGATGTCCTCCCCCTTGGACCATTTGAGGGTGCATCCCAGGAGGCATATTATGGAATTCACCCCGAGGATCACCACCTCGCATAGGAGTTTGATGGCGCGTACCCGGATGAAATACACCAGGTGGAAGTTGTTGACCTGGATGTGACATAGATCCAGGATGACCTGGAGGGAGATGTTGGCCATGCTGTGTGACATGAAGTTGAGCTTGAATATCAGAGCTGTCGTCTTCTAACTCTTTCCTGACAACTTCTAACAATGGAGTAGGATTGTAATAAAGGTCAGAATTTGTGTCCACATGGAATCTAGTGCGCGGAGGTAAGGGTCTATCAATGAAGGACAGTGATACGTACTGTTGGGTTCCAATATCCCATTGAGGACCTCGCTCTGCACGAGCAGTCATAAGTAAGGAATTCCACTCAGAGGCGCTTCCCTATGAAGGGATTCAAAAAGTCGGTAAACGAGATTGAAAAAGGAACCAGTCACGCACAGCAGCAGGAGCTAGGTCAGGATTTGTCTGATGAGTTTCCACAACGATGGCGCGCTGCTTGGCAATTTTTTTCACCTCTGCGTTCAGTTTATTGCCTATGCGCTGGGCATTGTGCCTCGGCACATGTATTCTGATGACCTTGACTGGTTTCGTGACCGGAGCCATTTCAGATCGACTGAGAATTCAATTCGAATGTGACCTGTTGTTCACGTGATGCCTAATGTACGGCCTTTTATACCCTGTTCGAGCTTCAAGATCCTCCTAGATAGGTTCAGAGAGGATCTGCGAGCGGTCCTTTCTTGAACTTCAAATATCACACAACACATATTCCACACCAATCATTTCATCCTGCATGGCTGACCTTGGATTACGTATAGGGCCCAGGGTCTCTGAAGAGGTAAAGTCCATCTATAACCATAAGGTTTGGACTCGGCCAGGATATCAACCATCCCGTTCCCAGAGGAAACGGCGCTTCTCAAATAATCGGAGCATGGACAATTGTTCTGCCACCACAGAAGGCGAGCTTGCACGGATGAATCTGGATGCATCGTCAAGGCAAGGAACTGTAGATAACGGACGTCGACATTATTCGGAGCAAGACGGAGATATTCTGGGGGAACCCATCATGGACGGAGTCACACCAAACAAGCATTACCTTGACAATACTACCGGGATGATTAAGGATAGCTTAATCACCGATGAAAATCTGCATATCAGCGCCTTTCGCAGCCCATTGATAGGCAAGAGAATATTTGTGGGTAGCCAATGTTCTCTAATCATGTAGCTTGCTTCTGATCTTCATTCTAAGTCACCGGCTGGTAGTCATGCTCCACGGGACTTCCGTGCTGACTCTTGTTGGAGGCACACTTCCAACGATCGTCGCTCCGACGATTTAACTGCCACCTCTTCCAACGTCTCAAACTCATTATCATTAAATAGAGCTGAAAGCTCTGAGTGGTCTCGATTACCCCTGAAGGATAGGATTGCACCGCTCGTACGAAAGAACTCCAAGCTTCATCTTAGCGAAAATAAGATTATACCCAGTTCAAACTCTGACAAACAGATCCTGGATGATGAAAGCTTGGATGCAATTCTTACCCCTGAATTCTACAATTCTATGTCTGACTCTCTAAATACAGCACAATTAGCTGAGAAAAGATCAGCCAAATCATCTCAGCAAGACTTTTATTCAATCAGCGAACAAGACAAGGATACAAGTATAGAATTACCGGTAGGCTCCCCTACGATTCCTCTTGGGTCCAAATCCAACGCGCAAATACAATCATCCCTTCCGATACGGACGCTTGAACAAGGACAAGACATAGAGGTCTCTTCAGATCATCAGCAATCTAGTTGGGCTAGTAACCTTACTGCCAGTCTTTCGAGTCAACACATTATTCCAGCTGGCTTAAATGCATCTCTGGTGGATATTCAGAGAAAAACGATGCTCATTCCACTCAACTCTGCGATCTTCAATCGAGCGTCCAATCTCCCCACACCTCCAAACACCGCTTCCCCACTCGGTACCGTATTTTCTATGGAACATGATCGGGGTATCAGCTCGCGATCATCACCCAATGATGCGCGGCCTCCCAGGTCAACCGGAACCATACGACGTTCTAGTTCACCATCGGCTCGACTCCGAAGATCTGCATCGTCGTCGCAGTCCCGAAGTTCGCGATCCCCCCGACAATGGGATTCTAGTTATTCGAACAATTGTCGTCAAATCTCGCCGTCCCGCTCACACAAGCTGGGAGCGTATCGAGAAAAGTCTCTTTCTGAGCCATCAGAACGGTCTTTAACCCTTCAACAATACTCAAACAAGAATGAACTTCAACAAAACAACGCTTCTACGGGTAAAAACATCGTAGACGGCCGAGCTAGTGCACCTGATGAATCCACAAGCCAACCATCAATGCGTCTGATGCCATCAGAGCAGATGTCATCCCTCGCTGATCACGGCGTCAGGTCGCGAAAGACTTCATCGCAAGACGCGAATTTGGATATTTCGTCCAAGTTAGCGTCGGGAGTTGTTCAATCGTCAGCAGATACTCATATTACCTCTGAGGAAGAGGGTGAGATTGATACTGACATGGACACATCTTCTGACACTGAGACTCACATCAGCGCTCAGGTCAAGGAGGGAAAGAATCATCACTGGAGACCTTTCAGTGACATTCCAGGCATTTGGCTCTTCAAGCAGGGCTCCAGTGAACCTGATGTGCTCGAAGAAACCTTTGAAATCCCAAAGGAAATTCTCCAAAAGTGGCAATCAAAGTTACTCGAAGACAATATGGGAGACTTTGTGTCTCCTTCAGCAAACTTCATGGAAGCTCCGTTTGAGCGCAAATCGACCTCACCATCGATGTTGTCATGGAACTTGCTATGTGTTGCAACGGACTCAGTGGATTTCCTTCAAGAAACTTTGAGCAGAACTGCAACTCCCAAGGAAGTGTTAAAGACTCTCTCCAGTATGCAAGGCCAATGGCCTACAAGTGGACAATTAATTATCGAAATAAACCCGGATCATGATATAGGGGGAGTTTTTTATGGTTTTGATTTGGTGAATCAAATTATTTATTGGTTTTTCCCGGGTTGATAATACTTTTGACCAGAATGCATGCATAAATGCATGTATAAATGTGACAGGTCACATACAAAATACTGCTCCAAACATGATCCGCTTCATTCAGCTGGAAGATGTGTCGCAATATGTTTTCATACTCTTTGCAAAGCCTATATTGGAGTTTGCAAAAACATGTGATATTTTACCTCTGGAAGATCTGCAGATGATGCTCCAGAAATCTAGATTAGACAAGGGATCAACACTGATAACCGGATCTGTCATTGTTGAAAAGCTATAATATCAATGCTGGCTATCAGCTAGAACTTTTGAACTAAGCAGCCTTGCCTTCTTGATTCTTGGCATAAGATCAGCATTACACATGAGATGACCAGTGCACTCCAAATTCAAATACCAGGAATGAAGGCTGTCATCTTGGTTTTTGGTAGCCCAAAAATGCAGGTGAAATTGAGAGAATAGGCATCTGAAAATAAGTTGCGGTCGACAGACAATAAGGAAAAACAATTCAGAGCTGTGGAATTTATTTCCAGAGCTCTGAATTGTTTTTCTTTTATTCTTCACACTTTTGTGTGCAATTAGTATCTTTATTTCTTTTTAAATTTTAGTGGTCAAGATGAGGTTCGAACGTCCAACCTAACCACATCTGTCACTTTGTGACTTTCTGCGTTCAAGTCTCATGCTCCAACAACTCAGCCATCTCGCCAACTGAACACTTATCAACTTCTTATTACATGACACAGAAAAACCCATCATAATTTTATCCACATCAATATCCACATAGCCGGCCTGGACTAACTTCTGTGTCAGGTTTTTCACCCCTCTTCAGTCACCACTATCATACCAATGAAAATCCAGCCTGATAATCAGCAAATGAATATGCCACGAGACCATAGGGCTGCAAGTCACCAGACTATAGCTCTGTGTATGATAGGATGTCCTCAAACGAGCTCAGTTGATGCTTAGGAGAAGAGATATTTTTATTAACTAGGAATTTATGACGCGGTGCTCGATCGTAGTCAGCGGTAGCGTACAGAATACACTACAAAGTCCTACCTACGCAAACACATTACTTATCCGAACCATTTAAAGAAAGGGAGAAAAAAAGGGAAAAAGGGGAAGAGGAAGGGAGTCAGAGATTGTTAGAAATGAGATAACGCCTACCAAGTTATGTAGTCCAAGTAAACACCGAAGGATCGTTGGACGAGAAAGAGACAGAATTCATCATTCTGTCATCTTATACATGAAACAACTCCAGTGTTCATGATGCGAGCTCTAGTTTCAAAGTCGTGATTGGATGTTGTTGGTGGTGGAACAACAGCGAGTGAGGTGCTGGCAGGCATGCTGGCAGATTATGTGACACAGCTAGGTACGAAGCTAGTCCGGTCGATTGGTAATGTGACGAGGCGAAGTCGACCCTCGTAGTTCAAGAGGCACCTGGAAGAAGAAATGTTATGAAATGAAATTATGATGGGTTTTTATGTGTTGTGTAATAAGAAGTTGATAAGTGTTCAGTCGGCGAGATGGCTGAGTTGTTGGAGCATGAGACTTGAAC
>Ga0153955_100671_pt1 | contig 12612 bp, 16 predicted proteins | sample TSFL039MetaG_FD_104744 | JGI IMG/M metagenome (GOLD analysis project Ga0153955, IMG submission 104744) | Attine ant fungus gardens microbial communities from Florida, USA - TSFL039 MetaG | ecosystem: Host-associated > Fungi > Mycelium > Unclassified | place: USA: Florida, Wekiwa Springs...
GTACACATAGACAAATAAGAAAGGTGTATAAGTAGGTAGCACAATCCACCAAGAGACTCCATCGAGTTCTCTTCGTTCTCTCATAACATTGAGTGTGACAAGACAGTCGTCACGACTAGCCTCGTCATTACATATATACAGGAAATGATGGTCTATGCACCTAGACAGAGCATCACATGTTCTACTGCCTATTGTTCTACATATGGCAGTCCTTTTGTGTCTAAAATAGCAATAACTTAACCATATAAGGGGCTGTTCTTGTTGTATTCAAGGATTGGTGTGCATTTATGAGTAATAGATCAGTGTCATGTCAAACCTTGAGGTCCTTGTATCTCCACAGGATCTTATTGCCCTAAGGTCTATTTATAATCATCAGAAGCTTATTGAAGAGAGCTTCCATGTGCACATGGAAGTGAACGTCTGTATTTGGCAGTTCCCGAGATATCTGCCAATCAGTGTCCAGTACTGATTAATTGATATCTCGATAAGTACTGATTGCTTTGACACATTTTGGGCATCACTTGAAAGGTCTTCCTAAGGGCTTTTAGACACAGTTTAGACCGTTGGAATTGTGCAAAGTATTCATGGAGTTATGGCCAAATGAAGTTTGTGACAGGATTATGAAGGAGTTGAATTGCATACTGGGAGTCAAGACAAAATTGTCTATGGCATTTCACCCACAAACAGACAGCCAAACAGAAAGAATGAATCAGGAGTTAGAACAGTATCTCTGAATGTTCATAGATCATCACCAAGAGCAATGGTCAGAATAGTTGGGCACAGCTGAATTTGTCTACAACAACAAGGTGTATATGGGAACTAAAGTATCACCCTTTAAGGCAAATCAAGGACAAGATCCCAGGATGGGGTTTAAGATGAGAAAGAAGGAGAAATATGAAGGGGCAGAGAAATTTGTGGAGAAAATGAGGAAGGTACAAAAGGAAGCAAAAACAGCATTACAAAAGGCACAGGAAGATATAAAGCAGTATGCTGATAGGGAAAGAGGGGAAGCAGAGGAGTACAGAGTAGGCAACTTAGTGCTACTCAGTACTAAAGACTTAAAGTACCAAATAATTAGAAGGCAAATGGAAAAATTCACAGAACACTTTGTAGGACCTTATAAAGTAAAGGCAATTATTTCTAGTAACGCAGTAGAGTTAGAATTGCCTAGCACAATTAGAATACATCCAGTAGTCAATGTTAGTAGAATACAGAGGTACAAGTCACAAGTGGAAGGACAAAGAAAGGAGATGCCATAACCCATGGTAATCAAAGGAGAAGAAGAATAGGAAGTGGAGAAAATCATGAACAAGAGGAAAGTGAGAGGAAGGGACAAATACCTAGTATGATGGAAATGATGTATGGTAGAAGAAAATACTTGGGAAAGTAGAGAGAATTTGAAGAATGTGATGGAGTTGGTTGAAGAATTCAAGAGGGAATATGGAAGGGAAGAAGAAGAAGAAGCAAGACAACAAGAAACAGAAGAAGATAAAAAAGTATTCAACAGAGAGTTGCCAAGAAGATACACGGCTAAATTGCTCTATAGATAGGGCAATAAGAAGTATGATTGGGAGTATTGGAAAAAGATGGAGGAAAAGATGGAAAAGAAATCCATTTTCCAGATATAATAGGAATCTGTTCTTAAAGAGAATAGAAAAAAAGAAAGACAAGTACAAGGGAGGGAAGATAGAGGAATGGAACAAAGAGAAGGACAAGGAAGATTGATGGAGAACTAAGGAGAACAGAAAGTACCTAGAGCAATTAGGGGATGAAAACCAAGATATGGGCAACCTAAGGGACCCATACAATGAACTGTAAAAGAAGTCCTTGGAACAAGGACCCTTGAGAGGGGGGTGGTGTCATGAACCGCCAAATTCTTCTAAGTCATTATTTATTTTTCTTTTCTTTTCTTTTTCATTTAATTAGGTAATCATGTCAGATCAGTAAACATGTACAAATAATTGGACTTGTATAAGTATTGCACACAATCTAGCAAGGACTCTAACGAGTTCTCTTTGTCAACTCTGACTTAGAGTGTGGACTTAAGTTATCACAACTAATGTTCACTACAAGTACTTCTGTATGTTCATAGACCATCGACAAGAGAAATAGCCAGAATGGTTGAGGACGGCTGAATTTGCCTACAACAATAAAGTACATACTGGAACCAAAGTGTCATCCTCTAAAACAAACCAAGAACAAGATCCAAGGATGGAATTTGAAATAAGAAAGAAGGGAAAGTATGAAGGAGCTGAGAAATTTGTAGAAAAGATGAGAAGTGTGCAGAAAGAGGTTAAAGTAGTACTACAGAAGGTGCAAGAAGACATAAAGTAATATGTAGACAGAGAAAGAAGGGAGGTTGAGGAATATAGAGTGTGTGACTTGGTGCTACTCAGTACTAAAGACTTGAAGTATCAAATGGCAGAAAGATGAACGGAGAAGTTCATGGAACACTTTGTAGGACTTTACAAAGTAAAGGTGATCATTTCTAGTAATGCAATAGAGTTGGAATTGCCTAGTATAATTAAGAGACATCCAGTGGTTAACATCAGTCGGATACTATGGAAAAGATAACAAGTTCAGAAGGGAAAGTTGTCTTAGAATGACTTGGTTGAGGGTAAAAAGGATCTTCTTTTTTTGTGTCATATCACATTTTGTCTACTCTAGCTTATGTAATAAGTAAGAGTATTTTTGCTAATTAATTAATTAATTAAATGATTAAAAAAAGCGAAAATAGTAATAAATGAGAGAAACAGAGGGATATAATCAAGAAATGAGAAGAGGAAGAAATATTAGCATTCTGCAGGTAGCCCAAAGGCTACTCCCACAATACAAAGGTATAAGTCGCAAGTAGAAGGGCAGAAGAAGGAAACACTACAACCAGTGATAATTGAGAAAGAAAAAGAATGGGAGGTTAAGAAGATTATGAACAAGAGGAAGGTACAGGGAAGGGATAAATACTTGGTACAATGGAAGCGATGTACAGTGGAAGAGAACACTTGGAAAAGCAAAGAGAATTTGAAGAATACAATGGAGCTAGTAGAAGACTTCGAGAAAAGATATAGCAAAGAGGAAGAAGAAGAAGTGAGACAACAAGAAGTGGAAGAAAACAAGAGAATGTTCAGCAGAGAACTACCAGGAAGGTATATAGCTAAATTGCTCTACAAATAGGGCAACAAGAAATATGATTGGGAATATTGGAAGCAAATGGAGGAAAACTGGAAATGGTGGAAGAAGAATCCATTCTCAAGGTACAACAAGAATCCATTCCTGGAAAGAATAGAGGAAGAAAAGAACGAGTACAAGGAAGGAAGGATAGAAGAATGAAACGAAGAAGAGGATGAAAAAAATCGGTGGAGAATAGAAGAAGATAGAAAATACTTGGAGGGGTTAGAGGATAAAAATCAAGATATGGGTAATCTAAGGGACCTATACAATAAACTATAACAGAAGTCCTTGGGACAAGGACCCTTGAGAGAGGGGTGGTATCATAAATCACCTAAGTCAATATTTATTTTATTTTCCTTTTCTTTTCTTTTAATTATTGGATGTGTGAGAACTTATTACCAAATTGGGAATGGTGACTCAATAGGGAAATGCAAGAGAAAGATAACATGTACAAATAGATATTTTATATAAGTAGTATAGAACAAATAGTGGGAACTCTAACAAGTTCTCTTTGTCAAACTCTGACTTAGAGTGCAAGTAAGGTTAAGGTTACTTAACCCCAACTTCAATCATTACAGGTATCAACCTTTTCCACTCCTATGTTCATCCACACCTCTCATAACTCTCTCAATATCCTTCTTATTTTTCTCTGCCCTTTTTGTATTGCCTTTTGATTGATAGTTTCTGCCACTTTCTCCAGATCAGTGATTCCAGCCCTTCCCTTTTGGGCCCTAGGCACTGATCATTCTAACTTTCTACCCTAATTCCACCATGGCACTTTCTTTCCTGTCCTACAGAGTAGATAAAAGGCTTTTTTTTTCTTATTTCTTTCTATTTTTCCTCCTACAACTGCATCTTTGCCTTTATATGCATTACACACCATTCTTTCTGCTCTACTGCTTTCTGCTTCTTTCTCTCTCCAGTTCTATGCCTCTTTGTAACTTCCATATCACATGTTGCACAGCTGCTTTTTGCTTAGGAAATCTTGCCCCCTATTCTTCTAAGTCTTTGTCCCTTTGTAATCACATCCCCTATATTCTACAAGGGCTACTGTAAGGAACAGTCACCCAAGTAACTCAGATAGGCAGCTTCCAACTTTAAATCAGAGTAGACAAAGAGAACTTGTTAAAGCTCTTACTAATTGGTTCAGCTGCTTATACATGAATATATATTTACAAGTATTTGTCTAACTACTTTTATTCTGCACATCCCTTTTGAGTCTCAATGTTCCATATACATGCAATATTACTTAAGAAAAAAAAAGAAAAAGAAATAAAATAATCCACCACTATAGATTGTTTAGCTTGTCTGCCATTTTATAATACCACTCCCCTCTCAAGGGTTCTCATCCTGAGAACTTCTTCATAGTTCATCATATGGGTCCCTTAGGTTGCCCATATTTAGGTTTTCATCTTTTAATTCTTCTAAATATTTTCTATCTTCTTCTATCCTTTGTTAGTCTTTCTCATCTTTTTCTTCATTTTATTCTTCTATTTTTTCTCCTTTATATTCCTGTTTCTCCTATTTCATTCTTTTCAAGAATAGATTTCTATTATATCTTGAGAATGGATTTTTCTTCTACCGTCTCCAGTTCTCCTCCATTCACTTTCAGTATTCTTTGTCATACTTCTTATTTCCCCATCCATATAAAATTCTGGCTATGTACCTTCCTGGTAATTCTTGACTAAAAGTCTTCTTATCTTCTTCAACTTTCTTGTAATAAAATAGCAGGTGAGCTAAAGGATCTATGGCAGTAGAATATTTTATTTCTTTTTCATTTTTTTTATTATGTAATAGTTTAAAGTACATGAGATACTATGACTCAAAAGGGATCTATGAGATAATTTGAGTAGACAAATACTAGTAAATATATATTTGTGTATAAGTAGCTAGGCCAATTAGCAAACTATAAGAGTTTAGTCTTTTGGTAAGCAACCTTAGGCTGAACTCCACTCTAAGTCAGAGTTAACAAAGAGAACTTATTAAAGTCCTTGCTAAATTGCGTACACTACTTATACATGTCTGATTGTTTGTTCTTGTTTATTGATATGACTATATTACATAATTAAATAAAAGAAAAAGAAAATAAATATTGACTTAAAGGGATTTGGGCAATTCATAATACCACTCCCCTCTCAAAGGTCTTTGTTCTGAGGACTTCTTTATAGTTCATCATATGGGTCCCTTAGATTGCCCATATCCTGATTTTCATCCCCTAGTTCCTCCAAATACTTCCTATCTTCTTCAAGTCTCTGTCAGTCTTCCTTGTCCTCTTCTTCATTCTATTCTTCTATCTTTCCTCTCTTGTATTCCTTTTGTTCTTCTTCTATCTTCTTCAAGAATGGATTCCTATTGTACCTAGAGAATGGGTTTTTCTTTTACCATCTCCAATTCTCCTTCATTTGCCTTCAATATTCCCTGTTATACTTCTTGTTTCTCCATCTATACAACATCTTGGCTGTGTACCTTCCTGGTAACTCTCTTCTAAATGTCTTATCATCATCTTTTTTTTTCTTGTTGTCTTACTTCCTTTTCTTTTTCTCTGTGATATTTCTTTTCAAATTCTTCTACCAGCTCTATCGCATTCTTCAAATTTTCTCTGCTCTCCCAAGTATCTTTTTCTACTGTGCATCCCTTCCATTGTACTAGATACTTATCCTTTCCCCATACTTTTCTCTTGTTCATAATCTTTTCAACCTTCTATTCTTCTTCCCCTTCTATTACCACTGGCTGTGGCGCTTCCTTTCTTTGGCCCTCTACTTGTGACTTGTACCATTGTACTTGACTAACACTAACTACTGGATGTATTCTAACTGTAGTAGGCAGATCCAATTCTATTGCATTACTGGAAATGATTGCCTTTACTTTGTAAGGTCCTACAAAGCATTCTATGAACTTATCTGTATGTTTTCCGACCATTTGGTACTTTAGATCTTTAGTGCTGAGCAGCACTAAGTTGCCTACTCTATACTTTTCTACCTCTCCTCTTTCTCTATCTGCATACTTCTTCATATCTTCCTGTGCCTTCTGCAATGCTGCTTTTGCCTCCTATACATTCTTCATTCTTTCTGCAAACTTTTCTGCTCCCTCATATTTTCCCTTCTTTCTCAGCTCAAATCCTATCCTAGGGTTTTGTCCATGATTTGCTTAGAAAGGTGACATTTTAGTTCCTATGTGTACCTTATTATTGTATGCAAATTCTGCTGTTCCCAACCATTCTGGCCACTGTTCTTGTCTGTGGTCAATAAACATCCTGAGGTATTGTTCTAACTCCTGATTCATTCTCTCAGTTTGTTCATCTATTTGTGGGTGGAATACAGTCAACAGTTTAGTGTCAATTCCCAGCATCTGGCTCAACTCCTTCATAATCCCTGCCACAAATTGTAGTCCTCTATCCGAGGTTATGCTATCTGGTAATCTGTGTAATTTCCAGATGTTATCTCTAAATAACTGTGCTAATCCTTCTGCACTTGTTCTCTCTGTAGTAGGTATGAAATGCACTATTTTTGTAAATTTATCTCCTACTTGTCACAAACTTTATTTGGTCATAATTCCATAAATACTTTGCACAATTCCAATGGTCTAAAATATGTCTAAAAGCCCTTAAGAAGACCTTTCAAATGATGTCCAAAATGTGTCAAAGCAATCAGTACTCACTGAGATATCAGTTAATCAGTGCTGAATACTGATCAGCAGATATCTCGGGAACTACTGAATGCAGACATTCACTTCCACATGCACATAGAAGCTCTCTTCAATATGCTTCTGAAGACCATACATAGACCTTGGAAAAATAAGATTCTGTGGAGATACAAGGACCTCAAGGTGTAAGAGTTGTAGTCTTTGGTGAGCGACCTCAGGCTTAACTCCACTCTAAGTCAGAATTGACAAAGAGAACTTGTTAGAGTCCTCGCTAGATTGTGTTTGATACTTATACAAGTCCAATTATTTGTACATGTTTACTAATCCAATGTGATTACCTAATTAAATGAAAAATAAAATAAAAGAAAAATAAATAATGACTTAGGGAAATTTGGCAGTTTATGACACAAGGTTTGGTATGACACTGATCTATTACCCATAGATACACATCAATTCTTGAACACAAACAAGGACAGCCCCTTTTATGGTTAAGTTATTGCTATTCCAGTCACAAAAGGACTGCCATATGTAGAACAATAGGCAGTAGAACATGTGATACTCTGTCTAGGTACACAGACCATCCTTTCATGTATATAAGACTTCATAGTCTGAGGATTAGACCTCAGACTTAACAACATCTTTTGTTGCTTATTCTACCTTGCTTCCAAACTCTTGAGAATCAATAACTCTTCAATCACAAATTAAGTAAGTAACTATTTGTGATAGAAATCCTTTATAAATCTTCTATAGTAATTTGTAAGGCCCAGGAACTTTCTAATACCTCTTACTGCCTTTGGCACAGACCAATTCAGCACTTCTGTTATTTTATCCTCCTTCATCTTGATCTTTCTCTAACCCATTACTACTCCCAAGAAATTCACCTTCTGTATCTTCTAGGCACATTTCTTTGGTTTCATGTATAGATTATTCTCTTTCAATCTTCTCAACACTTCTTTCACAATCTCATTGTATCCCTCTTCTGTTTCTGTTCCTATCAACACATTATTCACAAAAGCTGCTACCTTTCCCTCATTGATCATGTCTTTCAGAATTTCATTTATCATGCCTTGGAAAGTGGCAGGCAAATTTATCATTTTGAAAAACACCACTACTGGCTCATATGACCCCATATGTGTGGTAAAGGCCATTTTCCACTCATTCCCTTCCTTTATCCTCATATTGTTATAACCCCACCAGAGGTCTATCTTAGTAAACACTCTTTTATTGCCCATAGAGTCTATTAGGTCTGTAATCAATAGCAGAGGATAATTGTTCTTAATTGTCTGCTTGTTGAGTCTTCTATAGTCCATAACCATGCACTTTTCTCTATCTTTCTTGTTCACAAAGAACACTGGCAATGTCTGAGGTGATTTAGAAGATCTAATGTATTCCTTCTTCAAATGTTCATTGACAAACTTCTGTACTTTCTCCTTTTCATTTCTTGAAAGGGGGTATACTCTTGCTTTACTTGCTCTGAAGTTATCTTGGAGATCAATTGCATAATCCCACATCTTTCTAACCAGCATTCTTTCTGAATCTACTTTTCCAAATACCTTCAATCACTTATAGAACCTTTTAGATACCATTTCTTCCACTTTCCTATGGTCTGCTTCCATCTTCTCCTCTCTTTCCCAATTTTCTTTCTCATCTCACTATTTTCTTTTCATCCTCTCTTACTTCTTTCTTCTACTTTCTCTGTATTTGCACTAATCTTCCATACAAGGGTGAACACCTTGTCATTCTCACTTTTCCCTTTTCCCAGTTGATCTTGGGGTTATGGACCACTAACTATGGCATGCCCAAAATGACATTTGTCTTTCCCAACTTGCAGACATCTATTTGAACCCTCTCTACATGTCCTTTGTAGAACATGTTTACTTTTAATTTATGCATAATTGCACCTCCACTATTACTGGTGCTATCTACATTTCTTACTTGTAAAGATAAATCTAACTTGATCAACCTATACCCTCCCTTCTGACTTTTGCTCATGAACATTTTTGTTGCTCCACTATTGAGCAATGCTTTCACTATTCTCCCTTCATGTGTATCTATTCTCTTGATACCCACATTCATCCATACTTTTCTTAGAGGCTTAAATGTTCACCTCACTTCTCTTGCTTCCCTTTTCTACATTCCTTTCTGATTGACAGTTCCTGCCACTCTTCCTGGATCAGTGATTCCAGCCCTCCTCTTCTGGGCCCTAGGCACTGACCATTCCAACTCTCCACTCCAGTTCCACCATGGCACATTCTTTTCTGTCCTACAGGGCAGATAGAAAATCTTTTCTTTCTCATTCTATTCTATCTTACATATAACTGCATCTTTGTCTCCATATATACTACACTTTACTCTTTCTGCTCTTCCACTTTTTGCTTTTTTGTCTCTCTAATTCCATGTTTCTTTGCAATGCCCATACTATATGTTGCATAACTGCTCCTTACTCAGGAATCTCTGCCCTTGGTTCTTCTGGGTCTTTGTCCACTTATAATTACATCCCCTACATTCCACAAAAGTTACCACTTCTCTCCATATCGTCCATCCTTCTATGCTCATCACTGCTTCTCTTAGTGGCAATTCTATCACCCCACTATGCTCTTTCATCTTCTTCCATACCTCTTACTTTGGTGCTGCTTTCTCCTTTCTTTACTTTTCTTCCTTCTTTGGACATTTCCATTTCTTATGTCCCTCCTCTCTACACTGGAAACATCTCACTTTTTCTTCTACCTTCTCCTGCTTCCTCACTTCTCTCATTCCATACTGCATCACACAACTCTTCAACACTTCAAATCTATTTCCCACTATTGTCTTCTTCATCTGTTTTTCTCCGCTCTTGCACTTCTGGGCAAAGTGCCTAAACCTCCTACATTGTCTGCACAACCTCCCCTCTCTTCCTTCTAATTCTGCCCTTAGTTTGGTGAGAGCACACCTTTTATTGAGCATGTCACTCATGAGTTTGTTGTATTGGTCCAGAAACATTATGTTATGTTCTGAACACATTGTGTTGTGTAAAAAAAAGAAATTATATTTCTTGAAGGACTCATTGTATTCTTCTCCTATCTTACTTGTACATCTGCTAGGGTACAAGATCTTCACCCAGCCAGATGCTTACTGCCTTATTGACTACTGCCCTAATACTAGGGTAGACTATCACTTCATGGAGGAGATCCCTACTGTAGGTAGCCTCCTAAAGAGCAACTACTATTCCTTTACATAGACTAATTACAATAGACCAGTAGCACGAAGTAGATAAGATGAAAGTAGTACAAGTTAACTACCAAGCCCACTCAATTATTAGGTCTGGTCTGGGCTAGTACCTGAGTTTGGTCCTAATTGTCCACTTTTTGTAAAGACTCAAGTTGTAGTTGCAATAACCCTAACCCAAATCTCACTTTATGTCAGAATAGACAAAGAGAATTTGTTAGAGTCCTTGCTAGTTGGTTGTACACTACTTATACACATTTAACTATTTGTCCTTGTTTACTGATCTGCACATATTACCTAATTAAAAGAAAAAAATAAAAGAAAAATAAATATTACTTAGAGAAAAATAGCAGTTTATAACACTACCCCCCTCTTAAGGGTTCTTGTTCTGAGGACTTCTTCTATCCTTCTCTATTCTCTGTCAATTCTCCTTATTTTCTTCTTCATTCCACTCCTCTATTTTTCCTCCCTTGTATTCTTCCTCTTCTTTGATCTTCTTTAAGAACAGATTCTTATTGTATCTAGAGAATGGGTTTTTCTTCCACCATCTCCAATTTTCCTCTATTTGCTTCCAGTACTCTCTGTTATATTTCTTGTTGCTCCATCCATAGAGCAACTTAGCCATGTATCTTCCTGGTATTTCTTTGCTGAACATCTTTCTATTTTCTTCGGCCTTCTGTTGTCTTACTTCTTCTTCTTCTTCCTTGCAATATTCCCTTTTGAATTCTTCTACCAATTCTATTGCATTCTTCAGATTCTCTTTACTCTCTCATGTATCTTCTTCTGCTATACATTCCTTTCATTGCACTAAGTATTTATCCCTCCCCTGCACTTTTCTCTTGTTCATAATTTTCTCTACTTCTTATTCTTCTTCTTCCTCAATTATCACTGGTTGGGGCTGTAGTGAACGTTGATTGAGATAATCTAAGCTCACACTCTAAGTCAGAGTTGACAAAGAGAACTTGTTAGAGTCCTTGCTAATTGGCCTAGCTACTTATATACAAATCTGTGTTTACTAGTATTTGCCTACTCAAATTATCTTGCAGACTTCTTTTGAGTCATAGTGTCACATGCACTTCATACTATTACATAATAAAAGAAAATGAAAAGAAATAAAATATTCTGCCACTGTGGATTTTCTAGCTCATCTGCCATTTTATTACAGGAGCATTTCTTTTCTCTGTCTCTCTACTTGCAGCTTGTACCATCATACCCAACTAACATTGACTACTGGATGTATCTTAATTGTACTAGGTAGTTCTAATTTGATTGCATTACTAGAAATAATTGCTTTGACTTTGTAAGGTCCCACAAAGCATTCCATGAATTTCTATATGCGTCTTCCAGCCATCTGGTATCTCAGGTCTTTAGTGCTGAGCAGTACTAAATCACCTATTCTATACTCCTCCACCTCTCCTCTCTCTCTGCATACCGCTTCATATCTTCCTGTGCTTTCTGTAGTGCCACTTTGGCTTTCTCCTATACCTTCCTCATTCTTTCTGTGAATTTTTCTGCTCCTTCATACTTTCCCTTCTTTCTCAACTCAAATCCCATCCGTGGATCCTGTCCTTGGTTTGCCTTAAAGGGCAACACTTTAGTTCCAGCATGCACCTTGTTGTTGTAGGCAAATTTTGCCATTCCCAGCCATTCTGGCCATTGCTCTTGTCAGTGGTCTATGAACATATGGAGGTATTGTTTCAACTCTTAGTTCATCCTTTCTGTTTGGCCATCTGTTTGTGGGTGGAATGCCATAGACAATTTTGTCTCAATCCCCAGCATATGATTCAACTCCTGCTGTGAACTGTGGTCCTCTGTCAGAGATTATACTATCTGGTAGTCCATATAGTTTCCAAACATTATCTCTAAACAATTGTACTAGTCCTTCTGCACTCATTTTCTCTGTAGTAGGTATGAAGTATGCTATCTTTGTAAATCTATCTACCACTACTAAGATCAATGTCATGAATTGCCTTCTTTCTCTAAGACAATATTCATTTTTTCTTTTCTTTTAATTATGTGATATAATTGGATCAGTAAACAAGGACAAATAATTGGACATGTATAAGTAGTGTACACAATCCAGCAAGAACTCTAACGAGTTCTCTTTGTCAACTCTGACTTAGAGAGGAGTTAAGCCTGAGGTCACTCACCAAAGACTAAACTCTTACACTAGAACTTGTTTTCACTTCTAGAACACCAATTGCCTTGATCCTTGTTCAACTTTACTCTCATTACTCCCTTGGTGTATGATCGGCTCAGATCACTCCCAAACTCCCTATAGCCGGGCCACAGACTTAAGTGGACTGACCAGGAAGTTTAGACCCTGGAGGTGAACTGTGGGCACTATACCTGAGTGCACACATAGATCAGACCTGACGACAGGTGGTGCTTAGTAGATTACTTGTAAACCGTTCACTTTATCAGCCTTGTGCTGCTAGTTCATTGTGACTAGTACATGCAGAGAAACATTGTCATGCCCTTAAGAAGACAATTAGAGTAGGGATCTTCCCTGAGAAGTGATAGTGTAACCCTAGTATTAGGGCAGTAGTCAGTAAGGCATTAGGCACCTGGCTGGGTGAAGATTTGCGCCCCAGCAGA
>Ga0153955_100677_pt1 | contig 12513 bp, 10 predicted proteins | sample TSFL039MetaG_FD_104744 | JGI IMG/M metagenome (GOLD analysis project Ga0153955, IMG submission 104744) | Attine ant fungus gardens microbial communities from Florida, USA - TSFL039 MetaG | ecosystem: Host-associated > Fungi > Mycelium > Unclassified | place: USA: Florida, Wekiwa Springs...
GCGGTAGAATCTGAACCGAGAGTTATTCTAAATCAATCGATGCGAGAACCAAAGGACATGATGATCATGCAACACTCCTCAAACACTTCCTGGAAAAACATTGGCTGTATAATGCAAAACCCAGAATGAAAAAGGATGAGAGGGCGCACAAAGCTCCTCATGACACCATATTCAACCCTCCTGTGAGGGATTCTCTTAATCCCTAATCCCCATCTTCTTCTCGGTGCCAGATTGCGTGATCTTCTTCAGATCGACCAAATTATCTACTTCACGTTGGTTGATGCCGTCCAATTCACTCATGGCATTGTTGTTAAATCACTGACACCTCTCTAGACGCGTTGAATAGCTGCCAGTGGTTGACACAAGAAGCATTCGGCGTTGGCGAGTGTAAGCACGTATGAACTCGAGCTGTGCAACCTCACCTTATCCAAAAAGAACCTACTTGCTACCCGAAGCTGTGATAGCTGGACTTGCACAGTGGACTCCCTCTTGCGCTCCTCTATATGAATTCTGGTGACTTCAAAAAATGAGCCGAGCTAGTACAATGGTAATTGATTTGACAGATTTTAAAGCACAGGTATGTCTTCGAAACTAAGACCAGATAGAAATGACTAGATGAATTGAATGTTCGGGAGGAAATACAGAAGGTACATGCACCTAAGACCAGATAGAAACGACTGGTCTTAGGGCTTACACGATGATCGCTTTATGTACAATACAGGTGTACTATTAGTTACCTAAAAATAGACATGTTTAAGACATTTCTGTATGTCTCTCAATCTGAGACATAATGAGACAGAGGAGGAATGGTAGATGGATTTTCTAGAACATACTTCACTCCCACTCATTGAGGCATTAGTCCGATGGCAGCACTCCTAAGAGGTTTCTGAATTTTTCGAAGGCCTCACAAGGGAGGGCTTTGGTAAAAAATGTCAGCCAACATGTCCTTGGTAGAAATGTAGTTGAGTCTGATCTCTCAGTATTTGATGCATTCTCGAATGAAGTGGTGACGAATATCAATGTGTTTAGCACGAGAATGAGATACTGGATTATTAGCTAAGGCAATACAGCCTTGGTTGTCAGCATAAATCATAGTTGCTGTGGTAGAAGGGAAATCTAGTTCAGTGAGCAGAGTATGAAGCCAAATGGCTTCTTTAGTAGCATTGGCTGAAGCAACGTACTCAGCCTCTACAGAGGAGGTTGCCACAGTGGCCTGCTTCTTGGAGGACCAGGAAATAGAACTTCCTGCAACATTGAAAACAAAACCACTAGTTGATTTGCAGTCATCACGGTCCTGAGTTCAGTTAGAGTCTGACTATCCTACTAAATCAAATTTTCCCTCCTCTCGCTTTCCCAATACAAGGTTGTAGTTGGCTGTGGACTTGAGATAGTGTAGAATGCACTTTGCTGCTTCCAGATGAGCTATTCTGGGATTGTTGCTGAACTGTGCAACTAGGCCAACTGCAAATTGGATATCTGGCCTGGTCTGGGTTGCAAAGAGAAGTGAGCCTACCAACGAGAGGTAGTGAAGGTCACCAGAGTAATCTTTGTAAGCACACTTTTCTGCCTTAGTTATAAGCGACTGGGATAGGGTGAGGTCGTGTTTAACAGTAAGAGGTGTGGACACTGGAGTTGAATTTTCCAGTCCAAAGTGAGCAATGGTACATTGAATGTAGGCTGTTTGGTTCAGGTAGATGAGGTGTCTCAAACGATCCCTGGTGACAAGAATTCTAAGCATGTGCTTGAGTTCGCCTAAGTCAGTGATTTTGAAGTCGTTTCCCAGGAATGACTTGAAAGAGACTATATGGCATCCGTCAGGTCCTGCTACAGCCATATCATCAACATAGACTAGGATTAGTAAGACAATCCTTCCTTCACAATGCTTAATATAAAGGCAATTATCAGCAAATGCATGGGTAAAGCCAATTTTAATCAAAACTTCATGCAAGCACTTCTTCCATTGTTTCCCAGCTTGTTTGAGCCCATAAAGAGCCTTTTTGAGTTTCCAGTAGTGACCAGATCCTGAGTTTTCAACACTATCAGGTATAGCCATGTATATTTCTTTGTCTAGAGGGCCATGGAGATAAGCAGTGACAACATCAACATGGTGAAGGTCCCAGTCCAGATAAGCCACATATGCAAGGAAAATCCGAAGGGTGGAAAACTTGGTGACCAATGAAAAAGTATCTATGAAATCCTCTCTAGGTATCTATGAGAAGCCTTTAGCTACTATGCGTGCCTTGAATTTGATTAAGTTTCCATGCCCATCTTGTTTCTCATGGAAGACAATATGGCTGTCCATAGTCTTTCATCCCTTAGGTAAGCCATCAACCACCTCAAAGACACCTAACTTTTGAAATTGAGCGAACTCTGATTTTATAGCCTGCTCCCACTGCTTCAAGTGTGGGGAATGGATAGCCTCCTAGTAAGTTTTTGGTTCTTCAGCAACTGCAATAAAAGCAAAATTGACATTGCCTAATGTGGTAACATCATCAATAGCCATGAGTACAAAATGACTTAGAGTTTTTTGTTTGCGTCCAGAACAGTGTGGAGCTGGGAGGGGAGGTGAGTTTGGAACTTCATCAGGTCCACTGGCTTTTGCGGAGGAGTTAATTTTTGCATCATTGAATGGTAGGACAGGAAGTGGGGAAGGGGATTCCTTGAGGAGAGTGTTATCTTTTTAGATGGGAAGTAGGATGATATCCTTCTGAATGGCATCATTAACTAAAGCATTGATATCTTTGTTGTTGGCAGGGGTATCTTGGACTTTGATGGATGCCAAATCGCTTGGTAAGTTATCTTTGAAGAATCTAACATCTCGAAAAGCTATTAATTTGCCATTCTTAAGGTCTTCAAGACGATAATCTTTTGCTTCATCCACCCACCAACCAAGCATTCAGACTTTGACTGCCTGAGATTCCAGTTTGTCTCTGTGTACCTGCCTTGGTACATGTGCCCATCCTAGTGAGCCAAAAACTCGTAAATGAGATACATCAGGCTTACAGCCTATCCAAGCCTCATAGGGGACAATACCATTCAAACCAGTTGTAGTAGACAGGCTTTTAATGTGGACCGCATAAGAGAAATCTTTGCCCTAGTATCACAAGCTGACATTTACAGTATAGAGCATTGATCGAACCATTTCAAAAAATACAGCAATGGCTCATTCTGCAATTCCATTCTGCTCTGGAGTGTAAGAAATAGTAGTTTCATGAATGATGCCATTGCAGTGGCAGAAGGTGTTTATTATGTTATTGACAAATTCTGATCCATTGTCAGAGCATAGACAGCATACTTTCAACCCGGACTGTCTTTCAAGCATGGCTAGGACATCGCAAACAGTAACACCAACATCTTCTTTGGTATGTAGGAGCCTTTCCACTGAATATCTACAACTGACTTCAACTATCACTAGAGCATAGAGGAAGCCATCCCAGGTTGGAACTGACATCGGACCAGTGATGTCCATAACGACAAGCTCTATCTTTGTATAATGAGTGCTGCTAGAGTTAGGGAAGGGAAAACGATGTGATTTGCCATTAGCACAATCACTATAGATATGGTCAAACTCGTGAGATATGCTAATTTTGAGGCCTTTGACTAGGTTTTGATGTTGCGTAGAATCTATAGCTTGGGGACTCAAGTGCCCCATACATCAGTGCCACAAGCGCATACTGAGAAGGCTACCAGCCAGGTAAGCAGTACCAGTGACTGGGGAAGTACACTGGATATGATACAAGGTTTCAGTAAAGCCTGTTAAGGAGGCCCTAAAGAGTTCCTCACCATCCTTGAAGATTGCAAGTCCTTTATCAAAACTTTGGACAAATGCCCCTTTACAGTGGAGGGCACCAAGACTAACAAGATTAGTACCTAGATAAGGAATATGAAGGACATCTTGAAGGGTAATGCTCAACCAACCACTGGGGAGCATTGCAGAGAAGAGAACTGAACCTCGATCAGCTATAGGAACTTTGTTATAGCCGCTAACGGTGACAAATTCATTAGAGGATTTCACGTAAGTGACAAAGTGCTCTCTGCTAGTAAAAATGTGTGATGTAGCACTACAATATAGGAGGATATCAGTGCTTGAAATAGTGTCAGTAGACGCCATAAGCATTTTGCCAACTTTACGTACTTCTGAGGACTGTAGCTGTTCAATAGCAAGATTAGCAGATACTTCAGGCTGAGATAAGTCTCTGTTGACTTTGAAAGTGCACTCAGGAGCCCAATGCCCCTCTTGGCCACAGACATGACATTTAGTGCCTGCAGGTTGAGTTCGAGGTTTCTTCCCTTTGTCAAGGTGCTTTGCTTTCTTTTCTCTTTTTCTAGAGTCATTCGAAGATGACGAAGGCTTGGTGAAGAGGGCTATTTGATTGGATTTGGCTTTTTTATCCTTTTCATCAGCAAGATGATCATGTTCAGAGTAGTCATGGACAGATATGAGTTCTGCAGTAAGGACATCCAAAGTGAGGCCTTTTCCCTTATCAAGCAGATTTTGTTTGACAACGTCCCAGATATTGGAGCGAGGGAGAGAATGGAGTATAGCATGGATGACAAGTATATTCTCCAATTTGTAACCAGCTTCAGTGATGCGACGTTTCAGATTTAAAAATGACCCAATATGGTCAGACATAGAGGTGTGTTCATTCCACTTTCTAAAGTAAAGCTCTTGGAAATAATAGTGCACATTAGTGTCCTGTCATTGAGTGACATGAAACTGATGAAGGCAGTCCCCATTTCTTTGGAAGAAGTGGCAGATTGGACATGCTCACGCTGTCCATATTCAATAGCTTCTTGCATTAATCCCATAGTGGCTAGGTCAGATTCCAGCCATTGCATATGCTCGGTTCGTAAACGGACCCATTCCTTGTAATCGTCAGAGCTGAGGACAGGTTTCCCAGAAGTGGCATCAATAGGAGGATTAGTGGAGGGAGTTGGAGGGGTAGGTTGCTGGCCATTGACAATGAGCCAGAGGAGTCATGCTTGGAGGGCAGACATTATGTTGTCCGATCATGTGTGGTAATTGCTTCCATTTAATTTTGGAAAATTCAGCATTGAAGACATTTTGCCAATGGGTACCATAACCTGACAGATTTTAAAGCACAGGTATGTTTTCAAAACTAAGACCAGATAGAAATGACTACATGAATTGAATGTTCGGGAGGAAATACAGAAGGTACACGTACCTAAGACCAGATAGAAATGACTGGTCTTAGGGCTTACACGATGATCAATTTATGTACAATACAGGTGTACTATTAGTTATCTAAGAATAGACATGTTTAAGACATTTCTGTATGTCTCTCAATCTGAGACATAATGAGACAAAGGAGGAATGACGAAAGGTAGATGGATTTTCTAGAACATACTTCGTCATGATTGAGTGGTGTTGTGCCCCAGTCGCAGCATCTTGCCAGAATATATCTCTTCGAGAATTCTCGGCCTGATACAAGTGGTTCGGTACTAGGTTTGAACCATGTTATCTGTGCCAATAAGTATTTGTGAGATGATCAAATTGGGTTGCTTTTTTCGTCTGAGCAGGCAGCAATAGCTTATGATAGTCTAATGAGCTTGTAAATACATTGTCAGATCAATGGTGTTCTCCCACGTTGATCCCTGTTCTTGTAGGTTAGCTAGATATGATAGTGATGCCTCATTGTCAATGGTTATCTTCGATGTTATTCCAGATAAGTTTACATGTGGTCTCCTTCATTAGTACATGGAACAGAAGTGATTGAATGAGGTTTGATTTGTCAAACAAATTCTTATTCTTTGCCATCGTACCTGCTACCTTTCTTTTCTATGCCCATTTAGCACCTATAAATCTCACACTTACAGTCAATACAAAAACTGGCACGAATATTATTGATATGGACTGATGTAACCATACATTCTTACAGCTCCACTCTATCCATCATCATCACTATCATCATTCCAGATACTCCAAAAGTGCCTGAACAATTACCCAAAGCATGGAGAGGATGTCTATATATATAGTGATTGTCTTTTCATCACACCTCAGCTGTCTATGCTTTACTGTGACATCTGAGGTATGATCTTCTCAACATAGTCCTTAGCAGTTAACTCATATTATACTCTAGTAGCCATTGTCTGATAGGTAAATATAGCCATCTACGCTTTACTGCGACGTCTGAGCCATTGTCTGATAGCTTCCAAATCACATCAAGGCCCTTGAATATACCTGAGCTGACGCTGTACCCGATACCACTGCCAGCGGCCAAGAATGTCAACGGTCACAATGTGACGTGGTTAAGAGGGTCTCCTGGTGCTGGAAATTCTGCTTTGGCGACTAGCATTACTGCCCGGTTACGCAAACAGAATCGACATCTAATACCGTTGCAGTCTGACCGCAATCAACCTGTGATCGTCACTACAGATGCCCTCTGGCGCACTGTCCCCTGTGGTCTTGCCTGCTTGAACCCCTCTGTACGCCAACATGTGCAACATTTATGAGACACCACATGGGGTATGTGCAGCACTCCGAGTTGGTCTATTCAATTGTCCAGCTGATTCGCACATTCACTAAATGTTCAAGTGCCCCCTGAGGCCATCGCTTGGTACAGGTGTCTTGTGATCAGCAAACCTTACCTGGCACAACCCTGTGTATGCGCAAGTATCGTCTGCTTCATTTCAGTCTTGATTTTAATTGGGCCAAGAAGAAGGCTCAAATATCACCATCAGGGCAACTTGCATGCATCTGTTGCGAGGTGCGAAGTCGGCCTATTCCCAGAGTAATTGTCCCTCGCTCGTCATCATAGATAAGCTATGTGTCTCAGCAGTTCACTCGACAATGAACGCATCGACCAAAGACGCTTGCAGGTAGCAAAGCATCCTGTACAGTCTACAATAATTCGTGAGCCCTCGACTGGTCGAAGTAGTTGGAATCTCTAATACGCGCCTCTTGAGCCGTTTTCATAATGCCCTTATCTCCGAGTCTCCGAAACGACTCGTACAATACTCCAGCACAGCCCCTTTCCATCACGGTTTGTACAGTGAGAGGGATAGTGACCTCTTGCATTCCAGCCGACATTAGGGAAGAGCTGGTCGGTCCTTGGACCCTCTGGTTGCAACATAAAGATCAGTTCTGCGGCACCCTCAAATCCTCATGTCAAAACAAAAGCTTCCCACCAGTGTCGGCAACTGTTCTTCAAGGCCATACCTTCGACGAGATTCGATTGAGTGAACTTCTTCCCTTTCTTGAACATCAAGGCTTGCCAACATCATGCAAGGATGCCATTATGCCAGGGTATTAGACATTTCTCGACAGATTTGGAGGGGAAGAGGGGTGTGAACGTGTCGGTCATGTTGATGGGCTTCATAATACTGCTGAGGTGTTTGGGGAGAAGGTGTTTGAATTTATCTACGAGGATCCGAACTTCAACGTTTGTGGGGTAGAGGAAGTGTCTGAAAGGTGGACTTGGGTTATTCTGCGCACTTAAAGTAAAGTGAGCGGTGAATGGCAAGATCGCTTGCTGGTTTGTTCGGCAAAACAGATATTGTATCCCTTCCTTCCCCTGATTGTTGAAGAAGGCCATCATATCGAATGCCACAAGTATGGAATGTTCGTTCAGACATCACCGATGACCTTGAATGCACGGAAATGGGTTTCGAGAAAGAGGGGAGAAGAGTTGACACGGATGTTGATGCAGCACGGAATATCTAGTAGAACCCTCTTCAATGAGAATCCTGACCTCTGATGGGATGCAATACCTGTTCTGGATCTTGTTCCAGCCCCCGCTTCGTCGTTTTGAATGACGATGGACAAATGCATGCTGAGACGAACAATGGATGCTAAGAGGAACGGATTCAGCAACATCCTGGATAAATGCTCAGCTGATTCGACATCGCGTACATTGCAAAAAGTCTGAAAACCGATTGTGGAATAGGCACAGACGTCGGCTAGACTGACATGTTTTCACACATCAGTCACATCTGAGGTCTGCTCACGTTGCCTTTTCACTGTCAGACCATCAATGTCTTGACACAGCGTCTATCTGATATGTGTGAAACCTGTAAAGAATGTCTCCCTCTTTGCCTCGCGTGGGAATACGGTACGATTAGATCCATCACTTATCCGTTTCCTAATGATTCTTCCAATGACATTCCTGGCGACCTCGACGATGTGAAGATGGATGAATGGTGTCTGCCATGACGGAGATGGGGATGACCAGCTATCTACTTCTGCTCAACAATCTGACAGTGATCTCAGTGTCTCGTTTCTGCCACGCTTAGGATTGCAGGAAGAGGATGGAGAGCATTGCAAAGCGGCCGAGAGTACAGCTGGACGTTAACAAGGTATTTTTAACTTGAAAAGTGAGTGTTTTCCTGTTATGCGCCGTTACAGGCCTGTTAATGTTTTGCCACTCGCTTTTCTGAAGTCTGCAACCCACCTCCAGCTTCTGCTGCCCTGATTTATGTGTCTCCCCTCAGTCTATCCCTCGCCAGCTCCTCTACGTTCTCAGGTGCTCAGCTATGTTATGGCCAATTCGGAGATTCAAGGATGTAACCCCCTTCATATCGACCTCGTCGCACTTATTGTTTTCGATATCAGGAAGTCCCTGTTACAATAATGCTGACAAATTTATCACTGATTTTTGCTTGATTATTGAGACTAGCGAAAAGTTGAAGGATGCCGACCACGCTGTGACAGTTACGGGGAAGCGTGTCAAGCTAACCGTGAAACAACTGCCGGAAGTGGGTGGGTGTAGAACATTCTCGGTTGTACATCGATAAACAAGCCGAGTCATGTAGTCAAGCACAGCCATAGTGCTTTCCAGACGATTCCATCGGACTCTATTATTCTACGAGCATAACGAACACTCTAGTAATACTCACTTTAGATATAAAAGCAAAGTAGCCAACTTCTAGAAATGTAGTCTAATACATATACTCATTCCCCGATCCCTCCTCTTACTCTATATATACAAACTACAGTGGGCACTCTTATCTCGATAACCATTGATTCTGCTGTGTGTTGCGTCTAGTCCATGAGGACTCGTCTCGCTCCTTTGAGACTCATGTTGTTCGCATCGGCCTTTAGTTCCCTATGGTTTACCAACCATGCTCTATCCTTTCTGAAGGTATGTTGGGTGTTCTATGCTTCTGTATCGGTTTAATGAACATGCATGGCAGCGAATTTATGATTGGAGATCGACATCTGGTGATTGATAAGTACAAAGCTGTTGCCTATGAATCTGCGATAAAAATTGTGTAGGCGTGTTCAAGATGCCTACATTGTTATTGAACAACTATGATGTGCACATTCGTATTGACTGCTTGTATTTGATATAGGTAGCTCTCCCCTCGTTTATCGCGTTTCTAATAACAGAAATGACTGATGCTTGTTGTTGTGTTATTCCAATCCAATGTATCTCTCGAACACAAAAGCTCGTGATGCCCGCGCGCAAGTTTAGATTTATGGATTGTCTATCTCAAGATACCTCGAGTCAGGTACTACAGTGCCTAACCACTGATCCAACAATCGGTTCAGTCGAATAGGATTCAAAGTGCATCTCTTTTAGGTCTAATTCTGAGTCGTCCATCTGAGGAACAAACACCATTCCCCTGTGTCCACCTTTCCTTCGATTGTAGAGGGTTCTCGACGTGTTATGTCATAGGCGCCAAGGCGATTCCAGAGAAGACATGGTTGCCTGCTATCTGCACTAAGGATCATTTGAATAGTCAGCCGTAGTCAGCTTTCAGCCAAGCTGGCACAAAACTTGGACTATGATTGTGTTAGGCAAGTCGATCACCGAACCATTTGTCAGGCACATTACAATGTATTATGTATCCAATTACTTGATCAGAGTGACCGAATTTCATTGACCTGCTTGGAATTTTCTAGAATCTCGTAGTTGACTCGTCAGCTAGAGGGGTGCCACATCACCGCTGGTTGACGACTTGATATTCGAGCCAAGCTTTAATAGAGCTGAACTCGTGAAGTATTGTAAATGGATCGGCAGGGCCGAAACACTGGAATGAAACTAGTGCCAAGCATTTCCCGATATGGTCACTAGTTCGCTTTCGGCAAATGTCGGATGTTCATCACGTGAGGATCGGATTATTCTCAAGAGGGTAGTGATTCAGTAACTGAACAACTCAAACCCACGTCGATGTATCTCTCCCAGTGGCTCAATCTCCAGCTAGCACATCTCCACAAGTACTAGAACGGGTCTGCGACTCTCCTACCCAATAATCGCACTATCCAGGGTTGTGACTCCCCTTGGGAGACAAAAGTGAGGCAACACGAAGCTTCGATAGCGATGGCGTCATGGCGATTCTCTGGTTCGGGGATAGGGGAGTCGAACCAGACTACGAGGCAACCAGGACAAGTCTCTCACTCCATTTGCACTCGAGCTGTCGCTGCTCATCACCTCTCACTATACTCGACATCCATAGTGGTTTCGTCTCTCTGGCCTAGCGTCGGAGGGATAGGAAGGCACAAATGATCGTGTGCTGTTGTCAAGTTCCGAATCCATACAGTGCGTTGCTCGAGCTGTTACCCCTCCCTTGACTCAGCCTCCGCCTGCGCAACGCAGTCATTGTCCACCTTGTCTTTTCTTGACACTCTCACTGTCTTCCTTTCTCCTTAAGTTGTGTGCTGAAGTGACTTGGCAAAAGCGTCGAAGAGTCTCGGATTCTTGCACCTGAGATGAGTGTCGAATGCCGCGCTCATTCTCCACAAATCAAGGCGATCTCTTATGGACTCGAGAGCACTCTCAAAACTCTCCTCAATCAACGTATACTGTTGTCTTGTGGTAGTATGAGCACGAGGTGAAGTGGCCTAGCAGAGGTCATTGTCAATCTTTGATTGCTGATGCTTGTCCCTTGCTTACAGCGTTGTCTTTCATCGTTCACCCTCTCTTCTCATATGGAGAGGAATGTAATTCTAATTGTCTCAGCTCTTGAAATTAGCCGGGCCAGTTGTGCTGCATCTGTTCGCTGCGTAGCCAACTGTTCCCGACGTCGAGGCTCATAGTTCCCGTCAACAACGATGTCGGCGATATCGCCCTTCTCTTCAGCCATTCCGACGCCCTTCTCTTCGTTGCCCTCCCTGCCGCTATACAACGTCGCGTTGAGTGGGCACAGCTGTTTGAGTTCTTCACGTTGCAAAGCTTCCAACACGTAGCTCGAACCGATTCTGTCTCCTCTCCATGGCCTCAGTCATAGATCCCCTCCACCTCCACCTCCGCAATTCTCCTCTCCGATTCTTTTAAATGTCTCTCCGTCTACAAGGTGGAAACACAAGATCTCAGCCATGCTCAAAGACATAGCTGATGCTCATATCTTCTGAACGGCGACGTTCTCGTCGTCCGTATCGACACCGACTACAACAACAAATCGAGTTGGCCGCCCTCCCTTCCTTTCCTCACACCATCCATTCAGCCTTGTTCGACACCCCAGCTCATTTGTCCCTTGCCTCTGACATCCTACTCAAGGAGGCCTCCATATCTGAAGTATCAGAGAAAATAGCTTCCGCCATAGATGAGTCGCTGTTCAAGCAGTCGAAAGAATTCTTCCTGCATCAACAACTCACAGTCATTCAACCCAAATTGTCGGTCCTCCAAAGAGGTGTTAGTGATTTAACTGCATATAACCCTACCAACAACAGTGCCATGAGCGAAATGGACGATGATAACCAGCATGACGCAGACGATTTGGCGGATCTGAAGGAGATCGAGGCCATGCGATCCGGTACTGAGGAGAGGAAGACAGGCATTAGGGAACGGAGAAGGCTCAAGAGAAATTGCAATGGTCTGGCTTCATCAATGGAGCAACTCGGCACCTAAGTCTCATAGTCACATACAAATACCCCCTAATATCATTACCATTATCATATGCGCCCACATGTACATCCCCTAGTACCAGCACCAATTGATGTACGAGCATCGCCAATCGAATGTGCACCGATATACAACGATCACTCTCGTTGCTGTCACATATCTCATAATTATCACAACATTGTATGATCGTCATATCATCCGGCAAGTTGTTTGTCTGCCGTGTTAAAATCAACAAGTTGTTACACGAGGTGCGCTGATAGGACGCTGGCAGGCCGCGCGTTTCCGCTCTCCCTTTCTATTTCGACATTTCAGATAACAGGTTGAATTATCTGTACACAGGTCAGTTAGTCGGTAAGTCGGGACCTTTTCATGATGAATTCTGGCATCATTTGGTCAGTCAGTGCCTACATGTCAGAATCTCCTGTTCACGAGTTCATTTGCATTATTCAGGGTCCAGAATTTTGTTCCTCCCCCAGAGGCTCGAGGACCTCTGATGTGGCAGTCAACATGCATAGACGTTCTGCCCTCTCTTATTCTATATTTCCTAAATGCATATCTCGTTCTCGTGCCAGGACACTACTCATTCGTCTGACTCTCCTCCCAATATCTCTTTGGGCGTTCTTTTGAACAGCAACACGGATTGACCTCGTCCATGACTTGAGATATAGAGAGCGGCTAATGTATTGGAATACAGGGTTCGTGGTGAGTA
>Ga0153955_100679_pt1 | contig 12484 bp, 13 predicted proteins | sample TSFL039MetaG_FD_104744 | JGI IMG/M metagenome (GOLD analysis project Ga0153955, IMG submission 104744) | Attine ant fungus gardens microbial communities from Florida, USA - TSFL039 MetaG | ecosystem: Host-associated > Fungi > Mycelium > Unclassified | place: USA: Florida, Wekiwa Springs...
TAAGTCTGAGGTCTAATCCTCAGACTATGAAGCCTTATATACAGGAAATGATGGTCTGTGCACCTGGATAGAGCATCACATGTTCTACTGCCTATTGTTCTACATATGGCAGTCCTTTTGTGTTTAGAATAGCGATAACTTAACCATATAAGGGGCTGTCCTTGTTTGTGCTCAAGGATTAATGTGTATCTATGGGTGATAGATCAGTGTCATGCCAAACCTTGAGGTCCTTGTATCTCCACAGGATCTTATTGCCCTAAGGTCTATTTATAGTTGTCAGAAGCATATTGAAGAGAGCTTCCATGTGCACATGGAAGCGAATGTCTGTGTTCGGCGGTTCCTGAGATATCTGCCGATCAGTGTCCGGCACTGATTAACTGATATCTCAGTGAGTACTGATTGCTTTGACACATTTTGGACATTGTTTGAAAGGTCTTCTAAAGGGCTTTCCGACGTATCTTAGACCGTGGGAATCGTGCAAGTATTATTGGCCAAATGAAGTTTGTGACACACCATAATCACTAGAAGTCCAGTCATGTATTTGAGAACGCTATCCAAGTAGTAGAGTAGTGGCCATGATCACCACTATCAGTACCTCATAATGCTTTCTGGATGGTCTCATATCATATCTATAAGATGAACTTCCCCCTAGAAGTGCTCTTGAGAGCAAACTCGACCTTAGAAGCATTTCTCTTGATAATAACATAATAACATCACCTAATAACTGACTTTTGGTTTATAATAGAAACACCATCAGAGGCCATGCATCAGTCCTGATTAGCAGTCCAAATATAGAAGAACAAGACGAGAATACACCAAAAGTCATTGGAAAGTGATAGAAAGAAGAAGGACCTGAGAGATGTAAACAGGAAACAGAAGAAAGAGTAGAGGAAGATTTAGAAGAGGAATTAGAAGAGTTAGAAGTAGAGAAGAGTAGTATCGACAACAAAGACATGCTCAAGAGCAGTCAGACCAATGTCTAAAGTACCTCTCAGGTACCCTAGAACACTTAGAACAGGCTCAAGGTCAGCTGACGAGATAAAGAAAGTTAGTAGGAAATGAACAGGGAATACGGAGAGCAGCTGTTGCATGATTGGATGCAGACTCAACTCATTCTACTTGCCTTTTTGAGTAATCAGAAGGATTTCTTTCTTATCTTGTTTGTTGTATTCTGGGCTTTGTAATACTAATATAATACTCTAGTAGCACGGAGAGGCATAAGAAGAAGAATCCCCATCTTTGTCCTTTGTTGTTCTAGAACTAAAACTTGACTTGAGTGACTAAGAGCTCTTTTTCTCTCTTTCTTTTTATAAAACTTTATAAAACTTCTCTCAATGGATACCCACTCTAAAGGAGGACTTGAGTATTTGCTTGGACTAGGAGCTGAACTGCTTGCTATGTGTTTTCAGAGTAAGTTGCCAACTGTATGGTCAGTTGAGAGTGAGCTTACATGAGGGCAATGTGAGATCTAGGTAGGACTGCTGTATTGACAACGAGCCAGCCTACTAGACTAGTACCTTGGATGGTAGTACTATAGTGTGAGAAGAACACACACCTTTGAGATCTGACCGATAAGAGTATTCTCAAGTGAAAACTAAAAACATTTCTTTTATTCTAGTGTTTAATAATAAGTGTTTACTATCTCATGAGCTTTTCCCTTTTATATTTGATTACCTCCCCAGTACTTACTCGATTGCACACAATTGTAGAACAACTTGGAGATTTTAATTCTCTGACTCGGTAGTACCCACTTTTGTAAGGACAGTAAAGCACATTTATTTTCTTATTCGAAATCCTATTCCCTGTAACGATTGAAGTTGTGGTTGAATAACCCTAACCTCACTTGCACTCTAAGTCAGAGTTTGACAAAGAAAACTCGTTAGAGTTCCCGCTAATTAGCTCAGCTACTTATACACGAATATGTGTTTACAAGTATTTGCCTAACTATTTTATCCCGCACATCCTTTTTGAGTCATGATGTCCTGCACGCATTTAATATTACATAATTAATGGAAAAGAAAAAGAAATAAAATAATCCGCCACTGCGGATCGTCTAGCTCACCTACTGTTTTATAATACCACTCCCCTCTCAAGGGTCCTCATTCTGAGGACTTTCTCATAGCTCATCATATGGGTCCCTTAGGTCTCCCATATCCTGATTTTCATCTCCCAGTTCCTCCAAATATTTTCTATCTTCTTCAAGCCTCCATCGATCTTTCTCATCCACTTCTTCATCCCATTCCTTTATCTTCCCTCTCTTATCTTTTTCCTTTTCTTCCATCCTTTTCAAGAATGGGTTCCTGCTATACCTAGAGAATGGATTTTTCTTCCACCATCTCCAATTTTCCTCCATTCATCTCCAATATTCCCTGTCGTACTTCTTGTTGCCCCATCCATAGAGCAATTTCACCATATATCTTTCTGGCAATTCCCTATTGAACACCCCCTTTTCTTCATCTGCCTCTTGCCGTCTCACTTCTTCCTCTTCTTCTCTGCAATATTCTCTTTCAAATTCTTCTACTAATTCCATCGTATTTCTTAGATTCTCCTTACTTTCCCATATGTCCTCTTCTGCCATGCATCCCTTCTATCATACCAAGTATTTATCCTTGCCCCGTACCTTTCTCTTGTTTATTATTTTCTCCACTTCCCACTCTTTTTCTTCTTCAATTACCACTGGTTGTGGCGTTTCTTTTCTCTGTCCCTTTACTTGCAATTTGTACCATCATACTCAGCTAACATTAACTACTGGATGTATTCTAATTGTACTAAGCAGATCCAATTCTATTGCGTTACTGGAAATGATTGCCTTTACTTTGTAAGGTCCTACAAAGCATTCCGTGAACTTATCCGTACGTTTTCCAACCATTTGATACTTTAGATCCTTAGTGCTGAGCAGCACCAAGTCGCCTACTCTATACTCTTCCACTTCCCCTCTTTCTCTATCAGCATACCGCTTCATCCTCTCCTGTGCTTTCTGTAGTGCTATCTTTGCCTCCTCTTGCACATTCTTCATCCTTTCTGCAAACTTCTCTGCTCCTTCATATCTCCTTTTCTTCCTCATCTTGAATCCCATCCTAGGATCCTGTCCACTATTTGCCTTAAAGGACGAAACCTTGGTCCCTGTATGCACTTTGTTATTATAGGCAAATTCTGCCGTTCCTAGCCACTCTAGCCATTGCTCTTGTCGATGGTCTATGAACATTCGGAGGTATTGTTCCAGCTCCTGGTTCATCCTTTCTGTTTGACCGTCTGTTTGTGGGTGGAATGCCGTTGACAGTTTTGTCTCGATCTCTAACATGTGATTTAGCTCCTTCATAACTCCTGCTGCGAACTGTGGTCCTCTATCTGAGATTATGCTATCCGGTAGTCCATGTAGTTTCCAAACATTATCTCTAAATAGTTGTGCCAACCCTTCTGTGCTAGTTCTTTCTGTAGTAGGTATAAAATGTTCCATTTTTGTGAATCTATCTACTATGACTAAAATGGCATCATATCCCTGCGCTAAAGGTAACTTCGTGATGAAGTCTGCACTAATGTGCGACCAAGCTTTCTCTGGAATCGAATTTGGCATTAACTTTCCTACCAGTGGTTATGTTCGATTCTTATTTTGCTGACAGGCATCACACCCCTCCACATACCGCTTCACTTCTCTAGTGACCCCTGGCCACCAGAAATTCCTCGTCACCAATTCTGCCATTTTCCACTGTCCTCTATGTCCTCCTACAGGCGTATCATGGTGTAACCTGATTATTTCTGCTCTTAACTTCTCATCTTTGGGGACATATACTTTCCTTTCTTTCAACATCAACCCGTCTTCCTGATGCCACTCTTCATCTCTCAACATCTTTACCCCTGCTCGCTTCATTTCTTCCATTGCTTTCACCACCTCATCATCTTTCACTTTACATTTTCTCACTTTATCCAACAAGTCCACCCCTTCTATAACTACTTCTGTTATTCTAATTCTTTTCATTTCTAACCACTCCTTCTTTACCAACATCTGCTCCTCGTTATCCTTTTCCACCCCGATCTCCCAATCTGGCCTCCTACTTAATCTATCTGCCTTTCCCATCTTGCTTCCTGAAATGTGCTTCAATATGAAGTCGAATCTAGATAAGTATAGAGCCCATCGTGCTTATCGCCGATTTAATTTTTGGTTGCTCATAAAATACTCCAGATTCTTGTGATCCGTTTATACTTCTTGTTCCCTTCAGGAAGTACCTCTATGCCTCCAAACAACGTATTATTGCCAACATTTCTTTGTCATGTATTTCGTAGTTTCACTCAGTTTCATTTAATGACTTAGAAATGTAGGTGGCTGGTCTCCACTTGTTATCTTCGCACTTGATGGATAACATTCCTTCTGTGGCAAAGTTAGAAGCATCGGCTTCTACTCTAAACTCCTTATCTAGGTTGGGTGCCACTAATAGAGGTCTACTCATAAAAACCATTTTCAACTGTTCGAAAGCCTTCTGCTGTTCATCTCCCTACTTCTATTTTTCTTCCTTCCTTGTTAGATTGTTCAAGGGTTGGGCTAGCTTAGCAAAGTCCTTCACAAAGTGCCTATAATAATTGGCTAGACCCAGGAATTTCCTAACATCTCTGACCGTTTTGGGTATAGGCCAGTTTAACACCCCCGCCACTTTGTCCTCCTCTATTTCAATCTTCCCTTCACCCATTACTACTCCCAGGAAATTCACTTTCTGCACCTTTCAAGCACATTTCTCTGGTTTCACATATAGGTCATTCTCTTCTAATCTTTTCAGCACTTCTTCCACTAGTTCATCGTGCCCTTCCTCTGTCTCCATTCCTATCAATACGTCATCCACAAATGCCGCCACTTTCCCTTCATTGATCATGTCTCTCAGAATTTCGTTCATCATGCCTTGGAAAGTGGCAGGTGAATTTGTTATTCCGAAAAACATTACTACTGGCTCATATGACCCCACATGAGTAGTGAAGGCCACCTTCCACTCATCTCCTTCTTTAATCCTCACATTGTTGTAGTCCCACTGGAGATTCATCTTAGTAAACACTCTTTTGTTGCCCATAGAATCTACTAGATCTGTGATTAATGGCAGAGGATAATTGTTTTTAACCGTCTGTTTATTGAGTCTCCTGTAGTCCATAACCATGCACTTCCCCCCATCCTTCTTGCTCACAAAGAACACCGGCGACATCTGGGGCAATTTAGAAGGTCTGATGTAACCCTTTTTCAAATGCTCATCGACAAATTTCTGTACCTCTTCCTTTTCATTTCTGGAGAGAGGATACACTCTCGCTTTGCTTACTTTGAAATCATCGTTGAGATCTATCGCATGATCCCATGCCTTTCTAACCAGCATTCTTTCTGACTCCACCTTCCTGAACACTTTCAACCACTTATGGAACCTCTTGGGTACCATTTCTTCTATCTTTCTATGGTCCATCTCCATCTCTTCTTCTCTTCCCCAGTCTTCTTTCTCATCCACAGCCCATCTTACGATCTTTTTTTCATCCTCCCTTGCTTCTTTCTTCCCTTTGATTTTCACTGCTTTTCCACACAGTGGTGGACATCTCGTCATCCTAACTTCCCCCTTTTCCCAGTCAATCTCTGGATTATGGGCCGCTAACCATAGCATACCCAATATCATGTCTGTCTTCCCCAATTCGTATACATCCATTCTAACTCTCTCCACATGTCCTTTATAAAACATATTTACTTCTACCTCATGCGTGATTGCACCTCTACTATTCCCAGTGCTGTCTATATTTCTCACTTGCAGAGGTCGATTTAACTTTATCAACTGATATCTTCCTTTCTGAACCAAACCTTTGCTCATGAATAATCCTGTTGCTCCACTATCAAGCAACGCTCTCACTGTTCTTCCTTCGTGATTGTCTATCTTCTCGATGCCCACAGTCATTCACACTTCTCTTAGAGGCTTAAATGTTCACCTCACTTTTCTCGCTTCTTCCTTTTGCACTGCCTTCTGATTGACAGTTTCTGCTACTCTCCTCGGATCAGTGATTCCAGCCCTCCCCTTCTGGGCCCTAGGCACTGTCCGTTCTATTTCTCCTCTCCAATTCCACCACAGCGTTTTCTTTCCTGTCCTACATGGCGGACAGAAAATTTCCCCTTTTCCGTTTCTCTCCACCTTCTCTTTTATAGCATCTCTCACATCACACGCACTACACACTACTCTTTCTGCTCTTCCACTTTGCGCTTCTCTTTCTCTCCACTCTTTTGCTTTTCTACATCCTTCACACCACATGTGTAACAATTGCTTTTTACCTAGGAACCCTTGTCCCCGGTTCTCTTGGGTTTTGGTGCTCTTATAATCGCACCCACGACATTCTACAAAAGTTATCACCTCTCTCTGCATTATCCATTCCTCCATACTCATTTTGGCTCCTCTTGGCGGCAGTCCTTTTGCACCTGAGTGCAATTTTATTCTCTCCCAGATCTCTCTTAGAGGTGCCGCCTCCTCACTTTTACTCCTCTCTTTCTTCCTAGGACACTCCCACTTCTTGTGTCCCTCCTTTCCATATCCAAAGCACTTTACTACCTCCCTCACTGTTTCTTGCCTCCTCACCTCTCTTACCCCATACTGCATTACCCAACTCCTCAACACTTCAAATCTATTTTCTACTACCTTCCCTTTCTTCTGTTCCTTCCCACTTCTACAGTTCCAGGCGAGGTGCCCGAACCTCCCACATCATCTACACAGTTTTCCTTCCCTTCCCTCCAATTCTGCCCTTAATTTGGCGAGGGCATGCCTTTGATTGAGCATATCGCTCATAAGGTTGTTGTACTGTTCTAGAGACATTGTGTTATGCTCTGGATGGATGATTCATTTATATAAAAAAAAGATTTGTATTATTTGAGGGTACATCGTCTTCTTTAAAGGGCTCACAGTACGTCTGCTGGGGCACACAAATATTCTCCCAGCCAGGTGCCTACTGCCTTACTGACTACTGCCCTAATAGTACTTTGGCTATCACTCCACGGAGGAGATCCCTACACTAATCACCTTCTTAAGGATGCGGCGATATTCCTCTGTGTAGACTGATCACAATGGACCAGTAGCACGAAGTATATAAAATAAAGAAAAGTACAGGTATACTAATGAACACCACTCGATTGTGAGGTCAGGTCTTAGATACGATACCTGAGTTTGGTACCGCACTGTCACCATTAGTCCCTAACTGACTAACAAGTCCCCTTAAGCTTGGGGCCCAGCTATCAGGAAGTTGGGAGTGATCTGAGTTAATCACCCACCGAGGGAGCGATAAGAGTAAGTTAGACAAGGATCAAGGTGATCGGTGTCTGGAAGTGTAAACAAGTTCTAGTGTAACGATTGAAGTTGTGGTTGAGTAACCCTAACCTCACTTGCACTCTAAGTCAGAGTTTGACAAAGAGAACTCGTTAGAGTTCCCGCTAATTGGCTCAGCTACTTATACATGAATATGTGTTTACAAGTATTTGCCTAACTATTTTATCCTGCACATCCTTTTTGAGTCATAATGTCCCGTGCGCATTTAATATTACATAATTAATGGAAAAGAAAAAGAAATAAAATAATCCACCGCTGTGGATCATCTAGCTCGTCTGCCATTTTATAACATTCCCCTCCTCTACAAATCAAATCTTAAATTCCCTTTACCACCCCCCATCAACATAACTACTATACATTAAGTTATTGAATGGCTTCTGGTAGTGACATGTTATTATAAAGCAATGCTACTGCAGAGTTCCAGGATTTCAGAAGTTGAGCAAAATAGTTTTGAAGCTAGTATTTAATATTGTAATCCCCATAGTTTGTACTTGGGACAATTTGTTATGTATAATAGATAGATGGATAGGAAAGTCGTCATTGTTAGTATATTTTAAGGTCCTGAGTTCATTGTCTGCATTGATTCTAGTCATTTCTGAGTGGGTTTCATAGTTATCTTTGACTGATTTCCAAATGCTCACTGATGTTCCAGTGGTGTTAATTCCTAAACCATTAGTATCTTTGATATTGAAAGTAAGTAACATCTTTGTCCATGCATCTCAGATTTCCCACTCATTCAAGGATAGGTTCTTTGAGTTCCATGAAGTTTCAGTTATAGTAGTTGATCTCTCGAGTTTGGTAGCTGGAGGGCTAGGCCTGACAATTGTTCTATTAAGATATCCATGAACTCCTCTCATTTAGGCCATTGTTCTCATAGTATTGCTCCATCATATCTAGTTCAACCTATTGAATTTGTCTGACTCATTCAGTTATAGCAGCATTGGTCCTAATGTATGTACTATTGTAGTAGTATAAAAGTATGTAGAATGTGCATTGTATAGTTTGTTTGGAAGTTTTAAAAGTGTGGGTCCATAACGTGAAAGATAAAATAACTATGCAAGCATTAAGTTTGTAGTTATATAGTAAGTAGCAGAGGAAACTTACCTCAGATGATACCTAGTCGGTGATCAACTAAGGTTCTAACTATGTAACTCAACTGTTAAGTACCTGCCAATGTATGTTATGTCTCAGCTAAATATACTAGTATGTTTTACTTAAGACAATAGAACTGAAACCTTTATGAGTCAGTCCTTATCAACAACAATCCTCCTTTATCTCTTACCTGTCCTCAAAGGCAGCAAATTTCTCTTTTATCTTATGTTCAATATGTGTTCATTGTGACACATGTTGGACATCTTTAATCTGGTAGAGGTTATATGTTGTGAACCTCTAGGATTATGAGTTGGGTAGGTTTGGAGTTGTGGAAGGGTCCACTAGGCTCATACTTGTAGGTTCACCATAAGTTAGGTGTAGGTCTAATAAGAGGTATAATGCTACTGCTGGAGGCTATCAATGAACTATACTTATATGAAAGAGTTCCAGTACTCAAAATATGGATAAGAGGTCTCACTCTTTGCCTTTACTGTAGTGACCATTAGCTAAGCTAGCTTCAGATCACACTCTAAGTCAGAGTTAACAAAGAAAACTTATTAAAGTTCCTACTAATTGTTCTATACTACTTATACAATTTAATTATTTTTATATGTTATGTTTTTCTCACATTTCCCTATTGAGTCACTGTTCCCAATTTGGTAGTAAGTTCTTGCACATCTAATAAATAGAAGGAAAAAAAATATTAACTTAGAGGAAATAGGTGATTTATGACATTTACTATGTAGAAAGTCAATACTGGGAATGACAAAATATGGTTTGTTGGTAGATTGAATAGACTTGTCATGATTCACTCTGGCACTTATTCTTTTTCTGTATTAATTAATTAATTAACAACATTATGATATAATGATTATAAGACGGGAACATCATAAACAATAAAAGAATAAGTATGGGAAAGATCAGGTGATGATCACACACTAATCAGGTAGCTGCCATGTGTGAGAGAACATGTGGGCAGAAGCTATCTGATATGGGGAATTACTCAGGACTTGATAGATAGTAGTATATAGATACTGAAGATACTCTTAGAATAGATTAGCCACAGCCACATGTACATATATAAATAGCTAGTCAATTCATAGAGTGTAAAGACTCAAGTTGTAGTTGTGATAACCCTAATCCAAATCTCACTCTATATCAAAGTAGACAAAGAGAACTCATTAGAGTCCTTGCTAATTCGTTGTACACTACTTATACATGTTTGACTATTTGTCCTTGTTTACTGATCTGGTGATATTACATACTTAAATAAAAGAAAAAGAAAATTAAATATTGACTTAGAGGATTTCGGTGGTTCATGATATCACCCTCCTTTCAAGGGTTCTCGTCCCAAGGACTTCTTCATAGTTTGTTGTATGGGTCCCTTAGGTCACCCATATCAAGGTTTTCATTCCCTAGTTTTTCTAAATACTTTCTATCTTCTTCTATTCTCTGTCAATCTTCCTTGTCTTTTTCCTTATTCTACTCTTCTATTTTTCCTCTCTTGTATTCATTTTTTTCTTTCTCCATTTTCTTTAAGAACAGATTTTTGTTATATCTTGAAAATGGATTTCTTTTCTACTTTCTCCAATTCTTCTTCATCTTCTTCCAATACTCCCAATTGTATTTTTTATTGCCCCATCTATAGAGAAATTTAGCAGTGTATCTTTCTGGTAATTCTCTGCTAAACACTTTCTTGTCTTCTTTGGCCTCTTGTCATCTGACTTCTTTTTCTTTTTCCTTACAATATTCTCTCTCAAATTCTTCAACTAACTCTATTGCATTGTCACGCCTGACAATTAATTTTGGCAATATAAGTAACATTTGGAACCTAATAATCATAATAAATGACTCTCAAGAGAGAATTGGCTCCCCAGACATAACCACTGGAAGTCCAGTCATGTATTCGAGAGCGCTATCCGAGTAGCAGAGTAGTGGCCGCAATCACCACTATCAGTATCTCATAATACTTTCCGAATAGTCTTATATCATATCTATAAGACAGACTCCCCCCTAACAGTGCTCTCGAGAGCAAACTCAATCTTAGAAGCATTTCCCTTGATAATAATGTCATCCAATAACTGACCCCTGGTTTATAATAGGAATACCATCAAAGGCCACGTATCAGTCCTGATCAATAACCTAAATATAGAAGAACAAGACAAAGATATGCCAAACACCATCAGGAACGGATAGGAAGAAGAAGAACCTGAGAGATGTGAACAGAAAGCAGAAGAGAGAGTAAAGGAAGATTTAGGAGAAGAATCAAAAGAGCTGAAAGCAGAGAGGAGTAATATCGACAATGAAGACATGTTCGAGAGCAGTCAGACCAATGTCTGAAAAACCTCTAGAGTACTCTAGACCACTTAGAACAGGCTCAAGGTCAGCCAATGAGATAAAGAAAGTTAGTAGGAAATAGACAGAAAGTACAGAGAGCGGCTGTTGCATGATCAGATGTGAACTCGACTCATTCTATCTGCCTTTTTGAGTAATCAAGAAGATTTCTTTCTTATCTTGTTTGTTGTATTCTGGGCTTTGTAATACTAATATAATACTCTAGTAGCACAGAGAGACAAAAGAAGAAAAACCCCTATTTTTGCCCTTCATTGCTCTAGAGCTGAAACTCAACTTGAGTGATTAAAAGCTCTTTTTCTCTCTTTCTTTTTATAAAAACTTTATAAAACTTCCCTTAATGGATACTCACTCTAAAGGAGGACTTGGGCATTTGCTTGGACTAGGAGCTGAACTGCTTGCTATGTGTTTTCAGAGTAAGTTACCAACTATATGGTCAGTTGAGAGTAAGCTTGCACGAGAGCAACGTGAGATCTAGGTAGGACTGCTGTATTGACGGCAAGCCAGTCTACTAGACTAGTACCTTGGACAGTAGTGCTACGGTGTAAGAGGAATGCATACCTTTGAGATCCGACTGGTGAAAGTACTTCCGAGCGAAAACTAAAAACATTTCTTTTATTCTAGTGTCTAATAACAAACTTTTACTATCTCATGAGCCCCTTCCTTTTATATTTGATTACCTCCCCAGTGCCTACTCAATTGCACACAATTGTGGAACAACTTAGAGATTTTGACTCTCTGACTCAGTAGTACCCACTTTTGTAAGGACAGTAAAGCACATTTATATTTTTTTTCAAAATCCTATTCCCCCCCCCTACAAATCAAATTCTATACACATTCCAGAAAATCCCTTTATCTATCTCTATCAGTGTTCTTTAGATTTTCCCTGCTCTCCCAAGTATTTTCTTCTGCTGTACATCCTTTCCATCACACTAGGTACTTGTTCCTTCTTTGTGCTTTTCTCTTGTTTATAATCTTTTCAATTTCCCATTCTTCTTCTCCTTTGATTACCACTGGTTGTGGTGCTTTCTTCTTCTGCCCTTCTATCTATGATTTATACTTCAGTACCCTACTAACATTAACTACTAGGTGTATTTTAAATGTACTTGGCAATTCCAATTCTATCACATTACTAGAAATGATTGCTTTCACTCTGTAAGGTCCTACAAAGCGTTTGGTAAACTTTTCTATACATCTCCTAATCATTTGGTACTTCAGATTTTTAGTACTGAGCAGCACCAAGTCGCCTACTTTATATTCCTCTACCTCTCCCCTTTCTCTATCTACATACCACTTCATATCTTCCTGCACCTTTTTCAGTACTACTTTGGCCTCCTTTTGTACACTCCTTATTTTCTCCACAAATTTTTCTGTTCCCTTGTACTTCCCCTTCTTCCTCATCTCAAATCCTATCCTTGGATCTTGTCCCTGATTTGCTTTGAATGGTGACACCTTAGTACCCATGTATACTTTATTGTTATAGACAAATTCAGCCATACCCAGCCATTCTGGCCATTGTTCTTGTCAGTGATCTATAATGTAAGAGTTTAGTCCTTGGTGAGTGACCTTAGGCTTAACTCCACTCTAAGTCAGAGTTAACAAAGAGAACTCGTTAGAGCTCTCGCTAATTTGGCGTACACTACTTATACACGTTCGACTATTTGTCCTTATTTACTGATCCGATGTTATTACATAATTAAAAGAAAAGAAAAAGAAAAGAA
>Ga0153955_100680_pt1 | contig 12444 bp, 8 predicted proteins | sample TSFL039MetaG_FD_104744 | JGI IMG/M metagenome (GOLD analysis project Ga0153955, IMG submission 104744) | Attine ant fungus gardens microbial communities from Florida, USA - TSFL039 MetaG | ecosystem: Host-associated > Fungi > Mycelium > Unclassified | place: USA: Florida, Wekiwa Springs...
GTGTTTACTTTTAAAGACTAACAAAAATTTATGCTGACAAAGAAGAAATTTTTGTGATAGGAATGAAGTGATACCGGCTACTGAAACTCTCCGAAAACCGGTCTCGAATTGCAACCTTCAACACATAGTCATATAAGTGTAGCGCAAAATGAAAAATATGAACTGTTGAATCCCAATTCTCTACAAACCGGACAGGTACACAATGACAATCTAGCTGCAATTCCATGGATTAGCAATTCATTGTAGGATGTGTTCTTCTAACTTTCATATCGTTTCCCGTTCCATTTCTTTTCCTCTTTCCTTTGTTTCTTCCTCATTTCAGTGCTTGCGTCAGTTACAAGTGATCTGTTTTTCCTTTTCTATTTCATTTTCTCAGCTGTATTTCATCTTTATGTATTGTAGTGTATTATGCACGCTACCGCGGACCGCGACCCAGCTTAAAAAAACAGGTGCACATGATAAGTTGATGACCGTGACATCGTGTTAAACCCAATGATGATTCAGGGCATTTTACTTTATCACAGCCATCAACGGACCGAAGGTGTGGAAAGGCAGGCCGCTGATATCGCCTGTACAATTTTGGATTGAGCGGATATGTTGATAATTTGGCTGTATGCCTACTTCTGGGCGCAACTCCAAAAATCAAATTCCCTGTGGCAAGTACAATGGTACTAGCTAATTCATTTCACGAGCAAATATCGGAAAATCCACATTCATATACTCATTTGCGGGAATGCTTGTTCACACGTTAGCTTGTTGCCAAGGGAAAGACATTTGATCCAGATGCCGGGGCTAGCCCAGTTCAACCAGGTGTCCGAATTCTGTTCGAGTTCTTTAGAGTGGTCTGTTCGTTCAACTTTGCCACACGCAAAGGCCTGTGTTTACATTGCCTATTAGCACTCAAATTGCAAGGTGACATCACAGAGATCGGTATCAACCTGGGGGAGGATCTGGCATTGCAGATAAGTGATAAGTTATTTCGGGTAAGGGCCAGTCATGTAGTCAAAGGCAAGTCTATTTTTCACAAACGTCACATGCCAGTTCCCCGCAAGATCTGGTATGCAAACCAAATCGGGCCATATATAGACTGTGGCTGGCCGCTTTCTTCATTCTTACTTTAACAATGTCCCACCACGATCTTGAAAAAGCTAGCATTGAAGCTACCACCCCTGCCCAGGTCCTCAAAGGCGGTCATGGAGTGTCGCGCATTGGAAATCCTGGCACTCTGTGAGTCCATCGTTTTTCTGTTCTTCTCTCTGACAGCTCAAAAAATGCCAGTGGCCTTTTCTCTTTCGCATCAACCACTCTCATTCTTTCCCTTTACAATGCTCAAGCCCGTGGCATTCACGTCGCTAATGCCGTCGTTGGCATGGCTTGCTTCTGTGGTGGTCTCGCCCAGCTCCTTGCTGGTATGTGGGAGTTCCCTAGAGGTAATACTTTTGGAGGCACAGGTGAGCTCATTTTTTTTTATCAATTAATCTCGGTGCTTGATTGGGGCGCGACCTAATCGGTCTTCGATGATGTGGGGAGCCTAGCGCCGGTGATATCGTCCATTACGTACTTGTGCTTGACCTGCAGGACTGACCTCCGCCGTATAGCCTTCACCTCTTACGGTGCCTTTTGGATGTCTTATGCGACTATCCTGATTCCTGGAAGCGGCATTATCGCCGCCTATGAGAATACCGAGGGAGGTGCTGAACAACTGTCCGCTGCACTTGGCATCTTTCTCATCACCTGGATGATCGTGACCTTCCTTTTCCTGTGGGTGACTGAACTAATTAGATTTTGTCTCTTACTTACGGACGGATATTTAGTATTGTCTCCCTCCGCAAGAACATCTCCTTCGTTGCGTTATTCAGTTTCCTTACTGTCACTTTTGCTGTTTTGGCTGCTGGTGAATGGACCGGGTCTACTGCGTATGTATCTCTGATCGTTGGTTGGAATGCGGGAAACTGATCGTGAGGTCTAGTTCCACCAAGGCTGGTGGTATCATTGGCTGCATCACCGCTATGATTGCTTATTACATAGGTCTTGCTGAGATACTTAGCACCGAGGATCATGCCATTCTCACTCTTCCTCTTGGTGTTTTTGCAAGGAAGATCGACTAAACTTTTGACAGCTACAATTATACCTGCCATCTATTTTACCGAGTATTTCATCCGGTTTTTTAATCTGATTTTTCTGACAATATACAGCATTGTCCTCTTAGCTGGTAAATCATGTGGATTATACGCATACAACAATGCCTCTTGATGAAGTTATCCATGATTCTCTGTCGTGAATGCACAATCTTTCGTACCGTATATAAATGTAGATGTGTCTGAGACTGAAGTCCGACTCACTTTGTTCGGACTTCGGGTTCTCGCCTGTTGATTGATTAGTTTCTTCGCTTTACCTGCGTCCTATCCCCAAAAGCACTACTGAGTGCATCAACAGCAGAAATAACATTGTGGTTGTTCTTATGATGTTCATGAAATATGTTCTGTGGATGCCGGGCATTGTTGGGATAAGGAAATGAACACTGGAGAATTATATTGTAAAATCCTTACACCAAGTTGCCACGGCAAGTATTATCTCGTCTACAGACATTTCTAGATCGCACTCGTGTAACGAATATTTATTCTGAAGGGGAACAAAGGATTATCGCGTGCATTTTTTCTGATCGAGCGATACGGATCTTATTACTTGTGATACACAGCCATATTATTATTTGAAGTCGGTTGGCAATACTAAACACTAAACCACGGTCTGCCACCGAGATATGTTGGAAGACAAGACACATGCGAGGATGACTAATCAAGTGATGTCAATAAATATTCCTTAGATACGACGACACACTAAATTGTTGTGAATTCATTTCCTGCAGCTTAAGTTTCCTCTCTTATCTCTCTACTGATAGTTTTCTTTGCGAGTTATGATGTGATGAGTCATGCTTACTAATCACTGTTCTGGGACGCGCCTTAGTATTATATTCCTCAGTTCTGTTATTATCAGACTGAGGTATTTCCTTTTTCCTAATCATAGAATATGATGTACTAATACTTTAGGTAGTGTCTTCTTGACAGGTAGAGCATAAATATAGTTCTGTTATTATCAGACTGAGTCTTCTTGACAGTGACATGTCAATCAAGTTTCTAAAATAAATTAGTATGACACTACCCTTAAAACTAGAAATAGACACTCGGATAGGTATATAAGGATGCCAGTATGCACTGTAAAGTAGAAGTAGAATTGAATCTATTTTAATTGAATAGCCCACCTCCTAGGTAAGACCTAGAGTAGATCGATTGCGCTGCATGGGTGCTGCTCAACATAATAAATTGTTGATTTAAAAAAATTGACAATACTAAAGCAGATGGTGCCCTTCTCACACTCCTATATCTTTGAGGTCAAGCCAATACCAGGTCGACAGATAGAAGCCAAGTGCCTAGATGGGAAAAACCATATTTGTTTCATCCTGTTCACACGACAAAGATAATGTCATGAACGAGGTCGAGGACCCATCTATCGATTTCCAGATTCATTACCACAAACAGCTCTTCATTATTCTGATCAGTGTACCCTCGCATAAGATCATCAATATTCAAATCAGCCATGGGTGTGGCATACTTACGTGACAAAACTCTGGTCAAAATCTGATCAGCCCATTTCCATTTTTCAGATAACATTGCTGTATTACTTGGAGGACAAGAGCCATTCGGGGATAAACCAGTATATGGACGACCGAGTTTACAAGAGAAAGAAAGGGACACGCATATCAGGAAGCTCAAACTCTGAGAAGTTCCACCGGCAATAAACTATTCCAAATGTCTTCTGGTTGGAAGTAATTGATCGTACTCCGGATCGTGTGATATGTATGAACTAATAAACAATCGTAGCTGTAGCTTTCCAGAATGAGAAACCGAGTCGTTACAATCTGAGCATCAAAAAAAGCAATCCAGGGTAAAGTTCCGAGCGGAAGAGATAGATTCTCGATAAGAATTCAGATTGTCATTACATCCGCCAGATTGATGCTCCTGTAGACATTGGCATCAGAATGGAAATGACGCGGGCCAAATAAACAAGTTATTTGACTCGATATGTTTTGAGTTAGTGCGAGAGTTCCATCTGATAAGTCAGTTCAGCACCTCTACTCAATCCGAAACATTTGGTAACTAAGAGGTGAAACTTATTTTTAGTGTATTGCTAGATATTCATTGTCCTATTGAGGATTGTCCATTGACAAGGGATTTGCATTAAAATCACTTCCATGTTACGAATGTCCTTGTCCTAAAGCCCGGTGTTCAACCAATAGGATATATTACCAACCAGGCTACTACCATAAACTCCACCCACACTTTACTCCTTCCTCCTGTAGACATGTTCCTGATATTGGGCCCTCCGCGTCTTGGTACTAGATTACTTGTTGCAGAATAGGAATGCCGAATACAAAAAAAACTAAGGACACGTGACCTTCACGAGGTAAAACTTGCAGTCCAAAGAAGGCGTAGTTTCTACCCACACACTGCATCCGCTGAACTAGGGATGTTGTGCTCACTTTTGCCCCCAAGCCATGCCCGCCAACACTGAACAGAGTGAGATGATGAACTCTGTACCCAAGTAAGCTTGGTTGGCCTAGACATGTCTCTTGTTATGGACATTTCATATGACTAGTCTTTCCTCTGAGACATCTCACAATAGTATATGTAGCAGACCCAACTTTCCTTACCCCTCAGTCTACTCTACTAGGAGGCATCTGATCATGTACTTCAGCATAGATAATTATTTCAGAGGACAAATAGAAACAAGATATCATAAAGATAGCGTGAGAGTTCAGTTCCAATGAGACAAGATTTGGAGTGATATCATTTAAGGAACACTCTGAAGTGTTTAACGGGGATTCCTTGCAAGATAGCTATCGTGGGAGAATGAGGTAAACACATGGTCCACACATGGAGCAGCTGTATACGGCTCATCTGATAAAACCCTGAGCGTGATCATGTCGCTAGTACGAGCTACTGCACCGATAATAGGGCGTTGATATCACACTGAATATGTGCTTCAGATTCATGCACTCGTAGCAAGAGAGCGGATAATCCTTGCTGAGCATCAGCAAGCTGGGAAACGAGATTTTTCGCAGGGTGCGGCTCTTCAAAGTTGCTCGATATTGATGAATTTTGAGTATCAGTTCTCGACATGATCCAACAGCCAGTCAAACAATTCTATCTAAAATCCCCCCGAATGACAGGTACAGATATTCTTGATTTGGCAAACGCTTGGGACGTTCACCTGCCCTCACAGCAAGTTGACGTATGTCTGGGAGCAATATCTTTTTCACTATGTATCAGAAGGTGGATATACGTACCTTGTAATGGCAGATGACTCTGCAGGGAGGTGGGAATCATTTCTCCGGATATCTGCGTGCCATTTCTCAAAACATACTGCAGAAGAATACCTTTTGCGTTCCTATCTGAGCTACAGCGCAAGGCATGTGCTTTCCACGCGATCCTGTCCGAAATGCTCATTAATGAATTGATATCTGACCCTAGTTCAATTCTGCACCGTCTTCTTCCGCCCAAGATGATGTTTCTGCTTATGGCCTGCAAGATTCTTTTGGTCCTGTAATCTCATCTTTGATGCACACATATAACACATCTCCACCGACGGATGAACTTGCACGTGCACAATCCGAATTGACTCAGGCCAAGGACATTATGGTTCAGAATGTAGAGCAAATTCTGAGCAGAGGTGAACGAATCGAGTTGCTTGTTGACAAGACTGATGTTATGGCTGGACAAGCGACGGCATTTAGGAGAGGTGCCCGAAGCATCCGACGTCAAATGTGGTGGAGGAACAAGAAGACGGTTGGTCTTTTGGTGATTGTTGCACTAGTGAGTTGTCAACGGAGGCTGTTGCACGGCGGGCACTGACAACCGACAGCTCTTGATCTGGATGCTTGCCGCCGAGTTTTGTGGTGCTGGATTAAATCATTGTAGTCATAATTGATAATATCTGAACTAATTGATTTCATTGCACTGAGTCTGGTAGTCTTGGCTTTTTATTTACCAGTGTCTGTGCTTATTTATTCGCTCTCTAAGTTCAAAATGTTACGCTTCCTCCCAAGACTTCATACTCTGATCCGACTTAGCCTACGTGTAGATCTTCCTTCTTCTCTATCTCTACGGTCCATTTGGTGGTGTATTGTAACATCAGCTCAATATGATGACGAATGTCAAAGCGGCGTTCATTCTCCTAGTTCCAGCAACAACCTTGTCCTATCAATAACGGAGTACTTTGGCCAAGCTTCGAGTCTTTCTGTTCGTCTCAATGATCTGTACCCTATCAAATGTACAGACTATGTCATCATCTCTGACGCTGACAATACACCCGTCCATTCTGTTAGTGGGTGGGATTGAGTATCTAGAAGGAGAGAGAAGACTTATGATTGTTGCTTTTTTCCACGATCGAACTATTTTGTTCTTGAAGAAATAGACCACAGACAGGTGGACAATACTTCTTTTTCAGAAGTCACTTTGGGGTGACCTACATCAGATTTCCAACTCATGGCGTGGCAGCTGAGCTGCACATAATTAAACAGGTCTTTCCCAGAGCTGGAGCGTTAATTTATCAGGTGCTCTAGAAACATTGTTGAACTTTTTTTTTTTGCCAATTCTGGGTAAAAGGTTGAACGAACTTGAAACCATGCATAGGGCTAGAGTTACATGGAAATAAGATGATATATACAGGGTATGTGCGTTATGAGTATCAGAGGTCAGTGCAGCACGATATACTTCAAAGACGATAAAACCAAAACCAACTGTCATACTTGGAAGATGTGATCATCATATTGACTATCGACAAAGAGAAATGCCGAGGAACTAGAGAGAGGGAGGGAAGATGGGTCGATGAACAGAGCAAATTATTTGCTTAACCTGACAAAGGGAACTCTTTCAGCAGATAAAACATAACAAGCGAATTGCAAACTGTATCAAATCAGAATACTGGGAGAAGGGATGGGATAGATTTGCGGCTTGTTCTGTCTTTAGTAAGGTGCTGGGGTGCGTATATTATGTGCTTCCCGGGCATTAATCCTAGTAGACGAGATGCCCGAGGTACTAGTGGACACGGTTGAGTTGGATCGACCGAGTGACTGAGATTCAGCGAGTCTCTGTTCTGTCCGCCGACGCTCGCGTTCTTGCTCCTTCTTCTCCCTACGTTCCCTTTCCATTGCCATAGCGGCATTGCTGGCACGAGATATGACAGGCGCTGATATTGATGAGTGTGTAAACTGGGCAGAAGGGGCGGCAGCTCCTGCATAACCGATAACTGCTGGAGGAGAGACTCTGGTACACTCTTCACCTTGCTTAGGCGAAAGGACCGAGCTTATTCGGGTTTGTGAATGCGTGTTTCCGTAATCAGAGTCGACTCGTAAGGCCTCTTGTCGAGAGTCTTGTTGTGGAATCTCTCTGGTCAAAGAAGAAGGGAAATGGTTCGACGACACGTTAGGAAGAGAGGTTGAAGTACTGGGTTCGTCCTGGAGAAGATCGCGTAATCGTGATTTTAACGACTCAGGTTCCTGATTTCGAAGACTGCTCTGGCCAGACACAGGACTATAGATGTCGCGAGCGTTGTTATAGGATTTAGGAGATGGACCACAACTAGGAGGCCTTGAAGAGGTAGGAATAGTTTGTGACCTACTCCTTCCGTGACTCTCAGAGAGGCCTGATGTCTGAGGAGAAGACCTCGCTTCGGTTGGCAGGACGGGAGTTGGGACAGAATTCGTGATTGCAGGTCGAGGTGTTTCGTGTTTACCGTTGGCCAAGAAACTGACTTCCTCGCAATTACATGTTGAGGGGTGTCCGTTGGGAGCATTACATCCTGTCAAAGGCGTGGATGGGACCTCAGAGTGCAAAGAAGCGGGGGATCGATCTTGATGAACAGAGACAGCAGTTGTTTGGTCAATTCCACATTGTATCTCCCGATCTTCATCGTCACCAGGAAGGGGAAGTGCAGGTAATTGCCCTATAAACTGCGGTAGTGGCGATATCAACAGACTGTAGGGATGCTGTACTGCTGCCTCCTTCAGGTTTGTTTGGTACAGCTCGGTCACAAAGTGAGATTGCGGAGTCTCCGCCAGATCAGGTTCAAGGTCTAGATCAGGAGCTGCTGTTCCCAATTGGAGAGTCGAAGACGTCTGCATTCGCGTGATTTCGTCCTGAAGTCGCATCCACTCCTGAACAACAAAGTTGTACTAAAAGAATGGTTACTACTTGCCCGCGAGGCCAAACGAAGCCAAAATTGGTTACTTACTTGCCTAGAGATTGAAGGTGTCACATCAGGGAGCTCAGCAAGAAACTGGCTACTTACTGAACGATAGCCTCGTACGCTGCGTGAGCCCTCGAGCAGTGATCTCGGAGTATCTTCTCCACATTATGTGCTGTCTTTTGTTCTGATCTACGAGTGCTTTTGATTTCTTTCAAGCGTTGTTCAAGGTCTTGTTTCTCAGAGTGCAACTGGTTGATCTGACTTTGAATAAGATTGTTGCTCTGAGTCTGGGCCACAAGATTCCCTTTGACCTTGTACAAATAGTTCATTAATCGGTTGATGGTCCGAAGTTCGGAGAACTAATTGAAGCAAGATCAACAAAGGATCAGTAAAATGGGTTCAAATATACACCCACCACAGACCGTGGTTGACTACTGAGAAATGCTTTGCACTCTTCAAGAAGCCCCTTAAGTTCTACTTCAGAGCAGCCGTGATCGAGAGCTTTACCGAAAAGGCCTAAAAGTCTCCGAGCCTCTTGCTCTGACTGAGTGATATTCAAGGGTGGGGTGATAGGAAATCCTTTTGAGACATCATCGACGTCGAGGTGAAGCTTTACGATAGAAGTGAATGGCTTCCGACACAAAGGGCAGAGATGGCTAGGAATGTTGGGAAGACAGCTGGTGTGTGGCAAAGGTGGAGAAGGCCATGAGTCTCCAAAATTCAGTGGCAGTGGACCACTTACACATAGCAGAAGATATGGCCACACTGCAAAGAACAAGGTATTTTGGCAGGATCCTTTTTAAAAACTTCAAGGCATATACCGCAGGATGAAGTTGAGGTGAGAGCAATCATAGATTGGGACAAGTAACAGCAGGAAGAACAACGAACAAAAATTAGGATTAAAGAGTTACTCAAAACGAACAGCCCACAGGGTAAATGAAGGTGGACAAAACTTGTAACGTGCACAGGGCTGAAAGAATAGACGAGATGGGGATAGGACAGACTCCTGACATGCAACGAACATCAGACCGGCTGTGTATAACTTATAAGCAGGGCACGAGGCACCCGATGTGAGTTCCATTCAAAGAGAAGACCTCTTACGGAAGAGCCAACATCAGGTACTTGCCGAAAAGTGACTAGATCCGGATCCCTGGATTGCTTACAAAATCCAAACCAGAGCCTGCGTTTTAGCACCTGTTTGCTTTACAGAATTCTCTCTTTCTCTCTCCAGTCAGTGCTGAGCCACTACGCCATGAATGTGTTTTTCCATCACGCTTGTGATCTGAGAGCTGTCACGAGAACATAGGACTAGATTGCACATTAAACCTGTTTTACGAAAAATTGTTTAACTATTGATGAACATCTCATGAGGCTATCACTGTGCTTTTTGTTTAAGTGGGACCAGCGAGCATAGCGCAGTGTATAAATACACTAACTGACTCATGACGCAGCACAAATAAATATGCGCGCAGGGAGTGAGGGAAAGGAAGAAAGATAATTTAATTATTCTACGTACATTCCCTATTTTATATACCTAAGTATCCTAGAAACCGCTCCAAGAAATGATGTTTTCATGACATCTCGGTGTCATCCAATAACCAATATCATTCTGTGATAACTCACCTAGTGATGAATCTGCAATGATGCTGTAAGTAAGGTGAAAGTAAGAGAAGTAAGAACTCTGTTCTGTATCATAAGACATGTTAAGTTATATACTCAGTGACATGTAGCATAATTGGCAATAACAAGAGTGATACTGACTGAGACATTATCCAAGTGTGTCTCCTGATATTGCCATGTACATTCAACACTCCCCCTTGCTAAGTATATGGGGGTGTATGCAAGTGCACATTTAGTAGTGTGTTAGTGGAAGATTAACCCTAGCTAGTCTTGGAATTTCTGGAATTTTACCTTATCAGATATAACTCAGACATCATACTAGCAAGTGTCATGAATTGCCCAATTCCCTCTAAGTCAATATTTATTTTCTTTTAATTACATAATACCTTTGGATCAGTAAATAAGGACAAACAATTGAATGTGTATAAGTAGCATACACAATTTAGTAAGGACTCTAATGAGTTCTCTTTGTTAACTCTGACATAGAGTGGGATTAAGGTTACTCAACTGCAACTGAAATCCTTTATTACAAATGGTTACTTACTGAGTTTGTGATTGAAGAGTTCTTGTTTCTCAAAGCAAGGTAGAATAAGCAACAAAAGATGTTGTTAAGTCTGAGGGTCTAATCCTCAGACTATAAAGTCTTATATACAGGAATAGATGGTCTGTGCACCTGGACAGAGCATCACATGTTCTACTGCCTATTGTTCTATATATGGCAGTCATTTTGTGTCTAAAATAGTGATAACTTAACCATAAAAGGGGCTGTCCTTGTTTGTGTTCAAGGATTGATGTGCATCTATTATCATCAACTGCCAAATTCCCCTAAGTCAATATTTATATTTATTTTCTTTTAATTATGTAATATGCTCAGATCAGTAAATAAGGACAAACAGTTGAACATGTATAAGTAGTGTACAACAAATTAATGAGGACTCTAACGAGTTTTCTTTGTTAACTTTGACTTAGAGTAGGATTAAGGTTAAGGTTACTCAACTACAACTAAGATCCTTACACTAGAACTCATTTTCACATCCAGACACCGATCACCTCAATCTTTGTCAAACTTCATTCTCATCATTCCCTTAGTATGTGGTTGTCTCAGACCAATACCAAATTCCTTATAGCCGGGCTACAGGCTTAAGTGGACTGACTGGGAAGTTTAGACCCCAGAGGTGGACAGCTAGAACCAAGCTCAGGTACTAGCTCAGACCAGACCTTACAATTGAGTGGGCTCAATAGTATACTTATAGTCTTTTGTCATATTAACTTTGTGCTACTGTATCATGAATCACCCAAATCCTTCTAAGTCAATATTTATTTTATTTTATTTTTATTTAATTATGTAATATAGTCGGATCAGTAAACAAGGACAAGCAATCAGACATGTATAAGTAGTGTACACAATTTAGCAAGAACTCTAACGAGTTCTCTTTGTTAACTCTGACTTAGAGTGAAGTTAAGCCTAAGGTTGCTCACCAAAGACTAAACTCTTATAGTAGAACTTGTTTTCACATCTAGAACACTGATCACCTCAATCCTTGTTCAACTTTACTCTCATCACTCTTTTGGTGTATGATTGACTCAGATCACTCCCAACCTTCTTATAGCTGGGCCACAGGCTTAAGTGGACTGACCAGGAAGTTTAGACCCTAGAGGTGGACTGTGGGCACTATACCTGAGTGTACACATAGACCAGACCTGATGATAGGTAGTGCTTAGTAGATTACTTGTAAAATCTTTCACTTTATTAGCCTTGTGCTGCTAGTTTATTGTGACTAGTACACACAGAGGAACACTGTCGTGCCTTTAAGAAGACGATTAGAGTAGGGATCTTCCCTGATATCACAAGCTTCATTTGGCCATAACTCCACGAATACTTGTACGATTCCCACAGTCTAAGATGTGTCTGAAAGCCCTCATGAAGATCTTTCAAATAATTCCCAAAACGTGTCAAAGCAATCAGTACTCATCGAGATATCAGTTAATCAGTACCAGACACTGATCAGCAGATATCTTGGGAACTGCTGAACGCAGACATTTGCTTCCACATGCACATGGAAGCTCTCTTCAATATGCTTTTGATAATTATAAATAGATCTTAGGGCAATAAGATCCTGTGGAGATACAAGGACCTCAAGGTTTGGCATGACACTAATCTATTACCCATAGATGCACATCAATCCTTGAACACAAACAAGGACAGCCCCTCTTATGGTTAAGTTATCACTATTTGAGACACAAAAGGACTGCCATATATAGAACAATAGGCAGTAGAACATGTAATGCTCTGTTCAGATACACAGACCATCTATTCCTGTATATAAGGCTTTATAGTCTGAGGATTAGACCTCAGTATCATAAATCGCCCACCCGAACCAAAAATAGTATGGCTAGAGGGATGGGAAGAATGAGAGTTATTTTCAGATAGACTAGATGAAGGAGTCTAAGAAAAGGAAAAGGAGAGATAAGATAAGATAAGATGAGATCACATGACTAGTCACATGATGGAACCTTCTGGAAAGTTTGGTAGTTACTAAGCATACACATAGACAAATAAGATTTGTGTATAAGTAGGTA
>Ga0153955_100683_pt1 | contig 12391 bp, 9 predicted proteins | sample TSFL039MetaG_FD_104744 | JGI IMG/M metagenome (GOLD analysis project Ga0153955, IMG submission 104744) | Attine ant fungus gardens microbial communities from Florida, USA - TSFL039 MetaG | ecosystem: Host-associated > Fungi > Mycelium > Unclassified | place: USA: Florida, Wekiwa Springs...
CCGTGAAGCGCAGCAGGTTATTAACCACTTAGGCGCGCAGTTCAGCGCAACGGACAAAGTCAGCAGGCTGAGCATTGCCGAGCAGCAACAGGTGGAGATTGCGCGCGCCCTGCATCGCAACAGCCGTATTCTGGTGATGGATGAGCCCACCGCCGCCTTATCCAGCCGCGAAACTGAACAACTCTTTGCCCTGATCAAACGGCTGCGCAGCCAGGGAATGGCGATTATCTACATCAGTCATCGCATGGCGGAAGTGTATGAGCTGTCGGATCGCGTCAGCGTACTGCGCGACGGGCAGTACGTCGGCAGTCTGACGCGCGACAACCTTAACGCCAGCGAACTGGTGCGCATGATGGTGGGACGCCCACTCAGCGATCTGTTCAATAAAGACCGCACCATTCCTCGCGGCGAGGTGCGTCTGGCTCTGCACAACCTGTCCGATGGCGGCAAGGTACAGCCCTGTAGCCTTAACGTGCGGGCAGGCGAAATTGTTGGCCTGGCCGGCCTGGTTGGTGCGGGACGCAGCGAACTGGCCCAGCTGATTTTTGGCGTGCACCGGCTTCAGCAGGGTGAAATCTGGGTGGACGGCCAGAAGGTAGAGATTCACTCCCCAAGAGAAGCGATTGCGCACGGCATTGGCTTTCTGACCGAGAACCGCAAAGAGCAGGGATTATTCCTCGAAATGGCTGCACAGGAAAACATCGTGATGGCCACGCTGGAACGTGATGCGCAGTACGGCATGCTGAACCGCCGTCAAGCCAGAAAGATCGCCAGCGAGGCGATTGCCGCGCTCAATATCCGGGTTCCCCACGCGCTGGTGCGTGCAGGAGGCCTGTCCGGTGGCAACCAACAGAAGCTGCTGATTTCCCGCTGGATTGCCATTGGTCCGCGCATTCTCATTCTGGATGAGCCGACGCGCGGCGTGGACGTCGGGGCCAAAAGCGAGATTTACCGCATGATGCAGGATATGGCGCGGCAGGGCGTGGCCATTCTGATGATCTCCAGTGAATTACCGGAAGTGGTCGGCATGAGTGACCGGGTTTATGTGATGCATGAAGGCACTATCGCAGGGGAACTGGAAGGTAACGAGATCGGTCAGGAAAACATCATGACGCTGGCAACTGGTGCGTATAGCGCATCACCGCTTGAAGTATGAGGATAAAACCATGACACAAACGGCACGGATTCATCCACCCACGGTCAGACGAGCCCTGATGGGCGACATCATGCAGACCGTCGGCATTTTACCCATTTTGATTTTAATCGTGGCGGTCTTCGGCGTTGTCACACCCAATTTCTTTACCGAAGCCAATTTACTGAATATTACGCGCCAGGCGTCCATCAACATTGTACTGGCCGCAGGCATGACGTTTGTCATTCTTACCGGCGGTATCGATTTATCTGTCGGCTCAATGCTGGGCACGACGGCGGTGGTGGCGTTGCTCACTTCGCTGGATCCGATGCTGGCCTCGCTCACGATTCCGATGGCGCTGGGAGCCGGGCTGGCGATGGGCCTGTTTAACGGCATTCTGGTGGCCTGGGCCGGGCTTCCGCCGTTTATCGTGACGCTGGGCACCTATACCGCACTGCGCGGAGCCGCCTATCTGCTGGCGAACGGCACCACGGTCATCAATGCCGATATCAATTTCGAGTGGATAGGCAATGGCTATCTGGGGCCGGTACCGTGGCTGATTGTTATTGCGTTCGCGGTGATTGCGCTTTGCTGGTTCATCCTGCGCCGCACCACGCTGGGCGTTCACATCTACGCCGTAGGCGGCAATATCCAGGCAGCCCGTCTGACCGGGATCAAAGTCGGGCTGGTACTGCTGTTCGTTTACGGGATGAGCGGCTTACTGTCCGGCTTGGGCGGACTGATGAGCGCTTCACGTCTCTACAGCGCCAACGGCAATCTGGGCATGGGTTACGAGCTGGATGCCATTGCGGCGGTCATTCTGGGTGGCACCAGTTTTGTGGGGGGAATCGGCACCATTACCGGCACGCTGATTGGCGCACTGATTATTGCCACGCTGAACAACGGCATGACATTGATGGGCGTTTCTTATTTCTGGCAGCTGGTGATTAAAGGGGCCGTGATCATCATCGCCGTTCTGATCGACAAATATCGCACGCGTCATCATGTGGGCTGATGTCCCCTATGCAGAGAGTACACAACGCTCCATTCAGCAGTTGGCCGATAAATAACAGCAGGAGAAGATCTATGCGTTTTAATCCGATTGTAACCGGGTTGCTGGCGGCAACGCTGCTCAGCGCCGGTATGGCTCAGGCAAAAGAACTGAAATCGATTGGCGTGACGGTGGGCGATCTGGCTAACCCGTTCTTCGTGCAAATCACCAAGGGCGCAGAGATGAAGGCGCGCCAGCTGGCTGGCGATAACGTCAAGGTGACGCTGGTGTCGAGTGGCTACGATCTCGGACAGCAGGTAGGGCAGATAGATAACTTCATCGCCGCTAAAGTCGACATGATTATCCTGAATGCCGCGGACTCAAAAGGGATCGCGCCCGCAGTGAAACGCGCACGGGATGCCGGTATTGTGGTGGTGGCTGTCGACGTCGCCGCCGACGGTGCCAACGCGACGATCACCTCGGATAACACTCAGGCCGGTGAAATGGCCTGTAAATATATCGCTGACCGTCTGAAAGACAAAGGCAACGTCGTCATTATCAACGGACCGCCGGTCTCGGCGGTGCAAAACCGCGTGGAAGGCTGTATGACGGCGCTGAAGCGCCATCCTGACATCAAACTGCTTTCTTCTAATCAGAACGCCAAAGGCAGCCGTGAAGGCGGCCTGGAAGTGATGACCGGCCTGCTGTCGGCCAACCCGAAAATCGATGCCGTGTTCGCGATTAACGATCCAACCGCAATTGGCGCGGATTTAGCGGCGAAACAGGCACAGCGTAACGAGTTCTTCATTGTCGGAGTGGACGGCTCACCGGACGGCGAAGAAGCGCTGAAGCGTAAGAACTCGCTCTTTGCCGCCACGCCCGCTCAGGATCCTCAGGTGATGGCCGCGAAAGCCGTCGAAATCGGTTACGACATCCTGCAGGGAAAACCCGCACCGGATAAACCCGTGCTGATCCCGGTGAAGCTGATCGACCGTAATAATGTCGGCAGCTACAAAGGCTGGACCGTGAAATAAACCAGCAGGCGGCATCGCAGGGTGCCGCCTTAACGGGAGAGCGGAAGATGAAACGCGCTGATGTGAACAGACAGTTGCAATATACGCGAGACTTTTTCACCCGTCAGGACGTCCCTCTGCCGTCCTGGGCCGATTACGGTCTCCGGCAGTGGCGTCAGCAACAGGAGGACATCACTGAAATCGTTGCCTTACGCCTGGGCTGGGATCTGACCAGTTTTGGTGGCGACGATTTTCTGCAAACCGGCCTGACGTTATTCACACTCCGCAACGGCTCGCCGCACGGAACGCCCTGGCACAAACCTTATGCAGAAAAAGTGATGCACGTGCGTGAAGGGCAGGTAACGCCGATGCATTACCATCCGCGCAAGATGGAAGACATTATTAATCGCGGCGGCGGCAACCTGATTGTCGAGCTGTATAACCGTGAAGGCCATGACAAAGCCGCCACGCCGGTGACGGTTTCCCTGGACGGCATCCGGCAAACCCATGCGGCGGGTTCGCAGATCAGGCTTTCCCCTGGTGAAAGTGTCACGCTCGTCGCGGGCGTCTGGCACAGCTTCTGGGGCGAAAACGGCTTTGGTGACGTGCTGGTGGGGGAAGTCTCCATGCCCAACGATGATGACAACGACAACGTCTTCCTGACGCCGCTGGCGCGTTTCAATGACCTTGACGAGGATGAGGAACCCCAGAGGCTGCTTTGTAACGACTATTCCCGTTGGCTCACCTTGAGGAGTGAATGATGGCTTTGATTTCTCTGGCACAGGGGCTGGCGCATGCCCAGCAACAGGGTTATGCGCTGGGCGCGTTTAATGTCCTGGACAGCCATTTCCTGCGTGCGCTGTTTGATGCGGCAGAGCGACAGCGCTCGCCGTTTATTATCAACATTGCCGAAGTGCATTTTAAGTACGTCACGCTCGATCAGATCACTGAGGCGATCCGTTTTGAAGCCGCGAAGCATACTGTTCCGGTGGTGCTGAACCTGGATCATGGCTTGCACTTTGAGGCGGTAATGCAGGCGATTCGTCTCGGGTTCACCTCGGTGATGTTTGACGGTTCGACCCTGAGCTATGAAGAGAACATTCGCCAGACGCGGGAAGTGGTTCGCGCCGCACATGCCGTCGGCGTTTCCGTTGAGGCAGAGCTGGGCGCAGTCGGGGGTGATGAAGGCGGCGCACTGTTTGGGGAAGCGGACAGCGAGAAATTTACCGATCCGCGACTGGCCGCTGAATTTGTGCGCGAAACCGGCATTGATACGCTGGCGGTCGCCATTGGTAATGCGCACGGCAAATACAAAGGGGAACCCAAACTGGATTTTGACCGGCTGGCGGCGATTCGTCAGCAAACCGGTGTACCGCTGGTGCTGCACGGCGGGTCGGGCATCAGCGACGCGGATTTCCGTCGGGCAATCTCACTCGGTATCCACAAAATTAACTTTTACACCGGCATGTCTCAGGCGGCCCTTGACGCGGTGGAACGCAGCCTGGCCTCGCGCAATACCCGTTATGATGAGTTCGCAGAGTTACTGATGGCGGTGGAAAAGGCGATTTGTGAAACCGTTATGCAGCAGATGAACATTTTCGGCAGCGCAGGCCAGGCGTAAATGGCAACGCGAAGCGGCATTCTGGCCGCAGGTGTCATGCTGGTGGATTATGTGCATCGCATCAGCCACTGGCCGGAACAGGGCTGGCTGACCGAAATACAGCACAGCGAAAAGGCCGCAGGTGGCGCGCCGCTCAATGTTCTGCTCACGCTGTCGCGCATGCAGTGCACATTGCCGCTGGCGGCGATTGGCCTGCTCGGCAATGACGCCGATGGCGATTTTCTGCTGGCTATGATGAAAGCGGCGCAGATTGACTACCGGTTAGTGCAGCGCACCGACGACAAGCCTACAGCGATGACCCAGGTGATGACGACACCGGACGGACAACGGACTTTTTTCTTTTCACCCGGCGCCAACAGCTTACTGGACAGACCGCACTTCGCCGCCGTCGATGACGCACAGCGCATCTTTCATCTGGGGTATTTGCTGCTGCTGGAAACGCTGGATAGCGTGGACAGCGAATTTGGTACCCGCAGCGCCCGGTTGCTGGCACACATGCAGCAGCGGGGCTATTTCACGTCCCTGGATCTGGCTTCCCGCGCGGGCGATTACCGCCCTCAGGTGCTGCCCGCCTTACGCTGGCTGGATTATCTGGTGATTAATGAACTGGAAGCGCAGGCGTTGTCAGGCGTGCTGTTACGTGATGGCCGCGGCATTCAGCCGCCCGCCGCTTTTGCCCGTGCCGCGCAGTGGCTGGCGGAGCAGGGCGTGCGTCAGCGTGTTGTTATCCATGCGCCCGAGGGCGCATGGGGACGTGAAGCGGACGGCGAAGGTGTCTGGCAGCCCGCCTGGCAGCTGGCACCCGACGACATTGTGGGCAGCGTCGGAGCGGGTGATGCATTTTGTGCGGGCGTGCTGTTTGCCAGCCATGAAGGCGAGGATATGGTCTCGACGCTGAAACTGGCCCATACCTGCGCCTGTTTTAATCTGCGTGCCGCCAATGCGACAGACGGCATTCGCCCCTTGCGCGACATGCGTGAATGGATGGCTCAGGCGGTTTGTGTGGAAAGTCCCAGCCCTTCAGGTTTGACCACATCGGCAGAAAAAACATAGCCCAGCCCGCGGATAGTGCGGATCAGGCCGGGCTGATGCGGATTGGCTTCAATTTTACGGCGTAACCGCATGATCAGCACATCGATCGTGCGGTCAAAGACATCCATCGTCTCGCTGTGGGTCAGTTCTAATAACTGATCGCGCGTCAGGACCTTGCGTGCATGCCGTACCATGGCGCGTAACAAAGTATATTCCCCCTGCGTCAGAGGAACCGTTTCGCGTTGAGGATTGAGTAACTGGCAGCGTGCTTCATCAAGCACCCAGCCATTGAAGCGCCAGCCTGACTGCGCGTCATCACTGGTTGCGGCACGTCCGCTGCGTCTGAGGGCGGCGCGTGCGCGGGCCACGACCACGCGGGGATTGAATGGTTTAGCAATATAGTCGTCCGCGCCCATCTCCAGACCCACGACCATCTCCGATTCCGATCCCATGCCGGTCAGCATGATTACGAGGATATCAGGCCGTTGACGCTGCAACTGCTGGAGCACCAGCAATCCATTGGTATCAGGCAACATCATATCCAACATTACCAGCGCGATGTCCGGGTGAGCACTGACCATCGCCAGCGCCTCTTTACCCTGATGACAACGATAAACCCGTAAAGCATGTTCACTGAGCGCGTCCTGCAACAGATCGCAGACCGCAGGATCATCATCCACCACCAGAACTGCTGGCTTCATTGTGTGACCTCAATGTTACTAAAGAGTTAATTTCGAGTTTACACATTCCCCTTTTGCCTGCAGGTTAATGCGGCTGAAACGTGACCAGCGTCGCCTCACAAAGTGTTGAAGCGTGCGTCAGCACCCTTTTTTCGCCTTTTCGGCACCGAAAGGAAAACGTTTGCGCATTTAGGGGGCAATGCACCATAATCGCGCCCTGATTCGGTTCAGAATTCTCTTAAGGCTCGTTTGCGCTTATCCAGGTAATCGATTGCGTGTCGGACTGGCACAGCAATTGCTTAAGCCTTAGCAATTGCTCACATGACAAAGGAAAGCAACCCCGGTTTTTAGCAGGCCTGCAACGGCGCGGGCCAGCCGTCGGCATTACCACAAACAGCATGATAATAACTTTGGCAAGAGAGCACGTACCTGAGTGACGTCTCTATCATCGAGAGATAATGATGTTAGAAAAACTATTTAAATTAAAAGCGCACAACACAACGGTTCGCACCGAAATCATCGCCGGGATCACGACCTTTCTGGCAATGGCTTATATCCTGTTCGTTAACCCCAGTATTTTAGGGGCGACCGGCATGGACAAAGGTGCGGTCTTCGTTGCGACCTGTCTGGCGGCAGCAATTGGTTCTGTGTTGATGGGACTGATTGCCAACTATCCTATCGCCCTGGCACCGGGAATGGGCCTGAATGCGTTCTTCACGTATACCGTTGTGCTGCACATGGGCTACACCTGGCAGATTGCGCTGGGCGCGGTATTCCTGTCTGCGGTTATCTTCTTTGCGTTATCAATCTTTAAAATTCGCGAATGGATTATCAAAAGCATTCCGTTGCCGTTGCGTGCGGGGATTGCCGCCGGTATTGGTCTGTTCCTGGCGATTATTGCGCTGGAAGGGGCGGGAATCGTCGTCGACAATCCGGCCACGCTGGTAGGAATTGGTGATTTGACCAAGCCTGGACCACTGCTGGCGATGTTAGGTTTTATCATCATCGTCGTGCTGGAGGCGCGCCGTGTGACGGGCGCGGTTTTGATTGGCATTCTGATCATTACCTTTATCTCCATGGGAATTGGCCTGACGCCGTTTGGCGGCGTATTTTCTGCCCCGCCGTCCATCGCCCCGACGTTTATGCATCTGGATATCGCGGGTGCGTTTAACGTGGGTCTGATTAGCGTGATTTTTGCGTTCCTGTTTGTCGACGTGTTTGATAACACGGGAACGCTGCTGGGCGTGACCAAACGTGCCGGACTGGCTGACGAAGAGGGCAACGTGCCTAAAATGGGGCGCGCGCTTGTGGCGGACAGTGCGGCGGCGCTGTTTGGTTCTCTGCTGGGAACGTCCACGACCACCAGCTATGTCGAATCGGCTGCAGGCGTCAGCGCCGGTGGCCGTACCGGATTAACGGCTGTGGTAGTGGCGGTGCTGTTTTTACTGGCGCTGTTCTTTTCACCCCTGGCTTCCAGCGTGCCGGTTTACGCCACGGCACCCGCACTGCTCTTTGTGGCTGTGCTGATGACCTCAGGCCTGGCCGAGATCGACTGGAAAGACATTACTACTGCGGCTCCTGTTACGGTGACGGCCCTGACCATGCCATTAACGTATTCCATTGCAAACGGTATCGCTTTCGGCTTTATCACCTGGACCGTGGTGAAACTGCTGAGTGGACGGACGAAAGAAATTAATGCGGCGCTGATTATTCTTTCCCTGCTGTTTGTCATTAAGCTCGGCTGGTTGAGTGCATAATTAACTTCACCGTTACAGCATATTTAATATGCTGTAACGGTTTTAGCGTTATATTTCGCGTCGATGCATCACCAGGCTGCCTCAGCTTTTTCAATCGTTGTGCATTCTCTTCCAAAATGAATATGAACTGCCTTTTCTTCACGCCTTTCACCTCTTACTCTCCGACAACACCTTCTGAATAAGGCGGCACGCTGGTTTTATTTTGCGTTCTTATTCAATCAGGTAATGTTTATTGTGCGGGACTTTGCTTCAATAACGTCGAAGCAGGTCGTGAATAACGTTAACGGATGCATGTAATCCGCCTGTCAGGGACCGATAATGGGCAACCTTTGTATAAAACGGGATCGCGGAAAGCCAAACGTAATCGACCGTCATTGCGGGACGGGAGGCAAAACAATGGAAAATTTTGAAAAGCGCTTTGAGCGACTGGAGCAAGACAGCCATCAGATGAAAATTGATCTGGCGCTGTTCAGTGGGCGCGCGACGGCATTTGCGACGAAAACTGATCTTGAAATACTGCGCTCAGAGCAAACGCTGTTTCACGTTGAAATGCTTCAGCGATTCACTGGCCTGGAAGAAAATGTAGGACACGTCGCGAGTCAGTTTGCCGGTATTGAGAACAGGCAGGATCGTATTGACAGCAAAATTTTTGAAATCAATAAGGTATTAGTCGACGTTACTAACCGGTTTAACAGCATTGACGCCACCTTCTCGGTTGTCATAGCGAAATTTGATGATACTGACAGCCGATTTGATGGGACAGATAAGCGGCTGGACGGACTTGACTGTCGGCTCGATGGCGTGGATAAGCGGCTAGACGGAATCGACTATCGCCTTGATGGCATTGATAAACGACTCGACGGAATGGATCGTCGCTTCGACAAGGTGGATCAGCGATTCGACAAGGTGGATGAGCGATTCGATAAGCTGGATGCGCGATTTGAAAGCCTGAATAATCGCCTTATCTGGACATTTATGGTCCCGGCTATTCTGGCTGTGTTTGCCTGGTTTATAAATACTGCCGTACTGAACGCAGCCTGATTCAGCAGAAACGGAGAAGGGATGACGGCATTAATGTGAAAGAGACTCACCCTTAATACCGTCTTTGATTTTACTCTTTAACGGAACGGGGGTTCGTTAAACGTTCGCAGTTTACGCGAATGTAACTTGTCACCCTCAGCCCGTAACAGTTCTACCGCCTGAATCCCAATCTGCAGGTGTTCAGAGATGGCGCCGTCGTAAAAGCGATTCGCCTGACCGGGCAGCTTAATTTCGCCGTGTAACGGTTTATCGGAAACACAGAGTAACGTGCCATAAGGCACCCGGAAGCGGTAACCCTGGGCGGCAATGGTGGCACTTTCCATATCCACCGCCACGGCGCGGCTGAGATTAAAGCGCAGGGCCGAAGCCGAGTAACGCAGCTCCCAGTTACGGTCATCGGTGGTGACAACAGTACCAGTGCGCAGGCGCTCTTTGACTTCTTCGCCGGGCATACCGCTGACCGATTTGGTGGCATCGTAGAGGGCGCGCTGAACTTCGGCGATGCTGGGAATCGGGATATCCGGTGGCAGTACGCTGTCCAGTACATGATCGTCACGCAAATACGCATGGGCCAGCACGTAATCCCCAATACGCTGACTTTCGCGCAGGCCGCCGCAGTGACCTATCATCAGCCAGGCATGAGGGCGAATGACGGCAAGGTGATCGCAGATGGTTTTGGCATTGGAAGGACCCACACCGATATTGATCAGCGTGATGCCGCGACGATGCGGTGACGTCAGATGCCAGGCAGGCATCTGATGTTTTTTCCAGGCCAGATCGGACAGCATCGCGTCATTGTTTTCCGTGTCAGCCGTCAGGATGACATCTCCGGCGCATACCAGGCTGTCAAACGAGGTTGACGGATCGCGTACCTGTTCGATGGCCCAGCGGACGAATTCATCCACATAACGCGTGTAGTTGGTAAACAACACGAACGGCTGAAAATACTCCACAGCCGTGCCGGTATAGTGGCGCAGGCGTGCCAGCGAAAAGTCGGTGCGCAGCGCATCAAAGTGGGAAAGGGGAAAGGTGGCGTCAGCATGAAACAAGCCATCTGCCGTTTCATCCCCAATCTGCGAGAGTTCAGTCGTGGGAAAATGACGGGCTATGCCGGCGCTCATGGTCCGGTCCAGCGACAGGTCAGAGCCGTCTATTACATACGGGTAGGGAATCTCCTGCTGTGACGGGCCGACTTCGATGTCCACGTCGTACTCTTTTTCCAGCATCGCCAGCTGTTCTGAAATGTAATGACGAAGTAAAGCGGGGCGGGTGACGGTGGTGCTGTAACTGCCTGTATGTGTAAAACGGCCCCATGCACGCGTGCGATTCTGTTGCGGTCCGTCTCCCTGCCAGGTAATGCGTAATTCAGGATAAACAAACAGGCCTTGCTCACGCGCGGCGGGGTCCGGCAGCACGCCTTCTTCCGTGTAGGCCTTGATGGACGCACGAAGCGCATCGACGGCGTCATTGTAAAGTTGCTCAAGCGCATCGAGTGCCTGTTCGCGTGTCAGCTTTTTCCGTTGGGCTGGCATAACTTCTCCTTTCAGGTTCTTACCACAATGCTCCTCAGCTTAGCGGTTTTAACAACGGATTGGGTGAAGAATCTATGATCGCGCGCATTTTGCGGCTGCCTGTTATGGGCGAGGCTAGTGGGCATCATGCGGCACTGAGTAAAAAAACGGATTAACCCGACAACAGCAGGATGTGCACGGCAGCAATGGCTTTCGCTAAGGCAAGAGGGTGGACCGGAGCATGGCAGCACCGATTCGGCGCGACTAAAGGCGAGAGTAGAAAAGTGTGTAACGATGATTTAACAGGAATGCAAAACGTTTTGCATATTTCACTTTACGCTACCATCATTAGAGTTCTTTCCCGACATGTTCATATTTGGTACTCCTTTGCAAAATCCCGGCGTAGCAGTGGTGCAGGCGATTAAGCGCACGGCGTGGTATCCGAAACGTCGCGCTTACCGCACGCTGTACTGGCGTGAAATTTCGCCTCTTGCAGTTCCTATCTTTTTTGAAAATGCCTGTGTGCTACTGATGGGCGTGTTAAGTACCTTCCTGGTGAGCTGGCTGGGCAAAGAAGCCATGGCCGGCGTCGGGCTGGCAGACAGCTTCAACATGGTCGTCATCTCCTTTTTTGCCGCCATCGACCTGGGAACCACGGTAGTGGTCGCGTTTAGCCTGGCCAGACGCAATGGTAAACGGGCCCGCGCCGCAACACGGCAGTCGCTGGCAATGATGACGGTATTAGCCCTGGTGCTGGTTATCGCCATTGAGTTCTGGGGGCATCTGATTATTGACGCCATCGCAGGCGCAGCAGAACCGAAAGTGAAAGCGCTGGCACTCAGCTATCTGCAGGTTTCCGCATGGAGTTATCCGGCGGCGGCCATTACGCTGATTGGTAGCGGTGCGCTGCGTGGGGCAGGGAACACGAAAATACCGATGCTGATTAACGGTGGGATGAATATCCTTAACATCGTTATCAGCAGTGTGCTGATTTATGGCTGTTTTTCATGGAAGGGGCTGGGCTTTGTGGGGGCCGGATTAGGGCTGACAATTACCCGCTACATTGGCGCAATAGCGGTCATCTACGTGTTAATGATTGGCTTCAACGCCTCACTGAGAATTTCGCTGTCCAGCTATTTCAGGCGCTGGAACAGCAGTATTTTATTTGAAGTCTTAAGCATCGGTGTGCCGGCCAGTATTGAATCCGTGCTGTTTAACGGCGGGAAGTTACTGACACAGGTCTTTGTGGCGGGCATGGGCACCAACGAAATTGCCGGCAATTTTATCGCGTTTTCAATCGCCTCACTGATTAACCTGCCTGGTAATGCGCTGGGATCGGCGTCGACCATTATTACGGGAAAACGCTTAGGTAAATACCAGGTTTTTCAGGCAGAGCGGCAAATCAAGCACGTCTATCTGTTGGCTACAATCTGTCTGACAGGCGTTGCTGCGCTGACCATACCGCTGGCGGGGCTGCTGGCACGCTTCTACACCAGCGATCCGGAAGTGATTAGCGTCACCAAACACCTTATCTGGCTGAATGCCCTGTTTATGCCGATTTGGGCCGCCTCCTGGGTGCTCCCCGCCGGCCTGAAGGGCGCGCGTGATGCCCG
>Ga0153955_100687_pt1 | contig 12238 bp, 11 predicted proteins | sample TSFL039MetaG_FD_104744 | JGI IMG/M metagenome (GOLD analysis project Ga0153955, IMG submission 104744) | Attine ant fungus gardens microbial communities from Florida, USA - TSFL039 MetaG | ecosystem: Host-associated > Fungi > Mycelium > Unclassified | place: USA: Florida, Wekiwa Springs...
CCTGATTCGAATCTGGGTTGAGAGGTGGGAAAGACGTCTTCCTGTCCAGAATGTGTTGGAGGAATGGCAAAGGCTCGTCACTCGTACGCCACTCTTGCCTGGGAGCCAGTGATCGGAAGAGGCGACGCGGTAGTTCACACAGGCGAACTCGAGAATGAATTTTTGGCTCTGGCCAGATAATCAGAGGCGAGCGGGACCGAGACAACAGTTCAAGGCGAGAACACAGCTGGTCCAGAACAACGATGGTGCAAAGGGGAAATCGGAGAGCCTTGGAAAGAATGTCGGCGAAATGTAACGGAGTGAAGACATCGGTACACGAAGCAATGAGATATTGGACACGGAATGAGACAGGAGTCTGTTTGAACGTATTGAAGAAAAAGGATGAAAGGCACGGAAGCGAAGGGGACAGAGCGTAGAGCTGAACTTGATAAAGGAGCTGGTGTATCAAACGAGTCAGGTAGATTTCAGTCAACAAAAGCAAAAATGCCAACTTCAGCGGGAAGAGCCTCCAATTGAGAATATTCGAGCTGCTTCACAGCCTGCATGGAACCAGAGAGGGAATAAAGGACCCCTTACTGTCTGAGTAAAAACTACTTGGTATTTGGATCAGAGAAAACAGGTTAATATAGGTCTTGCTTCCAAAATTTGTGCCTTACTTCCTTCTGGTTTGTGAGATGCAAGCAATTTTGGCCAAAAGACAGATACAAGTTTAGTATCAATCTACTGCAGTACTTGTGTCAGAGTCCCAATTTCATCTTTTGGTTAGAGTAATCTATGGAGGGCAACGATGCAATACGCAACGCTGATAAAGAATAGATGTCATTCCGACATCTCAAGTCCCCACTCGACTTTCCACGAAGTAAGTACTCGAAGTAGTTTTCAAATCAACCCATTCACATCATGCTTTTGAACCTCTACACTCCTCTTCTCGTCAAATCTGACTCCTCCCAGTTTTCTTTCTACTCCATATCTACTGTTCTATAAATCTCCAACCGGTGAACTCCGACTTAAGATACCGAGATGTCATTTGGTTCTAGGGCGTCGTTCTTTTGCGCTGCTGGATCAAGATATTGGGAGCAGGTCTAACGAGCTTGTACCTGTCATGGAGGATGTCTTGATTTCACCGCGGATGGGTAAGAAAGCAAACGATTTTTCATGACTTGCGATCACTTTGAACTGCTTCACGTCTGAAGAATGTCTCTGAGTCTCAGTATCATTTACCCCAATGGTTACAGCCCTACTTGCGGTGCTCTTGATAAAAGTATTCTTGATGAAGGTTGAAGTATTTGTTCTTGTTCGTGACAGAGCTCAAGAAGGTCAAAGCTACAGCAACGATCTGATGGTACTTGAAGAAACAACTACTTGAAAAACGAGCCATAGTGAATCAAGCTGATTGTCATTTTTGCTGATGCATTCTCCAGATCGTACATTATATCATTCCCAAATGAAACAAAAAACTAGGTAGCTTTTTCAACACTTGCCTTTTCCTCGAAGGGCATGATTTTTCCTGGGCCAGACATATCTATCTCATCTCCGAATACCTCGTTCATGTCTTCCAGAGTTTTACCTACATCATCCGTTAGATATCTCTCTGCTCTCTGTTCCTACTAAAGGTATCAACAAACCTTTGGTCTCAGGGAAGAAGAAAAAGATGGCTATGAAGTCGACAAAATTGAGGCATATAAATAACATGTAAAATCTCCAGCCGACGTTTTGGAGTGCTATTGGAGAAACTTGACCAATGAAGGTGTTGAAAGCCTGCTCTAGTTAAGCTTTCAGACATTCAACCAATTCGGAATGACATACCCAGTTAGAACAAGTGGCAACACTTGTTCCAATAGACCTTGTGCTTGTGGGGAAAACCTCTGATGCTAACACCCAGCTAACAGGACCGAAGCTGAAGGAGAAAAATATACTGAGCATGAAGATCATAGCAACGCCAGCGCTGGACAAAGACGGTGAGCTCATGACAATGAATTTCCAATGCAAAGAAAGTCACCGTTGTGCGGCCACATTGACGGTTCCTTGGACTCCGTCCGGTAGAGGTGGGTTGGTCGCAACGATAGCAGCAAGGATAGCATATAATACAACAAAGACAGTGGCACCAAATAAAAGGGGTTTCTTCCGGCCAACACGATCAAGGAAGAGCGTGATGAAACTGTAATGTATTCAGATTTTCTCAAGGGTGTCGTGATGCATAAGTACTCACATAAAGTTGGCAATTGGTCCGACCGCCCCGTAGATGCTGTGACCACGATGAGCAAACTGAATATCTGAAATGACAATCGGCGAACCCTTGAACCAAAAGTGCCTTGCTACCAGTGATACCAAGACTTGCATACATTTGAGGGCCGAAATAATTGATGACTAGTCCTCGGGTCAATCAATGGGTTAGAAAAATGGAACCAGTACATACCATTGATCCCTGTAAACTGGCAGAAAACCTGCACACCAACAGCGACTAGCGTTCTGTGGAGCATAGCCTTGCTTGCCCAGAGATCGCTAATCTTTCTACTCCTCACAGCTGCCTCAGCTTTGATCATAGTGTACATTTTCTGGAATTCCTCTTCTGCTTCAACACGTTTTTCGCCAGATTTACCATGAAGATAATAGACGACCTCTCTGGCCTCTTCCTCTTTACCAACTTCAATCAGCCACCGCTAATGACAGGGTGGAGCCCCGCATCAGAAAAAATTTAAGTAATCACGGAGGCAACATACTGGACTGTTGGGTAGGAATTGAATCCCAATGAGCAGCAGACCTGCAGGGACAAGCTAAAAGTACTTGATTTATCAGTCGACCGGCTAGAAAATCTCGCAGGCAAACGAACTTGAATACCAAGGGGTAACCGCCATGAGACATCCGAGTTAATGAACTGACTGCCGTACCCAACCTATCTACAGCATCAGTGAAATACAAGAGGGGTGAAAGAGGTATCTACCCACCCAATTGGCCACAATAATCCCGATACCCAGCATCTCTTGAGTTAAACCAACAAGGAATCCACGTACATTTGGTGGAGCGATTTCAGTCTAGTTAACGATACCTGAATGAGTCTTACAAAACCAAATCAACATGTATCACTGACGTTGTATAACGGGACGGTCATCGAAAGGATACTGTTCATTGCAACGTTAACACTGTATGGGGTAGGCAAAGAGGAAAATATCTACCCGATGGCGAAGCCACCAATGATCCGTCCGACGAGAAGTGTAGCAACATTTGAGGCACCTGCTTGCATTGCACACCCCCATAGGGCGAATAAAGCGCCAATCTAAATTACCCAAACCATTAGAAAATCATGACGAACATATTAAGCGGACTGTACGAGGGACGATGAACCCACCTGGATTGAGCGTTTTCGCCCCCATTTATCATTAAACCTGTATGGAAAACGAAGCACAGCTTTAGCCTATTCTATACTTAGGACCAGACCATCCCACCATCCAGCTGCAGCAGCCCCGAAGAAACACCCGCCTGGGGAGACCTAAGACGTTGGGCAAACAGAGAAAGGGATTCAAGTACTCACCATTAAATGTCGAAACCACGGCACCTTCGATGCTTGCATCTTTGGTGAAACGAGCCTTATACCGCTCCATAGTGATGACAGATGCTATTACTCCACTGTGGACTATCTCAGTATTTTTCTGGGAAGGGATGGCAACTTTGAGAATTACCTGTCATAACTACGCAAAAAAACAGCACAGTCAACGTCTCGTCGTACACAAGCCGATGAGATGAACCATACCCGAATAAAAAGGACCCTATGGGGTGTCGGTGAACATATGAACGGTCCGAAAGGAAAGAAGAAAGCACGGCATACCAATGGATGAGAATATTGCAACAAAAATATTGAAAAAAAGTCCCATCTTTGAAGTCGTCGGGCGAAGTAAAAAGATCGGAGTTTTGCTTTTATATCTCCCCGACTACACTCTGGAGCGCATGGAAAGAGTTGTTTCTGACCACGGAGAAATTCCGGAAAAAGGGGTCATGGGGTACTTCTCCATGCTAATTCAGAGCGGCCCGTATACCGGCTGATGGCAAGCTTTTTCGAAGAGACTGTCCTTTCAAGGCTTTCATGCATACCAGTCCCATCTTCAATTTGAAATATAAACGTTGAACCGTGTATCATCAGGTGCCTGTGGGATGCTAGGGCCTGCTGTCAACGAAGTAACCTTGCAGCACCTCTTCCCCTAATTCAGGCACCCGAAGGCACCCAGGTCCCGGATACTGACACAGGGTATCATATGACCGTGATTGCCCCATCAATTACAAGTCTTTTTCCTACTAATACACAGGCCTTACAAACAAACTCTCATCTTCTCTGTAACCATACTCAATGAATCAGAAGCAACCGAAAATCTTCAGGAAAGGGGGAAGATCTGGGGAAGAAGGTCCCTGACGATTGATGAGCGTGGAGACACAGACACGGCATACTTCATACTTATAAATAGTTTCGTCTTGCATCATGAACGTACAAAACACGACGCGCTCGAGCTATGCCAGATAGTAAGATGCACACCCCCCACAAATCAAAATTCCGTACCTGGCCCCCTATCTTGGTCTCAAGGAACTTTCTGACTTCAGTCAACGCAATCTGTGCAGCTTCTCTGTTCGGATATCCGTACACACCCGTCGAGATACAAGGGAATGCCTATTGAGTCAAATCAGAGCCGGGACACGTCGCCGAAATATCGGAATATACAATTGATTTCAAACTATGTTCTACTGCAATCTCGAGGCCTTTTCGATAACAAGAAGCAAGTTGACTTGCTCCGGTGTCTTGATTCCGAGAATGATATATGGGTCCGACTGTGTGAATTATATAAGAACTGTAGAAATAAAGTGGCCATAAGAGAAATCTTTATGGGATAGCGTACGCTGGTAGTTCATAGCCCTTTGTCAGTTTTGCGTCACCGGTAGCACACCCACCGAGTGTTCTACCTATTTGTAATGAATGAACCATAGCAATCTGTAAAAATTGGGTCAACACACACATTCCTCTAGAAGGCCAGATCCAGCGGCGCTGTGGATAGTCCCATTGACTAACATAGGAGAATCAACGCTAACTTTGAGTCATAGGACAGAGTCCACTGACCACCTCCACCGCCTGTAGTATTCAGAGGACATGAGTGGTTGCAACCACGATCTGTTCCTCTAGGAATAAAACGTGCCTAGCAAGGTCCTATTTGCTGCATTCACAATCGCATCCACTTTGAGCACAGTGATGTCTCCTTGGCTAGACAGTCATGATTCGCAGTCACTTTAATACTGTCTATCAATAATGAACCACTCGCTGAAATGCAACCCTATCCAACAATTCATCATTCGGCTTGATGCCCTCCCACGCTTTGTTAGCTCTCTTCAAAACCCCTACTTCTAGCATTTTCCTGACGGTAGGTACATCTTTGAGCAGCAAAGGTTTCTTCCCCGAGTAGGCCATCTGTCAAGTAGAATACATCTTGCAGCTGTCAACGTTGATTGTCATCATCTGATGTGACCGCACCTGTTTTGGGAGGGATTTTTTTAAACCTGCTAGATACACAACTCCGTAACGTGCGCGGTCACGGCCTGCCTACGCGCTCCGCGTAATAAATCGATGATTTAAAAAAAAAAAACGTGCGCGATCACTGTCCCTGCGGAATATGAAAAAATCAAACTTCCCTCGATTTCAACCTCGTGGTTTCCAGCTGTCAGTTGCCTGAATAGTAATATTCCTCGGGAGAAGATGATACGAAGGAGCTGCAAAAAATCTAATGAATGCCACCATATTTCTAAGTAATGCTTTCCATCTCCTGATTCACCCCACACTTCATAACCCCATCTACCCACTATAGTTGGTTTGAAACCATGTTACCCTCCTCAAACTTGTCTCTAGATTGTTCGTCCACTCAAGATGACTTCCTATAAAAGGGCGGAATCAGGGGCGAACCTGCCCACGTGTTTTGGTTGTTTTGGGAGGGATTCTGAACTTCTACTTTGCAACAAGTTGATCAATGTTGAGATGTGTAGGACAAGGCCTGATATCAAAGGTGTATCACCAGAATGCAAATAGCAAAAGAGAGGAGGTATGGTCGAATTTTGGTCAGGGTGTTTGAGGACAATACAATAGTGTATGATCGCACTGCCGCCAAAAGCTCACAGGTATTTCATATCAGAGGTTACATGGACGCTTCTTAGACTGGTTCCGTCAGTACCATAGATTGTTACAACAAGAGGAACAAAAGTAAAAACAAGGACAATTTGTTCATTCAATATATAACTTTATTAAAGCTAGTATACAAGGAGGACAGTCAAGGAATTAGCGATAGTGAACGATTAAAATTATGTAGTTGATACAGAAAGCTACCCGTAAAAATACAAGACAATCATGGGTTCACAATTGAGACCGATGGATCTACATCCGTTGTGCATGCATGTACCCCGAATCAACAATCCAGGATCAGTCATAACCTCTACATCGAAGCTGGTCCACGTGAGGGTGGTATTGTTGGTATGCACCCAGCACGGCTCTCTAGCATCGTTGTCCCAGCCTGAGAAGGCTCGACGATAGTAGCAGTCGGACTTAGGGTATCCGACGTAGATGTCATATATGTCCGGCCTGTGAACTCTGTACCCATGACTTGGTTGTCGGGATAATATGATAATTTTTCGGAACTACTGAAGTCATAGACCGTGAAACTGTTACGTAAATTCCGGTCAGGATATGTTTCATCGACCAGAACTACACTCACTGATCTTCCAACTGGCGGAGCTCAGGGTTCATCTTTTCACGATCGATATTAGCATTACGCTTTGAATGTTTCAATGGCTTTTCAACCATAAAGAACTCGTCTAATTCGTGTGATATATCAAAGTTAGCCTGGTTCAGCTGAGCAACGTTGGATCAAATCTACGAATTTGGACGTGAAGAGATCAGAACTTACATCAGGAACATAGGGGGGCTGAAGCTCTTGAGCTTGCAGGGCATCCCAATTGATCGACGAGAACCATGGGTGTTTACGAATGTCTTCAAACCCTAAACTATTTGGACGGCAGCCCAGGCGTGCACTGGGGTCCCTATCAATGAACTACATAGAATAATATGTGAATATGACAGGAAAGGAAGAGAACAATGTATTGGCGTACCCCCTTGAGGACTGAGAGACCAGCTTCACTACACCGCGAACCTATTTCGGGAAACGTCAGTGGATCCTTGAGAATGGAATTGGTCATCTTCTTCTCATCACGTCCACCAAATGGTCGTTTCTGGAATAAGAGCTCGTAGGCGGTAATACCCAAACTCCACCAATCAACAGCCCAACTGTAGCCCCTTTGACCGATAACTTCAGGCGCCATATAGGCCATACTGCCGGCGACGCTCGTGTGCAGCCGTTTTTCTGAATAATGGATAGCTACATTGAAATCAGTGATGTGCGCATGGCCATCAGAATCCAGAAGGATGTTGTCAGGTTTCAAGTCTCTATAGATTAGTCAGTGATACAATTGACAGAGAAGAGTGTTGGAACCCACCGATGACAGATGCGCTGACGATGCAGATACTCGAGAGCGGTTGCTACTTCCGCAATCCAGAAAACAACAATCTCTTCTTTGAAGCATCCATGACGTTCCAGATGGACTGAACGATATTGATCAGTTGTAGAACCAAGTGAACTTCAACGACGTACACCTCAAGTCACCTCCTAGCATAAGGTCAAGGACAAAGAAACAATTATCGTCATCCTGAAAAGCATAACGGAGATTGACGATTCCTGGGTGGTCAATCTAAATTGTACACGGTTTAAGGTCGAGTAGTCAATGACGTGTAAAACAGTGACCTCGTACCTCCTCTAGGAGTCGACGCTCCTGTATGACATTGGCAACGGCCTTTCGTCGGATGCATTGGGATTTATCAATGTATTTAAGGGCGTAAAGTTGTTTCGAGCGTCTGTGCTCAACAACCCGTACCTAGGACATAAACACATACTCGACGACGGAGAGAGTAAACAAACCTTGCCAAATGCACCCTTACCGACAGTGCGGTGGAGTTCAAAGTGGAAGAGGTTGACCTCACTGTTGAGATCAATGACTGTAGAGCAGCAACAACCCATCTTGCGTGTTCTAAAGAGAGGCCGGTAGTTTGAAGTTAAGAAGCTGATAAGTACAAAGGCGTCTTGATTTGGACAAGGCGATGCAGGTCTCCTCCCGAATGACAGGTGGGAGTAGCTACCATCTCGCCTTCGCTCAATTTAAGAGCATGCGTTTGCGCGAAGACAATAAGCCCGGAAAATTCCTGGGCAAGATTATGACAGAGACAAAAAGCTCAGAACAAAAAGCCTTTTTCAGGTAAGCGCTGATACAATCGGGATTTTCCGCTCCATCATCAGAGAATGTCAAAAGTCTGCTCGGCGCGGTTGGCATGTTGTAGCATGAAGCGAGCACTTGACAGTCCTGCAGCAGTACTAGGGTCCTCTCGACCCCAGGTTACCTCCAGCAGCTATCGTAAAGGGCTTTAAAGCGATCATAAACGCACACCAGCCTGCAGAACTATATCCCAATGATTACATTGGATCCAGAACAACCCGCCCTTACTCCTCTGCTTGCCCACACGCAGGAGGAATTGGCGTCCGTCAAAGTCTTCCCGCTCATCCCAGCCCTCAAGAAAGATATTACTGTGAGTTTTTCTGTGATATTGCATCGTACTTCTAGTCACCTTTCTCAGGGAACAATTGGTCAGCACTCATTATTGTTTTTGCAAGGACCATACGCTGAAAGCAACTACACTTAACCGATTAGTAAATGTGGCGCTGAGCTGGGAGTAAATGTGTTTCAACTCCCTCCCATGAGGAAGAACTAACCTTATTTCCTAGGCAATTAAACGCCTCTGATATCAATTTCGCTATCGTTCGTCCCCTTGTAATCAAGTATGCCCGCCTTCGGAATATCGCTGTCGTCTATGCTTGCCTGGTTGTGCGATCATATTTTCTTGCCCAGGCGGACTTAAACCTAGCTTTTATGGCCGTTATGCAATCTCGTGCAAGCCTATGTGAGCTGCTTGCGGTCAAGCTTATGAGCCGATTTGCCTCACATCACACGGAACTCTTGGCTGTATTGACAACCTCTTGGTGTCCTCTTGCTGGAGCTTCCTCGGCCACTGTTGAAGAAGTCAAATATGCAATCTCAGGACATGATCTTGAGACTTCGCATACTGCACTTGAGGTTCGGACAGCTACTGATCATATCCCTGGACTCAATGGCCCCACAGATGGCGATATGCACACATTCGAAGGCCTTCCTTGCCACTCCAATAGTTCAGAAATTAGTGAACGATATTTATTCTGGGGACGTTGTGTTCTCCTTACCCTCGACTCGGTCTATCCTCGCCGATAATTACAAACCATGTCCTATTCAGATGTACGACGTTCACAAAGCTCCATTCTTGGACCATCACAGGTATGCTGACTGTTCCAGTCGTTTTTGTGATACATGGTTCACTTTTCTAACCAGACTCCGTGTTCCGCGTTATGGAGCAATATTTGAATACCTGAACTTTGCTATTCTCCTGATAACTTTTATCCTATGTGTAGCAAGTAAGTTCGATGCAAAAATCTGTATAACTACGTTCGATATAACCTTTGCACACAGATCAAAATAGATCTCAACTTACCTTGTTGGAGTTAGTGTTCATGGTCATTGCCATGGCCCATGTCTTGGAGGAATACACCGCTGCCACCGAGCATGGTTGGTACGGTGAGTCTGCATCACCTCTCAGGTATGCTGACAAACTGATTTCGTGTTGCCGTCAACCTTAGTCTATATCGCCAATGTCAGTAGACTATCTTATATTTCCCTGAATGTCGTGTTTACAATTTCACCCATCCAGATGTGGAATGCGTTTGATTTTTCCTTCATTGTCATTTTCTTGGTCTATTTTGGTCTGAGGGTCAAAGGGTTGCACAATAATGATTGTTAGTGTTTGTATTCATGTCCGAAGCAGCCTTACATCTCACTTTCAAACAGTGGCAACTTCGAGACTTGCGTTTGACATCCTGGCCTGTGGGGGTTGTATACTTTTCCCAAGGTGGGTTAGCGCTCTTTGGTGTACCTACACCCTGACCTTATCTCAATGACGGCAGATTGGTATTCTTTGTGGTAGCCAATCATATTATCATTCTGTACGTCTCCACAATCCAACGAGGACTCTACGTACCTCATATCTAGCAACAAACAGCTCACTGCAAGCGATGATTGTGCAATTTGTGATGTTTATTGGCACCGTCGTTATATGCTTCTCGGGTCTCATGTTCACTTTATGGATTTTAGGTAATGCGCCCTCGTTAGAAAGTGCCATTCTGACAAAAACCTTGAATCCACAGCCAGAGACCAAACAATTGACCACAACCACGAGCCCTGGACATTGGGATCCCTGGCGTGGTACTGCGTACATATCTGGCTCGGTAGCGGTGCCATTATTTTCAGCCAAGCTGATAGTTTCCATCCTATCTTTGGTCCTCTTCTAGTTACCATTTATGCTTTGTTTTCAAGTACACTTCTCGTAACAAGTTGAGTACAAGGCTCCATGCTTTTACAACTCTGGTTCAGAGCCCTGTTCATTATACTGACATTGGATATCTCATTCAACAGTTCTGATCTCTATCTTATCCAACACCGTCGCCAGAATTGGTTCTAATGCATCCCAGGAGGCAAGTCACGAGTGTCTACCCTGTTCCATTTATAGCTGATACGTTGTTCTAACCTTCACAGTATTTGTTTCAATTTGTGATTTCGACCATTGAAGGGTACGTCACTTTTCATAGCTGTAGATTGCTGAACTGGAAGCTGATCGTGGAAATCACAGAGTTAAAAGTGAAGCCCTATTCTCGTATCAGCCTCCCTTCAACATTCTGGCCTTCCTGATTCTCAAACCTACAAGTTGGTTTCTTTCGCCGAAAGCCCTTCACAATGTCAATGTTTTTCTCATCATATTGACCTCACTCCCTCAACTGTTCTTCATTGCTATATATGAACGACATTTTAAATCCGGATCCAAAGACCGTCAGGCGAGCAAAGATGCCTCTATGTCCATTTTCAGAAGTATTCCTCGGCACATCAAGAATATGCATATGCTTGAGGCTTTGCTCGGCCCTGCCCATCATGATATCTATGACGCCATTCTTGATATGGAAATGGACGACGAATATGACATCTTTTCTGAGCTTGAAGAGGATGATGAAGAGGGTCAATTGTTCAACAGTAGAGTCCATACTCGCGAGAATTCTGCCAGAAGTGACATTAGTCGAATCCAGGTCACTGATGTTGATATCCAGCCGTCGAGTGCAGTGAATTTCAGCAGACGTCGCACACGGACAGCCACTACTAATTGGGCTACCTTACGAGCTCCGTGGCCGAGGACTCGTATGGCATCCAATAATCCTGGTGGCTTCATTGCAGACCAGAGACTTACATTGGGTGGTTACGGCGCTATCCCATCCACGCTTGCTGAAGAAGACATGACATTTCCACCACGCGAAAACTCGGGTTTGGCGAGACTTTATAACTCTAGGCTTGGTGTCACATCTGGTGGAACCGAGCAATCTGTTTTGGCTGCCAATGCTCAGACAAACATGAGCGTGAAGAAGGTTGAAGCGCTTCTAACTGAGGTAAAAAGTCTTCCAGTGAACAAACTCAAGGATGAGATGAAGGAAATTCAGGTTAGGACACATCCATCTATGCGTGTGTTAGGCTTATATCCCTTCCAGGAACGTCAGAATAGGATTGAGAGTTTACTCTTAATGTTGACAAGGGCCATGAGGAATGATGGTCTTCATCATGAATCCTATTGATATGGTTTATGGTTTAGATAGAAAAAGGGAGGACTCGATGCAACTACGCAACGAGTCTTGTCTCAACTATACATTTAATCATCAGGAAATATTATAATTACCAACCAATTGATACTCTCATACAGACATGTACTCTGCTTTCATCTCGTCTGCAAGTTTCTCTGCAATGGCAAAGCATCCGCCGGCCTTGACTCAGCAATCAATAAATTGCCTTGAGTGATATAGACATCATGCGCACCGTATGGCCAGAGATGATGCTTGAGAAGATGGATGCATCACACACCCTGAGACCGTGGATCCCATAAACTCTTAACTTGGCATCCACAACACCACCTTCTTCTCTCGGAGCCATCCTACATGTTGATGTCGGATGATATACCGTTTGTACACGGTCTTTGACCAGTTCCGCAATCTCC
>Ga0153955_100689_pt1 | contig 12182 bp, 17 predicted proteins | sample TSFL039MetaG_FD_104744 | JGI IMG/M metagenome (GOLD analysis project Ga0153955, IMG submission 104744) | Attine ant fungus gardens microbial communities from Florida, USA - TSFL039 MetaG | ecosystem: Host-associated > Fungi > Mycelium > Unclassified | place: USA: Florida, Wekiwa Springs...
ATGTATATGCATAATGGGATGGGAAAGAAGATTAGGTACTATCTATATTACTCCATCCTGTATTTTTGTTATCTCCAATACATCAAGCATGTTGTTTGTCTGGGTTACAAAATCAACTTCTTTTTGGTGAAGAAGTGGTTTAAAAAGTCTAGATCATAGGTGGACGTAACGGATGCTACACTGAGGAAAAGAGGTTATGAAGGACATCCCGTAAACAAATATCCCTGAGAAAGAATGTTCCATAGACTGCACCACCCATTTGGCGAAACGTGTGATACATGAGTTGCCGAAGCTAGGAAAGGTATGAAGGGGTGATGTAATGACGGGAATAACTGGTACTTGAGTTGCCTGAAAGAGAAACGGAGCTTTGAAAACTAGAAGAATCACGAAAAAGAGAAAAATGTCCGTTGAAATTGGATGGCAGCATCCGAAATCGGGCGTAAATCGGGCGTAAATGAAAGGGGCATACGAGGTTGTCAGACTGAGAATAACAACAGCCTGCGAGCATAGATTGGTATAACTGCCATTGCTCTCATTTCATTTTCTAGTCCTTCACTATGAAAAGCAAGTGCGATAGGATGGTATGCAATTATCGACTTTGACATGTCCGCTGTTTTCCACTGATGTATCTTCTCGAGCGGGGTCTTGATAGACAAGCCGTGCAATTATGACTGGAAAATACGGTCCTCGGAGGTGGTGTCAACACATCTAGCTTGAACTTATTTACACCAGGCAGTGAGCAATGTTCCTCGTGTAGAGATACGAGAGACTGTAGATCCTTATGGCCATCCCAGATACAAAGAGAAAGCGCTCCGCCTTCCACTGCTAGATCCGGTATCAGACGTGATTGAGCCATCTGCACAAGAGCACCTGGTGAGGAGGATATACGGGTATTTAAATTTATCTCTTTCAGTGATGGGCACAAAGGCCAGCAACTAGGAGAAGGCGGATCGGAAGTGGATGGTGAAGATGATACAGGTGAGCAATTGAGGCTCGAAAGTAACTTATCAGTGATGATGACTCCACTGACGGTCAATTTGGTCAAGGACGAAGATGACATTTCAAGACATTCTGCAAGGCAGGTTTCGGACATGGGAACATCAAGCCATAAGGATTTGATGGTGCAAGACGAGCGCTTGATGAGTGACAGGAAGCTTACCGGCAACCATGGCCCTATGGCTGCTGCTGCGTTCCGCCGTGCAGTCTGATGTGTTTGTCCTTCAGCATGGATACGGACGTGCTTCAACGCAGGTAGCACCAGGAAATCAAGGATTGCGGTCAGGTCATAGGCGATGTTGAGAGAAGTCAATTTGGAGAGGACGAGGGGCTGGCGTACAGATCGGGTATCTCCTGGACGAGGCCGAGTGATACGGATGTGCTCGAGGTTGTAGCATCGATCCAGAAGTTCGAGGTAATCGAGGGTTCCCTGACGCATAGTTATGGATAGGAGAGTGAGGCGTGGAAGGGGGAGTTCCATTAGTCGACGTGTATCGGCCAGGTCATCTACCCAAGTTAATTCGCGAAGTTGAGGTGTGGAGTTGAGGAGAGAGATTATTGGGGTGATATTGGTAGAGCTAATGTCACGAGCACTAAACTCAAAGGCATGCAGAAGAGGTGCATTGTTTTCCGCACGAGATAAAGAATACATGGGGGGACAATAGAGACCACGGAACTCGAGTCGGATATATCTCCAGCGGGAGGAGTGGTGGCAGATGACGTCCAGAATTTCTTGTGCTGGCCGCTCATTGAAGTCGATGGATATAGAGATGGAAAGTAACAAACAGCCTGAGCGTTGGAGCCAGTCTGAAGCCATGGGAACGTCGAGGACTGGGTCCTTGTAGACGACATGGAGCCTGGTCCACAGCGACGGAGTCGACAGTGCTACTGTCCGCCATTGAGAACATGTATGTGCCACAAGTAAAGGTGCCTGTGATGACGCAGGTACGGGGAATGTTTCGTCAGAAAGACAGTAGCCAAAAACTTGGGCGAGCAACTCAGCCGGCAGTCGGCTCATGGGCCCACTTTGACAAGATCCATGCAAAGAATTCTTGTGGCTGTCGTCGACGGGGAGCTTGCAGGATTCAAGATCCCCAAACAGCATCATGGGTCAATGGGAGATGAAGGAAAGATGTGGGTTCTACTCGGATTAAATTTCGCCTTGTTTGTTGTAACTCCATCCATGTTCTCGTATTACCCGTGCTCCGATGCCGATGGAGAACCTGCCGAGGTAGAGTCACCTCTGCAATATTGCCCGCACACCGTTTTCCTGGAGGTTATGCTTGTTGGAATAGTTGCCGAGCCATGACACAATCCAATGCCTAATCTGGGGTGCTTTCTGACGTCGACAAGATATGTATGGCTAGTTCAGAAGCTTCAACAACACACTCCATGCCATTAGCTCATTATGTATGATGCCTGCCAGTTGGAGCACGAAGCACAGAATTCTTACTGATACTTAAATAACTTGATGCGAGGGTCACTCAGTGATCACTCAATGCAATATGTCGTATGTTGTCACCATATACTCGTTGTTTCACCTCTTCCACATCCAAGTGCTGTTTTTGTAACCATCTCCGGCGCCACCACAACTCACTCTCACTATGAAAATTGCCATCCTTACCTCGGGTGGAGACAGCGCAGGCATGAACGCCGTCGTGCGTTCCGTCGTGCGATCTGGCATCCTCAAGTCAGGAATTTGACACATTTCGATTCAGATACTTATTTGATCATAGAGATTGTGAAATGTGGGTTGTTCGTGAAGGCTATGAAGGGCTTGTACGGGGAAACACACAGGCAGCAGAAGAACAAGCTGCACTTGTGAATGTAGCCGCACAAGCCGCGGTTCTCTCCGATGTTGCGAAAGTCACACAAGAGGCTCAGACAAATCCTCTCCGCGGGCGCGAGCCCGATAGAAATCTCATTCATAATCTCAGATTTGGTGATGGAGACCTTTTGAAGGATGGAACGAGCGAATTTGTGGGTGGTCGTACTCTCAAAGGCCGATACATCGTTCGAGTTGGCTGGGACGATGTGAGAGGATGGTATTCTCAGGTTCGTCGACCGGGGTGTCAGTATCAGTGGTCTAATGGGACATAACAGGGAGGTACTCTAATCGGTACCGCACGTTCAGCCACTTTTAGAACCCATGAGGGTCGTCTTGCAGCTGCCCACAATCTCATCAAAGAAGGAATAGACGCCCTTGTTGTGTGTGGTGGTGATGGTTCCCTAACAGGTGCCGATGTCTTTAGGTCCGAGTGGCCAAGCCTCATTCAGGAGCTTCACAATCAAGGTCAACTCGCTGATGTACATGCCTTCATCGCTCTGATAATTTCCACCTTTGCCAGGTATCATTACGGATGCACAAATCCAAAAGCATTCCCATCTACGCATCTGTGGTTTGGTCGGCTCAATCGACAATGACATGTCATTGACCGACCTTACCATTGGTGCACCAACTGCGTTGCAGCGCATTTGTGAGGCCATTGACAACATCAACTCTACTGCATACAGCCATTCTCGTGCTTTTGTCGTCGAGGTCATGGGTCGAGACTGTGGTTGGCTTGCTGTTCTAGCAGGTGTCGCGTAGGTCTTAGATTTTGTTTCAATATACTGGGTTCATAACAAAACAGTGGTGGTGCCGATTTTATTTTTATTCCGGAGCGACCTCCCAAGGGCGACTCATGGGAGGATGAGCTCTGTTCCGAGATTCAGAAGGTCACCATCTTGTTTCAGTAGGTTTTTTCATGGCTGACGTGTTCACCAGCACCGCTCAATAGGAAAGCGCAAGACCATCGTCATTGTAGCTGAAGGAGCTCATGATGCGGATTTGAAGCCCATACGGGCTGAGTACATCAAAGATGTCCTGACTGATCGATTGGGATTGGATACACGAGTCACAACCCTTGGTCATACCCAACGTGGTGGTCCCCCTTGCGCCATGGATCGTATTCTCGTGAGTCATGAATTCTGTCATAGGTATATTTCGTTCACCGCATCAACAGCCGACTCTTCAAGGTGTCGAAGCTGTGGAAGCAATCCTCGAGTCAACACCTGGAACTCCTTCCTATATGATCGGTATTCAAGAGAACAAAATCATCCGTGTACCGCTCATGGAGGCCGTTGAAAAGGTTCACTTTTACTTTTCGTTCCCTTCAGTTTGATACTTACCTTTGATAAGACAAGGGATGTAGCACGAGCTGTCAAAGCAAAAGATTTTGAAAGGGCTCTTGCTGCTCGTGGATCTGAGTTTGTTGAATATTTCGAGGCTTTTACCTCCGTCGCCTCATTGTTCGATGAGCACACTCAAGTTCCTCCAGAACTCGTGAGCTTTTCCACTCGTATTAAGATCAAGTACTGAACATATTACAGAGAATGCGCGTTGCCATTATTCAGTAAGTCAAGGATGAAACCACCCTGAGCAAAATCTCATCCAATCCTAGCATGGGTGCTCCTGCTGGTGGTATGAACGCAGCTACACGCGCCCTTGCTCGTTATTGTATCCAACAAGGTCACACACCAGTTGCTGTGCACAACGGATTCCGTGGCCTCTTGGATGATCTTGTTGACGAACTCTCCTGGTTGGGTGTTGACGCTTGGAGTGCCCGTGGAGGTTCTGAGCTTGGGACGAACCGGTTCTTACCCTCAATCGACATCGGTGCAGTCGCTTCCCAGTTCCAAAAGTACAGGATCGATAGTGTCATAATCATTGGAGGATTTGAAGGCTTCCATGCTCTATTGCAGCTCGAGGAAGGTCGTATGCATTATCCTGCTTTCCATATTCCTATGGTCCACCTACCTGCGACGATTTCCAATAATGTACCCATGACTGAGTACAGTCTCGGAAGTGATACTAGCTTGAATGCACTGGTGAGCGCTTGTGATGCTATCAAGCAGAGCGCCAGTGCCAGTCGTGATCGTGTGTTTGTGATTGAAACTCAAGGTGGAAGATGTGGTTATATCGCAACAATGGGTGCTTTAGCCGTAAGCATCAGATATTCCATCGTCCAATACTTGATTGATGCAGTCAATAGACCGGGGCAACTCTTGTATACACTCCAGAAGATCCCATCACTCTCGATATGCTGCGTCGCGATGTAAGATTCTTGAGGACTCGTTATACATATGACGTTAAAGGTAACCGTGAAGGTCGAATCATCATCCGGTACGCGTTTAACAGTTTGATGTTATCTTGGTAGCTGATCGATACGTAGGAATGAAGCGTCATCGAACATTTATAGCACTTCTGTTCTCACAAAAATGTTCGAAGAAGAGGGTGGTGATCTCTTTGATGCCCGTTCAGCGTCTTTAGGACACACTTTACAAGGAGGTGTACCCTCACCAATGGATCGTGCGCGTGCTGTTCGACTTTCGCTCAAATGTATGGTGTTTTTAGAAACCCACCATCAGGCACTTCTTCGACAGGGTCAGAGGAGAAGTGCAAGTCCTGAAACCGCTTCGGTCATCACGATTCGGTCGAGTTCTGTCGAGTGGGTACCTGTCCGAGTGATGCGCGACCACGCGGATATGCAGAATCGAAGAGGGAGGGAAGCTTGGTGGTCGGGTGTGAAGGAGTTGGCGGAAAATCTTGGAGCAAAGAAGCAGTTCCTTGGTATGCGAAAAGATGAATTGCAAAACTCGAATTTGAGTCAGTAGACATAAATTGGTTTTTTTTTTTAGCGGATATAGAATACTCGTAGCAAACAGTTGTATGCCTAGTTTAATTAGATATGGGCTTTTGATGGTCATCGATGACATAGAGGGCTCGATATCACATGCTGCTGTTAGAGGAAAAGATGCAGTATGCAGGATCAGATGTCAGGCGTGTCTCTCTTGGTCGAGCGGATGGGTTTGATAGCGGTCTAGCTCTAACAATCAGGTATTGAAGTCTGGAACTTGTGATCGAAATTAGGTCTGATCTGAAGTGTTGAGACTCAGGCAAAGAGCACAGGGATCAGCACAGTAACTTAGAAATTATAATGTCATGTCTGGGTTTAGGCGACGAAGCATCCAATGAAGAGACCATCCTGATGTGTACTCTCTCTTTCAGATGATATGGGAACCTTTTTCAGGTATAATTTACTATTCGGACCTTGTAAACTCGATTGGCTATTGTACAAATAAAAAGTTTAGACGGTAGTCCTCAAGAAAAAGAAACAATTGGACAAATTGGGAATTGAACCCAACACCTCTCGCATACGCATTAGTGCTAAGCGAGCGTGATAACCAACTACACCATTTGCCCGGCCATCATGGTTCTCATACACATGTCATGACTCTAATCTACAATTTGGATTGCCGAATTTGGCTGGGGCCGGCATAGGCTATTAAACGAGGGCACAGCGTCCGATACCACTCCATCATCGTCGAGCACTAGGGTCGGCTCTTACAATACACAATCTACTGAACATCCTGGTGGGTACGCTAAAACCGATGGAGATGAAGCTCATCCATCAGAATTGGAGAAGATATTGACATTGACACGGTGGATATCTAGAACAGGTCGCCGCTCGAATTGGGATGCCAAGCCTGTCAAGTACCGACTAATTGATTCTTCACTGTAGTCCTTCTCCCAGCTCTCAGCCATCCACCAACCGCGCATGTGTGGATATCACGTCTATATCCCCACCCTCTTCACAACCCCTGAAATTCTCCTCCATGGAAAGTCAAGCATCCACCATTTTCTCCAGGACCTCAGATTGACATCTTACCGGACCCTGACAACTGCAGTTGCCTAATTGAACCCAATCAGGAAAAGCAAGGGTGCCACTTGAAAAAGCGTAAGAAAGGCGATGTAGGAAAGGCAATGAGCCTCCAGTATTGGAATGCCCCAAGATTATGCCCCCCCAATCCGCCTTTCACCTATGTGCAATTAATTTATCGACCTTTTTCACCGAGAGGCAGAGCAAAAAAGAAATCCAGACTAGTTTAATACCTAGTTTATCTACTGCACCGTGTCTGCACCGTGTGTATCTATTTGTTATCCACTACACCCATGTTCCCTAATAGTCCTCCTCCCTACGTCCCACCCCCTCAAATAGACAACACCACCAAACCCCAATTTTCTGCCATTCAATTCAACAATGATCCACCTCCCTCTGGGTTTCGGGTTCCTTTACGTACTGACTCTGATTTCGCACGTCCTGATCAGACAGGACCGCCTGTTGCCTACGATGTCGACAACTCTCCCATATTCATTGGATCTGCTTTGTTCGACACTTCGGTACACCCTTGTAAGATCGGTCCTCACCTCCACTCCCATGCATTAGTGCCCTATGGTGGAGCAGAGTTCGCTCATGACGGGCGATATGATTTGCTCCCCTTTGTTCCAGAGCAGATGGAATGGGTTCATACATCGTATGGGCAAATTCCTTATGCAAGGCGGCCAGTTGAGGGTGGATATGAAGAGAATGGAGGAAAGCTGTACCACGCACTTGCTAATGTCGATGGACTCCGTGTTCCTGGTAAGACCGGCGAGCATCTGTATGTTGTCTCATTTCTCGAGTGTCACTGTCAATCCTAATCTCTCTTTTAAATAGGAAAGGAGCCAATGTGTCCTTCGGAGGCCAGGAGTTGGTGTATCAGGAGTATGAAATCTTGTACGTAGATCTAGATTTCGATGGTCATGGACTGACCCAACTATCAGATGTTGGAGATAAAATAGTAATATTACACCAATGTACATTGTATTTACAAACCTTTATGATATATACTTTCGCCCCGGGGAGTAGCACAAGCTCCACAAGCTAAATGTTCTGGACGATTTGTGCTGCGAGAAATATCTCAATCATCACGATGTTATTTGATAGACAATAGTACCTACAGGGTACAGACCAAGCAGTTCCATTCACCGATGGGACCGATATTGCTGTTTCCGGTGCTTTGCAATTGCTCATGTACAGTCTTCGGAAGCGTGCGGTGATCATCATCAAGACCCAAAGCTTCCTTTTTCCGAGGATGGGGCTTGTTTTGAATCAGACCCGACCCTGCCTGCTTTTTTCTTTCGTCTGTGGAAAAAATTTGGAATACTTGTCGGTCGATAGACCGATCACTTTGCTTTTTCTTGCCTTGTGATTGACCGGTCGATCTCGAGTAGACAGGCAGGTTACAAGTCTCGCCATTCGATACATCAGAGTTTTCCGTCAAATCAAGAATGTCAGAGTGTTGCAACCCAATCCGGGAACTTGCTGAATGGGAAACTGAAAAGTTGAACTCATCCTCAAAATCTTTCCAGCATAAACCTTTTCCCAAATAACAATCATCTTCGACATCGGCCTCTTTAGATCCTTCCAGAGCTTGTCGCCGCTCAGCGTCTGTCTCTTGAACAATTTCAAAATCACTGTCTGATCCCGCGTCTTCATCATCATCAGGCTTTTGGTCAGATGATGGAGCGCCTGCAAGAGACAAATCACTATCACTGTCAATAATTGAGTCAATATTTACCAGTTCTACCTCCAATCGAACTTGAAGTGTTCAAACGCCTTTCAGCGGCTAATGCACGCTCTTCTCGTGCGCGTTTGCTGACAGGCGTTGAGTCCAAACGTTCAAGGACAAGGACGTCGACTGATACCTTGCAGCCCTCTTCCCCTTGAAACTTTGAGTGTCACTGGCCAGAGAGTTACCATCTCCGACAAATGCAAACTTGGAAGTTACCCGTCCGCCTGCTTTCCGCCGCTTGGCGGTCTGTCTACCAGTGTGAAGAGACGGTGTGATATCCTGAGCTTGCCGCCTCCGTCGGCGTGCTGGTCTAGAGCGCATTTGCGCCCCACCACACTACTAGGGAATCGCACAAGTCCCGATGGGATGAGGTAAATAGCCACGCACCATATACTCTGGGAAGTCACCCGTCTCTATCCCATCTCCAGAGATACGTACGGAATCAGCCAAGCGAGTACCAGATGACCAGTAGCCTGTAGGAAGGATGAGTGTGAAGGCCTCTAATCTTCATGAACTGACAGGACCATCTCCATAGTACCCTCTATCTTGAAGTTGCCGAACCTCTCTACGAAGGCGTGCCCATAACGCCTGGAATGCAGGACCATGGTTCATATGCTAATGGAAATCAACCACCAGTCATACCCGAACGAGCAATAGATATTACCTTGATATGAGCAAGCTGCAGCCAGAGATATGATTGTCAAATGCAACGCTATTCAGAGGGGACCGATAAACCAACCTCGTGACAAAATGTGCTCATCAACCAGGAAGTTGGACAATATGACCCATTTGAGCGTCGTAATACTATTTCTACCCCCCATAAAATCAGATTGTTGGCGGCAAAACGCAGGCGATGCAACGAACCAATTGTCTCGCCGTTGTTCCAATTGCGGCCTGAGAACACAGAGTTGTATTCATACTTGTATTTTTTCAGTCGAAAGACCTCATAGATGCAGTGGATCATACCTCTTCGAAGCTATTGATTGTGAAACCATGTGCTTTCATCACGGGCCGGACTTGGGCTGCTAATGCTCGCAAAAGCTGTCGAGCTCCCTCAGTGTCCCGAGCCTCTGACATTGGAAGAGATGTTATCAGGTTAATAAATGGATTGGGATTGGGCTCTTTCTCATTGAGACGAAGGTAGACCATGAGGGACACTTAAATGACCGTGTCTCGTCACGAGACCACGTGTCTTTTTTTAATTCCATGGACGATTCCCTCGAGCTGCCTGGCTCGTTGGCACAGAAGCCTACAGAACTGCAGCTCGAGGACGACGACCATCTATCTGACGATGAAGAGGGAAATCTGGATTGGACAATGCTCTTGTAAAAAAAAAAACCATCTTTTTGCTTATCTCCTTGGAATGCTGAATCTCGCTTGCAGGCCTGCCGCAGCACGCCCGGTCATACCAAAACGTGGCGAAAAAGAGTTTGAACCTAGAGCTCATGGAGGTACAAATCTCCAAGTCCATGTGCTTGAACGGTCAAGGGCAGCTATGTTGGATACCTTGCGGACAACTCGTACTATTTCAAGGCAACAGCTAACTCTTCCCTCATGGTATGCCTTGTGTACTGATTAGGCCATACCAGCAAGGGAATAAGCTATGGGATTTGGCACCCAAATCTTGGACGGGTACAAGTTACTGTACCTCGGGGGATCCATTTCAATTCGATGGGACACTCTGCAGTTCGATCAGCTCTCGATGAGAACGGTTTGGAAAAGGTCAAGAAAAGACTGGAGCTTCTACCAGAAGAGGCCATTTATCTGATAGAGCGAGGAGCTCTTTTCTGTTGGAACGAATCTGATGTACATACTCCTCACCTCCAGGGGTTCGAAGGAATTGCTGGTGTCCCCATGAGTGTACAACAAGCATATGCTGAGATGATTGGGAAGGAAAACTTGACTCTGGAGAAATTTCAGGTAGGTTTCCTAACCCCCGAGACAAATTCTCCTCATTTTTTCAAGGTCTATGCTTATCTTCGGCGACTTGGATACGCTGTGACTCGGAACGAAGCTCCGAATGAACATTACCCGTTGCCTCCTCCGTTTGATCTCACAAAAAGAATGCCAAAGCCACCACTCCTCATGCGTCTCCTATCACCATTCATATTTTTGTATTCGAAATTTCTCCAGGTATTTACACCCAATTTCAATTGGTGGAAACCCCTTCGTTTAAGCAAGTGGACACACGTCAATCATGGTTTGTTTCTACCGACATTCGCGCCTAGTGACATACTCACCGCCATCGCCTCCTTTCATCAGCGTGGGTGTATCGACATCTTCGATTCCTTCGTTCTGGACATAGTGTCCCTCTATACCACTCATGCACTGCACCGCACTCACCTTACAAAGTTTTCTATAACGTCTTCAAACCGTCGACGCCCTTCAAGAAAACAGCGCCTCCCTTGCCTGATTTCCAGGTAGTTGTTGTGAAGTATAACCTCCAGTACAGAACCAAAAATCTAAGCTAATCACTGTATCCAAAAGCGCTCGTACAACGCCCATCCCCACTCTGCATGAACTCTCCACTCTCTTCGATACTCTTCCCGAACTCCCTCCACCTCTTCCCCGTCCAAAACGCAAAGCCTATGACGGAAAATCAATCAAAGCTTCCACAGCCCAGCCTTCCTCAAATGCAAGCACTGCGACAACCTCGACGCCGCAGCCTAGACTGACCCTTTTCCAACGCCTCTTCCCTACCATCTTTGGTTCATCAGCCTCCGAACCACCGCCCCAACGAAAACCCCACCCATTCGCCGCTCTGAAACAAGGGAAAAAGACGATCGTCGTTGCTGCAGTAGATCATGGTAATATTAGTTTCTTCCGGTTTAGTCAAGGTGCATTCGAAGAATGGCCCATGTCCTAATTCTCAACTAGAATACAAGCATTGCAGTATCAATGACATGGAATATGAATAACAAAGAGGGGAGGGGGGGGGCGATTACTGATTCTGCAAATGCACTCTACATCAGATAGCGAACCCGCCGCACTCATCGTATAGCAGGTGATCCCATCCATATCATCCCTGTTGGTGACGAAACCGGGTTCGATGGGGTACTCAAGAGTGAGAATGCCATATTTTGACTTGACGTCATCGTTGTCTTGAGTTAAGATAGAGCAAAAACTCGTCTCAACTGTCTCTATCTAAGGACAAGAAAGTGAAAGAAACACTTGATCATCAAGAGATAATTCTGATTTAATTTGAGTGTAGCGCTCAATACGTTGTAGAATAAATGTTGGTGCTGACGGCCCGTGCGTATTTTGAGCACGAAGAAGAAGAACAGGGTATAAGAGGGTCTGGCAATTCCCGAATCTTTCGTATAACAGTATAAATTTAGCTTTATGCGTGAAATTTCATAATTACGCCTCCTGCATAACTGAATCGCAGGAAAAACACATGATGAATAGAAGCACAGCGAGATGGCTGTTCTATCAATGTAAAAATGCAATGGTGTCATCTCTGAGTGTAGAGAAATGAGTTCAACCCACTGGGCTAATTATCTCATAGGGCAGTATACCTGTCAATAATCCCTCATTTGGACGAAGAAATCTACATTTCCACTCCGGTCACTGCGGTCGTCTATTACGCCAGAAAACTGCAAGACCTGCATGGCATTGGGCAGATCCCCATGCAGATCACCAACGGCTACTACGTGCCGAGTGAACTTGCTCCTTCAATGCTTCCTGGTGTTCATGGGGACTAGCAAATATCACTACAAAGAGTGGTGACCAGGGTAGGTTCTCCGAAA
>Ga0153955_100690_pt1 | contig 12176 bp, 10 predicted proteins | sample TSFL039MetaG_FD_104744 | JGI IMG/M metagenome (GOLD analysis project Ga0153955, IMG submission 104744) | Attine ant fungus gardens microbial communities from Florida, USA - TSFL039 MetaG | ecosystem: Host-associated > Fungi > Mycelium > Unclassified | place: USA: Florida, Wekiwa Springs...
AAATGTTTATCCATCTAAAGACCTCCCCACCCCTTCCATTCACGATATCCACTGCCCCACCCTAGCCTTTAGCCCCTGTCATAGAACTTGATTGTCATGGAACAATCCCATTGGGATCAGGTGGACAGACACACTAACCAACTGCGCCATCGACCCACATTAAATATTGGGGTACTTAGTAATATATAAATGTACTTTGCTCTAAAGATATGCTTTCAAGGATAGAGTATACTCGACATGCAGCATGTCAAAGAGTAAGATGAAGACAACAATAGACTTGAAAAGATAAGGTTATTGACTTGTCTATCAAATTTGGCGCTCAACTACCAGACAACCCCACACAATATTGGGTATCAACTGTGGGTGAACTCTTTACTTAGACACGATGCACAAATATATCAAAACCACTCCGATCGCTCTCCTACCATATGAAACGAGATCAAGGTGCATTCTCTCGACAACAACTTGTCCAGTCAAATACTCAAGGACAATCTTCAACAAACCATATTTTCACACCGGAATTCATAGCAAAGGATTGATGATATTATAATAACTTGTATGATCATACTTCCTCCACAGCAACGGCTGTACATTCCCGTTTCTTGTCCGGAAGCGGACATGTATCATCATTTGCCGTTTCGGTGCTCTTGCTGACATAAGCATTTGACAGGTCAACCTCCCAGAATTTCTCTCTGAGTGAAGAGCCAGGCACAGGGAAAAGAAAATTGAGTAGGAAATATATCAGTGAAGAAACGCCGAAGCCGGTGAAGAACGACATCTGGTAGACTCGAGTAGCAGCAAGTGGAACATTCCTGCCAGCTTTATAGAAAATATTTGTCAACATGTAAAAAGACCAAGAAACACAGCATGACGCACTTGCTCCCGCAAAGCCAACAACGTTTATTAGGATGCCACTGATGTACGCGGCATAGGCCCTGATACAAGTATCAGCAATGATCCAAGAATCGCTACGGAAGCGGAGCGCACCTGCAATTAATTCCGTATGTGTAATAATACCAGCCGCTCTTCTCAGCATGGTACAAATCTGCAACACGATAACGTCCGCGGCGAATGACATAGTATTCAGTGACCTGAAGGCATAGCACATAATTGAGAGTAGGATCAGAGCAAGACGGGATAAGAGCAGACCATGACTCCAGCAATGGAGCTGAGGAAAACAGAATACGCAGAAAGATATGACGTGAACTGGTTGCTGCTTTTGAGAAGATTCCATGGAAGTATAACTAGTCCAACAATTGCAGCAATATAACCACCGCGTCGAATGTTCTAGGCTCGATATATGAGATGAAATCCAGCGTTTCAGGGTAACAAATAACACGTACTACAAAACGAGGGAACAGAGCAGTCAGATCACATCCAGCACTAATCGAATTCGCTGAGATATTTGTTCTATATGAACCCCAAAGATTCGGTTGTAACAGGTTGTTAGACAATAGTATTTGGTGATACCAAATTTGAATACACACCCAAGCTACGTCAAGTTTGTAAAATTCAAAGAATCTTAATTGACGGCTATGCTCACCTGTGCGATGATGAACGAGGCGGCAATAAACCATACCCCGAATCTTGTGGCCCTTGATGGACTGCCATCGAGGAATCGATTGAGAAGATCGATGGGTGACCAGATCGCTTCACCGTATATGGCCTCAGACGACGAGCTGACGACAAGACCTACAAAACTAACGAGAGAAAAGCCAAGAGGAACAGATAAGAGCTGGGGCCATAAAGCTGCCGAAGATGTTTTTGCCCGCGAAGAAAAATCAGGTGCGTTGCTACATACGAAGTCAGTATAATGTAGACCATCATTGAAATGACGTCGATAGAACGTAAACTAAGAAAGAAGGGATACATTTATAGTTTCAAGGATATATATATATAGAAACGGAACCAGAACTTCGGAAATTTGATTGCTCACGTTACCAGAGTGGCCATATTGCTGATGCATGACATGAGACTAACGACCATATCCCAACCGAGCTCTGAGCCATGGACAGTGCTAGGACGGGAAATGATAGGACCGACACCCTTGGCCTTCACAATACACCAGATAAAAAAGGATATGCCCGCTACTGGTGCAACAACTGATTTCAGGGTAAAAAGATGGCGGCTGTGCACGCAAAAGGGAGTGAGCACTACAACCCCAAGTGTTTCGGCAAGGGAATGGAGCTGACATCTTGTGGATCGGAAACCAGATCGCAGGAAGTGAAATTAACCAGAAAAGAAAGAAACACATGAAATCCCTTGTCGTTGTTCCAGATGACTCTGGAAGGTTATTGGCTGTTGTTGTTTGGGTATCTATCTAAATCATTCGGACACAGATCACGCACGTATATCATTCACACTTGGCCAGATTGCCCGGAGCATGACCTTCATGCAATCACCACCAATACTGGCTTGTACACCATACCAAATGCTGCGGTATGGGATTCGTGATAAGGTAAATATAATTTCAAATCACCATTATAGAGATCATTACGCACCATGCCATCGCGCCTCGGTTAAACGTACACCATAGACTTCCATAAAGGCCAAAACTCGTTCTGGCGACAACGGGAAACGTTACATGGAATATTGCACCTGGTCGCGCATTCAGGCAAATGAAGGGTGCGACGACGCTGTATCCGAGCCAGACGCATATCCAAGCCTGCCACCATGAAAGTCCGAGCTGTACCATAGACGACACAATCATCCACCTATAATTTTTTGCGTATGACCTTCGTGCCACAAGAAACGGAAGCAAAACTCACGTATTGACGTTGAAACTGTCAGCTATCCAGCTATCCATTTGGCGTCATTGTGAGGGCTAATGTTGCGAATATTGAGTGAACCCACAAGGCAACGAAATTGATGCCCCTCCACTGCCGATTTTTCGGTAGTGTGGGCGCTAAATCATAGTTCTATCAAGGTCCATCAATGGACTCTCGAAGGTAAAATGCACGAAGAACAAACAGATAAGAAAAGTTGTTTGTACGTAAGTCCAGGGGGGTGAGGAACTTGAAGTTTCTGTAAAAGACCCATATTGAGGGAAAGGAAAAATGCGGGTCAATGACTACATTCATATTTAACCATCCAGCTGACCTCCAATATGAAACAATGAGATAAACTCTCCCTAAATTTGGTATCAAGATAATAAATCCCGACCACTTCCGGGGTTAATGCAGAGATGCCGAAACTACCGAGGGTGACATTTGATAATATAATTGGGACATTGACATTTCTGTTGGCTTCGAAGTACGGACGTTTGACAAATTTACTCATGCACACAACGTTCATCACTAAGCACTGCCTGGTTTCTCTGGCTGGTTGGGCTCAACGATTTAGACACTGATTTTGATACACACCTACAATGAAATGAAATACTGTGTTTACACATCATTTGTGACAGAATAGAACAATGTTGCAGTGGCTGGAATATTTCGCCGCAGATGGTATTGTACGTGACCAATATTCCTCCGGGTTTTATCTCGTTTGCACTCGATATGGAATGACAGCAGGTTTCTGCCAGAGGTATCAGAAATCATATCCATGTCAATTCGGCTGGCGTTTACGAAAGCAGCTGCCCCGCAAGCATGTGGTTTTGCTCCTCCCAGTCCCCACGCGATAAGAAAATCCAAATACTTGTCGGCATAATGTGGCAGATTCATCAGACGATCTACTTACGTTCATTCTTGTTTATCGCATCTGAAATCAGCAAAGTCAAGAATAAGATATAAGTAACCAATCAGAAGTGCACATGATAAACCATCGCCAGATGGGGACCGAAAGTCCCAATGACATTGATAACATGACTTGTATTGGTCTAAATGAGTGAAGTTAAGATAAGAGATAGTGAAAAACATGTATAAGATGCAGGGAATCGAAGTTATAATGCAAAGAAGACGAGAATAGGTCGGTAAATATAGTCCAATATCAGTAAGATGTGTTGAATAACAGAAGAGAGATTGACAGTATAGGGCTGTTCCGATCAGGGAAGGCGACTAGGACAAAACTCCAAGGTCACGCCAACTCGAAGCGAGGAACACTGTTGGATCGTGATAAAGATTTGAAGCGTTCACTAGATGGAGAAGGCGAAGAGAAAGTAAACGCGGCATAAATCTGTTTGCGTTCTGGCGTAGTGAATCTTCGCTTCTCGCTGGTTTCTGAAGTCACAATGGAAGTAGAGGACAAAGAGGTAAGTGTTTGCGGGAAAAAGTCACGAATGTCGGGCTCTAGTGATGCGTCCTAGGATGGGAGGTTAGGAGCGTTAAAGATGTGAAAGAAAGCTTTACTTTTCGGAAATTGGCTTTGCTAACGGGGGAGGCCAAAATGTCAACAGCTGATTCCATAGCCTCATATGCTTGAGAAACGTCAGCTAAAGGCTGAACCATCAAGTCATAACACCGGGAGTCAATCGATGCCTGGTCAAAGTGCTTAATCTCTTGAGCTTGACTGATAATTTCTTCCTCTAGTCGTGGAAGCTTGGACACTTTATGTGTCCCTCGCCTAGTGATTTTCCGAGTGGATCCGATTGCCTTTCCCTCTTTGTTAACTACCTCTTTGCTCTGTTTGCCTTTTGAGCTTGCCTTGCGTTTCTTGGGGAGTTGCGCGTCTTTGGCTGTTTTGAGGGCCAGATGTGCGGAGGATTTGTCAGCCAGGACAGTAGTTTTACGTTTCTTGGACATAGCAGCTGTCCCTGCTCGTTCTCCGGTGAGCGGGTTGACATTTTCCTTGTCCGTGGACATGTGTTCATTTGAGGCTGAAAACCTGGAAAGTTCACTATCTGAACCGGACGATGAACGCGTCGTCATCCCATTTGAAGTGGGTTGTTTGGCCTTAATGACTTCATCAGCAGGAACGTCCTGGAAAACGGTGAAGGTTCTCGAGGTCATGAGGGCAGCGAAACAGATGGTCTGTTTACAAGAATATCCAATTCAGATGAAAGCCCAAAAAAAGGGATATAGTGATATGAACGGTGTATCGGAAAAGTTGGGAAGATGCTTTGTGGGGCAGAACCAAAAGTCCAACGGACTATTTCCATCACGTGAAAATTGATCAATGATCACGAGCTTGTAGTTTCATAAAATATTCAGGTTGTGGCTTTGCTTTCATACCAGCAAGCAATCTGGGCCTCAGATTTTCCCAGAATGGTCTGTGCCGAGATACCGGACATGAATATCACTGTATCAGGGGTTATTCCCAGATACTATGGTCTGGGAAATTTCCCATGACTACTGCGCAGTATGATTAAGAGCAGTAGTTTTGGTAGCAGAAACTTCAGTATAATCACCATCAATAACTCGCCAATTTTCAATTGATAGCAAATGCTTGGAGTTGCCCCTTGCAGCATTACAATTTCTTCCATGTTATTTCTGGAGCTGCTTTTTTGGGAAAAAATGGTATCATTTCCAGTATTTCTCTCAAATTCATCGAATGGTATCCACGCAAATTAAGTATCAAGCGCAACCGACTTAAATTTGTTTTCATGATGTCTGAGCTAAAATATCGTGTGCCTCGCATCTTACACCTGTTGATGTAGTGCTTCTTACTCTGAGGAGCTGTCGCTGATGTGAGATGAACGTTTTCGCGATGGAATACCGGGTGGTTGAAATGAGTTATTAGACATAGAAAGTTGTCCATCAAAAGCACTCGGTTTGCATCAGGGTAAAGGGGCCAGTACCATTAATGGGACAGGCACCGAAGATCATTGTCAACTTGTTATGTTATGTCATCAATTCATCCACCGCTTCCCTGAGAAAATAGTCTACAACTTGAGCAGCGTCGCGACCGTCGCGAATCACACTTGGGCACAATGTGATCATCTCCCATTTACTTTGTCACAAGAGATTTCTCAGTTGCTTTTTTAAAGGAGATCTGGTGTCATTCCCTCGCTATTGTCTATCCCCGGCCTTGGGCTTCTATTCCGACCCTGGTTCCAGAAACATCAGGTGTGGTCTGCAACTCGGCTCTCCCACTATTCTGATAACTACTCTGATACGAACCAATTCATTGAAGTTCGAGACTTCTCAATCCCAGTAGCAGCATGTCTTATGCAAGATAGAAACGCGCTATGCATCATGGGGTGGACGAATGAGAGGTCTATTCCGACCCTTTTGCCGGAAGGCTCGAGAATATCCCCATGTAGTTAGGATTACGACAAGCCTTGAGGCAGGTGATAATGTACGAAAACGGTTGTAGTGGTCCTTCAAGAACCGAACTGAATTTCATGATGCTTCCCGCAGACGGATTGAAGTATAATCGGATGTTGAGTCTCATACCAAGTTCTTGTAACACTTCAACTGGTTACGGATCACCTGCAGGTGTTCGCAAGCTGGTGGGACTTGGGGCAATCGTTCTGATGTCTGTCTGCCTCATGGCCGACACGCACGATAGGGATGCCGATCACGTTTGAGTGGTGGCTCCCGCCTTCCTTGTGTCTTATAAGGGCTTGGACCTTTCTCTGAACACTATAGGCTCTCCGTTGGCACTGGTGCTCACGTCACTCTTCTCCCTTCTGTTTTTCTCCCCCTTGCATCCATGACCACCAAATGCAATTTTCAGCTTTCCCCGGTTCATCCACCTATCGGGACACTCATTGATGGAGGATCTCTTCAGCTCGCGGAAGTATTGGGTGTTGGCGGATATGGTGTTGTCTACCGTGCAATTGAAACATATCCATCAACAGCGGCGCCAAAGTCTTATGCCGTCAAATGTTTAGTTGCTCCTCAAGTTCAAAATCCTCGCTCAAGACAGGTTCATATCCGGGAAATCGCATTACATCAGTTAGCATCAAGGCACTCTGGTGTTGTCACACTTCACAAGGTGGTAGAATGCCTCAACCTCACATACATCATCATGGACTATGCACCCGACCATGACCTCTTCACTCAGATCTTACATAGTTGCCGATATCTTGGAGATGACGCGCTCATCAGATACGTTTTCCTCCAGCTGCTAGATGCAGTAGAATATTGTCACTTCCTCGGTATTTACCACCGAGACCTCAAACCTGAGAACATCCTTTGTTATGATGATGGCCTCAGGATCGCAATCACAGACTTCGGGCTAGCCACGACTGAAAAAGTTAGTGATGAGTTCCGCACTGGTAGCGTGTTCCACATGAGCCCAGGTGAGCGTAGTCGTCATCTTTTCGTTCGATGTATCTATATTGAAAACTTTTCTCAGAGTGTCAAGGTACTACATTTGCACCCCAGGGGAACTATTCCCCCATGCACAATGATATTTGGTCGTTAGGAATTATTCTCCTTAACCTTGCCACGGGCCGTAATCCGTGGAAGTCAGCTACAGCAGATGACCCCACCTTCCAAGCTTATCTTCGTAGCCCTGATTCCTTCCTACCAAGCGTTCTTCCCATCTCCTCAGAGGTCAACAAAATTCTTGTCGGGATGCTCGATATTGACTACCGGCGCCGACCCCCCCTCAGACAGGTTAGACATGCGATTTCGCAGGTCAAATCGTTCTATTCCGATGGTGTTATCTTCGAAGGTAGTATGGCCCGTTGTCCATGGGAATCTGGGATGGATATAGACACCGACTCCTCCGAAGATATAGACCCTCCTGCTCCTCGCTCTCCATTGCCTACTCCCAATGTTGCGTCATGCTGGAGCAAGGAAACTATTTCAGATATTATCTTTGCAAGACAACCTCTACGTGTAGAAGAATCAACGTATGATAAAATATCCTGGAATAATCGCTCGTCTTGTGGTGCAACGTGGGCATATGAGTCCACAGATTCCTCCGAGTCTTCTGAGTCCTCCGAGTCTGAGCCTGGTCTCGAGAACTCGGACATGTTCGGCGGATCCAGAACGCCTTCAGAAACTTCTATTCAATCTCCCAATTCTTCCTTGCCTATTTCGCCCAATAATAATGCTGATATTACCTTCGGCCCAAAAGCTCCCGAATCGAACCGCAAACCATTAAAGATCAATACAAACATTCAGCAGCCACGTTTCTATGACCATGATACCGGCATCAAAAACTTTTCTGAAGACTCGACTATAATGCAGACGGGTATTGAATACGATCCTTACTCATCAATGTTCTATTTGACAAGTGCTCTTTCAAAAAGCAAGGTCATTGCGTTACCTGTGTCCACGACCACTGCGACCGCTGTAACTGAGGACAAAGAAATGACCTCACCTTTGACCTGGCAAGGATTTCCGGATGTTTCCTCTCCATCTATCTATTCACGAGCGTCTTCACGCACTTCATCTCCTTTCGTTTTCCCTCGTTCCACCAATCTTCGGTCTTCTCGCACTCCCATGTTGTCCCCCTCTTCTGTCTTTCTACGATCGAACTCTCCTTCTCCGGAACCAGAGTGGGCACCCGTTTGTCCGCAGCCTCATCAAGTGCCCGGTGGTTTTATCACTGAACAAAGTCAGCATATCTTCCCTGTTTGTAGCTCTACTGCGATGACCGATATTTCCTCTTTATTATCCTCTTCTTCCCCTTCAAGGCAGCCACGATTCTTCTTCCCACCACCACCAGCGCATACTCCAGTCGTCTTTAATCAGGACATTGTTAGCACAAGGGTCACAAACGGAGGGACTGGATGTGCTAGCCCCAATGAACCAAAGTCAAAATATAACAGCCTCTTTGGACTCAGATTCTTTCCTTGGTCGCCATCATCAGCATGGAGTCAGGCCCGTGCAACGCAGGAGAGGAAGTCTCCTGCGACGAAGGTCCCTTCCTCCAACAGCCCAATCGCAGGCACTGAAAACGCTACCAGCGTTAGCTCAGGGGTCACGTTGGGGCATATTTGTATCAAACCCGATGAGCAAACTACTTCGTCTTCCTGCCCCGATGAGCGTGCCAACATTGAGGATGACGAGACCTGTCGATCGTTCATTGCATGTGATAAGAAGTCTATTAAGACGCTTAATTCGGAGGGGGCTGTTTGTGGAGCGGGAACGGGAGAGCGACATGGAGAGGGGAAGTGTCGACACGATCTGGCGTGGCTCAGAACATGGGAAGGAGGTTGGAGATCCAGATATCAGGGTTCCGGGACTTGTACTTTGCGGGTCGATTCGTCCCGAGATTCTGCTTCCGTCTCGGGACCGTGGAGTTGTACGAGTGTGAATAAGCAAGGGGCACATTCACAGCAAAACTCGAAGATCCCAGCCTCTGCTAGACAGAGTCGCACCTCCGTTGGCAGGTATACTCGACGAGAACGGCGATCGAGGTCTCCAAGAAATTGGTTCATTCCTGGGCGGTTTTTTGCTTCAGCTGGTGCTGCAGCTTGATTTTCTGATTCTCCTTTTCCACGTTGCTATGTCATTTGATCACGATCTATTCATGACGGCAATGATCATATTCATCAATACGTTCATAGAGCATTATTTTTACCCATCGGTATCTATCCTTGCATTGAACATATAAACTCACCTGATTTGTAATACCTCAGCTCAGCATCATATAACAGACTGGCGCTTTGCACACACACCTTGAAATGTAGCACACTTTGATGTACAGTAGCATGGGCTAGTCCACTAAGAGACTAAAATGAAAAAGACATGAATGTGGATCACTTGCGGCGTGTATTTGGCACTCATAAGAAACGTCATTAACATGCAATGGTAGTAAGTGCTGAAGTTCTAGCATTCGCGGATATGGTATTCGATGACTGGTTGGCATCCAATGGGTCATGGGCTATCGTTCATAAACTGTCGTTCGAGAACAATTAGAAGCAGCATTCATGTAATTCTTCCATCCCATGCCGCAGACAGGCGACAATATACGTGCCCAATTACAAACTCATAACATCAAGATCTGTCATATCCGTTGACTTATTAGAGGCCACAAGATCGCCCAATCACACTTAGCATTTCATCAAACGCACAATAAGCAGCGCTCTAAAGACAAGCATAAGATAGTGAAAGAGCATCATCGAAATCTGGGGTAATTAAGTTCCAGGATCGGTTCAGTCTGTCTTGAACAGACAGAATAGTGTCATATCCTATCATTATGAAGCCCGAGTCGCCGAGCGAGCTATAGCTGCCATATGCACAGTTGCATGCCACCACACGACCATTCCAAGCCCGACGAAACCATGTAGGGTGCCCCAAAGAATTTCGGGAGTTATTTTATACCTGAAGTACGTCATGAATACTGAAGGGATTACGGTCATACTCTCCCAAGTCAAACTCAACTGTTCAGCTAGCGATCCGAAAGAATGTGGAATAAATCTCGGAGCTTGGAAAAGTGCAGTAGAGACCACACTATGATACACACAGAGACCCATAGCAAGAGCTCGCTTTCCTGGCAAGAAGTCAGGAAGAGGGAAGCACAAGAGAGAAATTAGACATGTCGAAAGTGATAGGGCGGCGTATAACTAGAGATGTGGTTCAGTCTCTTCACAAGAGATTTCACGGATGTTCAATGTCACCTTTAGGAGGACCAGAGTCGTATTATTCAGCTGCAGAAAAGGCAAAGCATTCGGTGACCAAATGCCTTGTAACGCCAGGGGAATCTCGAGCGCTATATGTAATAAAAATATAACAGCGCTAATGAGCGACGTATCAGACTACTGATTTTGTTAAATAACAAATAAACTTACAGCGGATGACGAGGGGCAGACATGATCACTGTGTTGAGAAACAAACCTTCTTGGGAACGACCACCGCGACGTGGGGAAGACTGAATTCAGGGACAATTCATGAAGTCATCAATTTCCCACAGTATGTCAATTGTATTAGAAATTTGGACCCGACCCACTGAAACATAGACAGGTCCGTGCTAGTTTAAAGTCAGTGGTCCACGTTAAGAGCATCAAATGGCATTGACAGATATGATAGGCGAAACTAAGCTTTCTATCACAAAGAAAGGAGAATGAGGTTGTATCCTAGTCCCGACCGCAAACTCTTAGCAGAATTGTTGCAGAGAGAGTTTTTCTGTGGTATCTTGAGGGCCACGAGACTAGTGCATGGATGCTCGCAGCTGTGTGCTTTGTGGAAAATTTTGGCCCTTTGTACATCGAAGCTTTGGGCCAAGGCCAGTGTGCTGTATCGCCAAAATGCTGTCATTCTATCGCTATACATTACATCGCCGCTTCAAGGAATTCTATTGCTCATGTATAGGCAAGCCATGTGTTATTCTTGAGGTTGTGCGCTGCATGGGAGCCTGAGAGTACTCTATGCCTCTTACATCTCCTATTTTCCGTCGCTGCATTTACACTATACTATTTCTACAGATCTGGCTATTCGCGACATACTCTTGTATAAATTGAAAAGTTATTGACGCGTCGAGGCGGAGAGGCCAGAGATTATACGGATTTGTTACAAGTACAAACTCAAGTTTTGCATCGCACAGCAGCTCTGCGACGCATCATGGGATATCTTACACTCTGTTACAAGCTTCACTAGTATTCAAGTATTCCTCCCTCTGATGAACCTCGCGAGGTTTTTATAAATGTTCATTGAATCCATATCGCGTTTCATCACTTGGCTGAACAAATGCCACACTGAGAAAGGTTTGTATTTCGATATGATAAAGCAGTTACTCCTGCGAACCAAGAAATCAAATGCAAATGTATCAATTTCATATGAAAGATCCTTACCACATGTAGACTTAAGAACGCTCAACTTGTCCAAGGTAAAATCAATCAATTGGAATCAGTGCAAATTTGACAAGAAACATTTTAGAGGTACGCTGCCACCAGAAATCATGTAGGCATGCCTACAGGCAATGTTTGCTGGTAGATGGGCAGTATGTTACAGTTCTACGACATGTGTCTCCAGTGCTATTTCGAAACTCCTGCCTCAGAAGCTTTCTCCTAGTATCAGTTGATCCAACGATCTGACCTTATTCCAGCTGTTAACGCGAGATCGGTACAGCGGTTCACCAACAGTCCTGGCCTCAAAAAAAAAGTCAAATTGGTCTTGGAAGATTATAGGTGCATGTTTCAAGGGTGAAGGAAAATATGGGAAGGTATGGGGGATTTTCTACTTAGATAATGGGTCTATTTTCTTGGACGTGACTCCTCAGCTGAGTATAAAATCAAATCAGCATGTTTTGAAATATAGCTGGGTAGAAGATGCTCAAGGACCATTGGAACATCAAGAACACCGAGTCAAACGTCAAAAACAAATCAAACCGGGCGCAGAACCGAGGCATAGGAGTACCGACTGTATGCCTGCGAACTAGTCATACTACGCCCAGAG
>Ga0153955_100691_pt1 | contig 12174 bp, 17 predicted proteins | sample TSFL039MetaG_FD_104744 | JGI IMG/M metagenome (GOLD analysis project Ga0153955, IMG submission 104744) | Attine ant fungus gardens microbial communities from Florida, USA - TSFL039 MetaG | ecosystem: Host-associated > Fungi > Mycelium > Unclassified | place: USA: Florida, Wekiwa Springs...
CTCAAGGGCAATGAGAAATAAAGATGGATGGGTGACTTTATGACAATATTAGTGAGAGGTGTTAGGTAGAGTATGACCCCTAGGGTTATTTCGCCCCAGGGGATGGTGGTGGTAAAAGGAATGCCATCTCAGCATAGTCTCAAGTGTTGTTAAACTGGTTTTATTAAACTGCTCCATAAATTGATCAAAGTTTTTGCTTTACTTGGCAGGACAATATTCCTTACACATTGAATTATCAACAACCAATTTGAAAACTTAGAAAAACTTTTTTGGACTAAACAGAGGAGATGTAGCAAGATAAATCTGGGTGCGTTGAATTTTAATGATTAAGGTTAAACAAAAGTGTTAACGTTATGACTGCGGAGATTGAATTATGGATATAGACCTAAAACTGAAAAACTGAAAATTAAAAAAACTCATAAAATTCATTAAAATTCAATTATTGCTAGACATATGGAAAATCTAATTTTCAACTATTGTGAATATGGTACGTAATCAGATAGGAGGTTAAAAAGGTGAATTATATTTCCCGATCTAAGGTCTTCACGGATTGAACTTATACGTGCACAGTATTTTTTGGAACCCACTTATAGAATGGGTAGCTGTCTATGCATAATAAGTGTTGGAGCACAACAAGTATAAATAACATAAGTTTCAATAGCTACTTGCAAGTGTGCTGTTTGGACTCAAACACATCCATTATGGCTGATTACTCAAAACCCATCGCTTTTTGCGAACACCTTCAGTTATCTAGCCTGGGAGTCCAACCTGCCTCGATTTCATTCCAGGTGAAACGCCTTAATACTGCTGACGTGCGCTTCATACTGATGACCGCAGGTGCTTGTTGAGATATTTTACAGTTGAAGCAGGAGCCTAACTCTGTATCTACCCAGACACTAACACTCGAATCCGACCGGTTTATCTGTGTACGCGAACGGATTAACGAACGAGACCAAGTGGTTATCGTTGACCTTGCGGATGCTAACAATGTTTTGCGGCGACCCATTGGCGCTGACTCTGCAATTATGCATCCAACTCAGAAAGTTTTGGCGCTGAAAGGTCGGTTTACATGTGTAACCTTGGGTAGCGCCACTCTGACAAACGTGTCCCCTAGCTGGACGTACACTTCAAATCTTCAACATTGAGTCGAAGCAGAAAGTCAAATCACACGTCATGAATGAAGATATTGCTTTTTGGAAATGGGTGTCTGATTCTACGATCGGTATGGTTACCGACACGACAGTATACCACTGGTCAATCACCGACCAGATTTCGCCACCTCAGAAAGTCTTTGACCGCCATCCAACGCTTCAAGGTAGTCAAATTATCAACTATCGCGTGACGCCTGATGAAAAATGGCTCGTACTTATTGGCATCTCTTCAAATACAACAAATCCATCCGCATTCAAGGTCAAGGGCTCTATGCAGCTGTTTAGCCGTGATCGTGGTGTTTCACAAGCCATAGAAGGACATGCTGCTGCGTTTGCAGAGCTCAAGCTAGATGGTCACCAGAGACCCACTAAACTTTTCACCTTCGCTGTACGTACAGCAACTGGAGCGAAAGTGTGTGTCCTTCATTCCCGTTGACATTCATGATTACTTATTGTGTGGTCAGCTCCAAATTGTTGAGATTGATCACCAAGCTCCTGATTCCCCCTTCACAAAGCGTGCCGTAGAAGTTTTTTTCCCCGCAGAGGCAACCAGCGATTTCCCTGTAGCGATGCAAGTGTCTAAGAAACATGGTATCATCTATCTTGTGACCAAGTATGGCTTCATCCATCTATACGATCTCGAAACCGGTGCCTGCGTTTACATGAACCGAATTTCTGGCGAGACCATCTTTGTTACGGCTGAACACGAAGCTACACATGGCATCATTGGTGTTAACAAAAAAGGACAAGTCCTCAGTGTTAGTGTCGACGAAAAAACAGTCGTTCCATATATCTTGCAGAGCTTAAACAATACGGAATTGGCTTTCAAGATGGCCAGTAGAGCAAACCTCCCTGGTGCTGATGATCTCTATATGAAACAATACCAACAACTATTCGCAGCGGGTCAGTACAGCGAAGCAGCTAAGGTTGCTGCTAATTCCCCTCGGGTGAGCTCAGATTCTACATGTATCTGAAAAAGTCTCATACCTCAGCTTTCAGGGCATCTTGCGAACAAATCAAGTCATTGAAGCCTTCAAGGGTGCCCCAGCTCCCCCTGGTGGCCTCTCCCCGATCCTACAATACTTTGGTATCCTGCTTGAGAAGGGTGAATTGAACCACCTTGAGTCTTTGGAGCTTGCGCGGCCGGTTTTGCTTCAAGGGAGGAAGCAGCTTCTTGAGAAATGGCTCAAAGAAAATAAGGTATGTTAATCATCAGGACGTTGTCGGCACATCACTGATGGACTTGAAGCTCACTTGCTCAGAAGAGCTTGGTGACATCGTTCGCCTTCACGACATGTCATTGGCTCTTTCTGTTTACCTCCGTGCTAATGTACCCAGCAAGGTTATTGCCTGCTTCGCTGAAACTGGTCAGATCGACAAAATTATTCTGTATTCAAAGAAAGTCAACCATACCCCCGACTATGCTGGTTTGCTTCAGCACATTATGCGTGCCAATCCTGAGAAGGGCGCTGAATTCGCTACCCAACTTGTAAATGATGATTCAGGTCCTCTTGTTGACATTGAGCGGGTAAGTTACTAGAGGCCTTGGGTCAGCATGATCAACTACTAACTTGTTGCATAGGTAGTCGACATCTTTATGTCACAGAACATGATACAACCTGCCACTTCCTTCTTGTTGGATGCTCTCAAGGATAACAAACCTGAACAAGGACACCTGCAGACGAGGTTGCTTGAGATGAATCTCGTCAATGCTCCTCAGGTGGCTGATGCCATTCTCGGAAATGAGATGTTCTCGCACTACGATCGTCCTAGGATCGCTAATCTTTGTGAGAAGGCCGGTTTGTTGCAGCGGGTAAGCATTCGGAATCATAATCATGTAACCATCTCACCTAGTTTGTCACCCTGTCTGACAGGCATTAGAGCATTATGAAGATTTGTCAGATATCAAGAGAGTCATCGTTCACACTAATGGTCTTCAAGCCGATGTACGTCAGGTTCAAGTATTTTGTACTCTATGGCTTACGTTTGCCGAACAGTGGCTCGCCAACCACTTCAGCAGGTTTACAGCAGACCAGTCCATGGCCTGCCTTGACGAGATGCTACGTGTTAACATTCGTCAGAATCTCCAGGTTGTCGTCCAGATCGCGACCAAGTACTCTGACATTCTTGGTCCCGTCAGACTCATTGAATTGTTTGAGAGCTACAAGAGCTTTGAGGGTTTGTATTACTATCTTGGTTCTGTTGTCAACCTCAGCCAGGATCAGGAAGTGAATTTCAAGTACATTCAAGCTGCCACTCGGACTGGACAAATTCGCGAGGTTGAGCGCATTTGTAGGGAGAGCAATTACTATAACCCCGAAAAAGTCAAGAACTTTCTCAAAGAGGCCAAGCTTTCCGACCAACTCCCTCTTATCATTGTTTGCGACCGTTTTGACTTTGTTCATGACCTAGTCTTGTATCTGTACCAAAACGGTCTTACCAAGTTCATCGAGGTGTACGTTCAGCGCGTTAACTCTGTCAGGACGCCCCAGGTCGTTGGTGGCCTCTTGGACGTCGATTGCGACGAGACTACAATCAAGAACCTGCTTACCAGCGTCCAAGGAACTTTTCCTGTTGATGAGCTCGTTGCTGAAGTTGAACAGAGGAACAGGCTCAAACTGATTCTCCCCTGGCTTGAGGCTCGCGTTCAGGATGGCAGCCAGGATACTCCTGTCTTCAATGCGATCGCCAAGATCTATATCGATAGTAACAACAATCCCGAGCAGTTTCTCAAAGACAACAACGTGTGTTAAACTTACCTTCAGTTGATTTAGTCTGACCCTACATTCCAGTTATACGATCCTCTTGTTGTTGGTCGTTTCTGTGAGGCTCGTGATCCATACCTGGCGTATATCGCGTATGCCAAAGGTCTCTGTGACGAGGAATTGATTTCTATCACTAATGCGAATTCGATGTTCAAGCAGCAGGCGCGCTATCTTGTGAAGCGTCGTGAACTTGATCTCTGGTCTCAAGTTCTTGTCGAGGACAACCTCCATCGTCGCTCCCTGGTTGATCAGGTTTGTGCTCAACTCTTTTGTGGATCAAAGGCATGGTTGACCCAGATGTGCAGGTCGTTGCGACTGCCATTCCCGAATGTACAGATCCCGATGACGTATCTGTCACTGTCAAGGCTTTCATCCAAGCCAACCTTCCCATGGAGCTTCTCGAGCTGCTCGAGAAGATTATCATGGAGCCTTCGCCGTTCAGCGATAACAAGAGTTTGCAGAACTTGCTGCTTCTGACTGCCATCAATTCAGACAAGGGTAAGGTTGTTGGGTATATCAACAAATTACAAAACTATGATCCATCGGAAATTGCGAAAATTGCCATCGACAAGGGTCTCCACGAGGAAGCGTTCACTATTTATAAGAAGTACGAACAACATGCCCAGGCCATTAATGTGCTTGTCGAACACATCGTCTCTATCGACCGTGGCTCAGATTATGCCAACAGGGTCAACAAGCCCGAGGTTTGGAGCAGGTTGGCGAAGGCGCAATTAGATGTGATGCGCATCAAGGATTCGGTCGGTACGTGGAATTCTATGAAATACTCAGTCCTGTGCTCATCTATCACTCAGATTCTTACATCAAGGCTGAGGACCCATCCAATTTCGCCGAGGTCATCGAAATTGCGAACCATGCGGATAAACATGATGATCTTGTACGCTATCTCCAAATGGCGCGCAAGACTCTCCGCGAACCAAAGATCGATACTGAGCTGGCTTACGCTTATGCCAAGACTGACCGACTGCACGACATGGAAGACTTTTTGGGCATGACTAATGTTGCGGATATCCTTGAGGTTGGAGAGAAATGTTTTGAGGATGATTTATACCAGGCCGCCAAACTTCTATTTACGAGTATCTCTAATTGGGCGAGGTTGGCAACCACCCTGATCTACCTCGGAGAAAATCAAGCTGCTGTAGAGAGTGCAAGGAAGGCTGGTAATACCCAGTCAGTGGTCACGAGTTTCTGGTGGCGATGATTTGAATTGATGATGTTCTAGAGTCTGGAAACAGGTACATAAGGCCTGCATTGGTAAGAACGAGTTCCGCCTTGCGCAGATCTGTGGTCTCCATATCGTTGTTCATGCTGTATGTTCATGTTCACTATCGAGTTGATGAGTTGGTACTGATCCATTCATTGTAGGAAGAACTTCCGGCTCTTATCAGCATGTATGAACATGCAGGCCACTTTGAGGAAGTCATCAACCTTCTTGATGCTGGTTTAAGCTTGGAGCGTGCCCACATGGGTATTTTCACGGAGTTGGCGATCCTGCTCAGCAAATACAAACCTGCCAAATGTCAGTCCATGATTTATGATATTAGGGAGCATGATTCTTATGTATTGCAGTGATGGAGCATCTCAAGCTGTTTGTGGCTCGCATCAATATTCCCAAGGTCATCAAAGCGACAGAGCGAGCCCATTTGTGGCCTGAGTTGGTGTTCCTGTACATCAAATACGATGAATTTGTACGTTGCAGAGTCTGTTGCCTGCCCTGTAATTTGACGGTTCCCAGGATAATGCAGCCCTTGCCATGATTGAACGTTCTGCAGATGCTTGGGAACACAATCAATTCAAGGAGACCATTGTGCGAGTGGCCAACGTGGAGATGTAAGGAAATGATGGTGGTATATGAGATGATGTTGACTGTGAATCCAGATACTACAAGGCTCTCACATTTTATCTCCAAGAGCAACCGACGCTTCTGGTTGATCTGTTGAGTGTCCTGATTCCTCGTATTGATCATGCTCGGGTGGTTCGCATGTTCCGTCAGATGGACCATGTTCCTCTGATTCGACCTTACCTGATTGCCGTCCAACATGTATGTTCATTTTTATCTGCTTGGATGTTACGCTGGATTGTTGTTTAGCTCAACATTGAAGCTGTCAATGATGCCTACAATGATCTTTTAATAGAAGAGGAAGACTACAAGACACTGCGTGACTCGATTGACAGCTTTGAAAACTTTGACAATATTGCATTGGCGCGTCGATTAGAGGAACATAAATTGCTTGAAAATCGACGACTTGCAGCGCATTTGTATAAGAAGAATAAAAAATGGGATGAGTCGATCGCGTTGTCGAAGCAAGACAAGTTGTACAAGGATGCGATAGTTACGGCTGCAACGTCTAGTTCGACGGAGGTTGCGGAGGACTTGATGACGTATTTTGTGGATATTGGGAATAAGGAGTGTTTTGCGGCGACGTTGTATAGTTGTTTTGATCTTTTGAGGCCGGATGCTGTGGAGGAGGTGACGTGGTTGCATGGGTTGAGTGATTTCTATATGCCGTATAAGCTTCAAGTTCAGCGGACACAGGCCACCAAGGTTCGTTTGTGTGTTTTCATGGTGTGCGTGATGTTGATTCTCATTATAATGGATAGTTGGCGTCTTTGGAGATGGAAGTTAGAGAGCGAGCGAAGAAGGACACGCAAAAGGAGCAGGCAGAAGCTGAAGCTCCGATGATTAACCCTGCCGGAATCGGGTTGTTAACATATGGAGGGTGAGTGTGAAGAAAAGCTGTTTGAGATACGCTGATGATAGATTCGTCGTGGCAGAGGTGTTGGGCAAGCAGCTACGGGGATGAACGGGTTTTCAACAATGAATGGGGTTCCTCCCGTAAGTCGAGGGTGAATTTCTTTGTTCTATAACAAGTTTTGACGCAGTCTGTCTCCTAGGCTATGACTGGATTTTATTAGAGTAGTTATAATGTTACATTTTCTATTTTTTTTTTCTCTGAGAGTGTGAGAAATCTATTGATGGTTGGTGTGACGACCGGCTATTGTTACAGCCATTGTCAGGCATTATTATTATCTATTATTATCAGTTAGTTGACAAAGGTTGTTGGATGATATAATAGCTTCACTTGACTCTTGATGCACTCAGCTACTGGATTATGTCTGGGATTGGAAGTCGGATAAGCCACTTTCTGAAGAAGAGGAAGAAGAGGGAGTCAGAGGATGCAGCAGCAGGGGCTAAAGTAGCTGTGGTTGTCAAGGACAGTAGTTGGGAGGATATGCTGGAACCACCCATACCACCACCCAAGGACGAAGTGCCTAAAGAAAAGAAGGAGGACTACGGGTACGTGATGGATTCGTTAAAGAAAGGGAAATGGGCCGAGCAACGAGAGCTTTTGGCGGTTCATGACCCTGCGGAACGGGTACGGATACGTATGGAAATGCAAGAACAAAAGGAGGAAGCGGTGCGGATGATGGTGGAGAAAGAGGAAGAAGAGCGAGAAAGGGTTTGGAGGAGGACAAAAGAATTGCTGGTGAGACGAGAAGAGAAAGAAGCTGAACAGTGGCAAGCGAGAATTCGAGAAAAAGCAGTGCAGGATGCTGCTGAACGACGAAGAAGGGTGGCATTGGAGAAAGCAGAAGACGAGCAGCAAGCAAGAGAAAAAGTAGAGAGAAGGACGGCAGAGAGACAAAGACGGGCAGAGGCGCGCGAGGCTTGGGAGAAGCAAAATCCACGGATGACAAATCTACAGCAGTCTCCGGTGGCGTTGACTACACCGCTGCTCGAGCTGAGCACAGACCCTGTGTGGGCCACCATTCAGATGCAGCACAACGGTGTCTGGAAACGACGCTACTGTGTCTTTGAATCAAGCACGCTGCGTCTCTATCGCGCCGTGCAGGACACAGCACCTGTACTCGAGGTCCATGGGTCAATCACCGCGCTCAGAGAGCCCGAGGACGGATTCGAAGAACTCAGCACAATGCCGCACTCGTTTGTTATCGAATTTACTGACCGCAGGCCATGGGCCGTGTACACCGACTCTGGCGAGGACAAGGTAGGCAATATGTGTCGTATTTTTTCCAGGACTAACCATTGGTCTTCAGTTGAGACTGCTGGCCCAGCTGCAGCGCTGTAGAGTACCCGCGTGACATAATTAGCTTAGTCAGAGTGACAACATGCCCTTCTGCAGTTCCTCCGTCAATGAACCACCCCCATGGCCCTTTTGTCGCTAATGTACACGACGACAACAAGATTTATTCCTTGGTCATGGATCTCATGAATCCAGCCAACAGAGACCTGGCTTTGCTCGAGCTCAGCAAAAAGCGCGAGCAGTACGACAATCTCGCCCTTGTCTTGTGGCATTCGTTTGGTATTGCTGTCGTTGTCTGTCTTCGCGCTCCCTGACCTTATGTTGTAATCAGGCATCATGCCTGCCTTGTTGCAAGAGATTATTGCTGTTTATCCTATGCTCTCACCCCCAAACCTGACTGCAGCAGTCTCCAATCGCGTCTGCAATGCGTTGGCTCTGCTTCAGTGTGTAGCTTCTCATCCAGAGACCCGCCAGTTGTTTCTGAATGGTGTGTCTGGGTGTCTTTGTTTACTTGTAGATGGTGACTGACGATGAGTAGCTCATATACCGCTCTTTTTATATCCTTTTCTCAACACCACATCCAAGACTCGTCCTTTCGAATATTTACGTCTCACTTCGCTTGGTGTCATTGGTGCTCTTGTCAAGGTTTGTCCTGACCTCGGTCTCCTTCTCTTTGTCTGATGTCATCCAGCAAAACGATAACAATACCGTAATCCATTTTTTACTCTCCACCGAGATCATTCCCCTTTGCCTACGTATCATGGAGACAGGCTCCGAGCTCTCCAAAACTGTTGCCATCTTTATTGTCCAAAAAATCCTCCTTGACGAGACCGGCCTCACCTATATCTGCCATACCTATGAACGCTTCTACGCTGTCGGAACTGTGTTGAGTAATATGGTAAATCAACTCGTTGAGACTCAGGCCGTCAGACTCCTCAAGCACGTTGTCCGGTGTTATCTCCGCCTGAGCGATAATCTTCGGTGCGCGCTCTTGTCTACTCCCGTACTCCACCGCTCAAACTCCATCCAGTGCCCGTGAAGCTCTCCGAGCTTGTCTTCCAGAGCCGTTGAGGGACAACACATTCAGTGCTCTGTTGAAGGTGTGTTGCATGTAACTTTTTTTTCTTTGGGATTTACAATGTGCTTCACAGGGGGACCTCGTGACAAAGCGGTGCCTGACTACATTGTTGAGTAATCTGAATGAACCATGAATGGATGACTTTCTCTGGGAGTGTAGTGCGAACCTTATTCGTCTGAGGAGATCCAGAGGGAGGCCCGCCATCTGAGCATGGAGCATTTTGGGGAACTCTGTGTATACAGATGCCTATGGGAAGTCATCCAGAAGTCATCCAATGTACTTAATCTATGTATTTATTCGCGTGGGAATGTGTCGTAAATTGTCTTCGCAACCTTGACCATGTCCACTTATGACCCCCCTTTCTATTACTCTTCGAGACCCCGTCTAGTTGACAATCTTCCTGATCATCTGCTTACCCTTGCGGTTCCTGTCATTGCATACTGGTCTCTATCCCTTGTTTTCCACGCCTTTGACGTATCCGGATGGAAGTGGTTGGACAAGTATAAGCTACATGAGTCTGAAGAACTCAAGAAAAAGAATCTTGTCGGGAGATCCGAGGTTATCTTCGCGGTCATTTTTCAACAGGTCATCCAAACGTTTATGGGCTTGCTGTGGTTGCAAGAGGAAGTAGATACTACGAGTGCTGCGCGTGCTGCACTTGTGATGAAAGGGCTGCAGAAGTGGCAGAGGATTGTGGAACCTCTGGCCGACAAGTTTGATTTGAATGTCGCTAGGGTTGCTTGGTTAATTTATTGGTGGGCTATCCCTCTGTTCCAATTTTTGTTTGCTATGTACGTCGCTTTTCTCTCGTGAACGAGCCCTCATCTCATTCCCTTCGAATAGGTTCATCATTGACACATGGCAATATTTCCTTCACCGTGCCATGCATGTGAATAAATTCCTTTACAAATCCTTTCATTCATGGCATCACCGGTTATATGTTCCATATGCTTTTGGCTCGTTATATAATCATCCCGTGGAGGGGTTCTTGTTGGATACGACAGGGGCTGGTCTGGCAGAGTGGATAACAGGGATGACCACGAGACAGGCAATGGTCCTGTTTCTCGTGTCGGTGTGTAAGACGGTGGACGATCATTGCGGATATAGTTTGCCTTGGGATCCGTTGCAGATGTTTTTTGGGAATAATGCTGATTATCATGATATTCATCATCAGGTATGTGTTCTTTTGTTTTTTTTGCTGCGTTCTGGGTTCCATGTTGAGATGGAATATGTGGATTGTAGGCTATTGGGATCAAATCGAATTTTTCACAGCCATTTTTTGTGCACTGGGATACTATACTGGGGACAAAGATGACGAGAGAGGAATTGCAGAGGAGGAAGAAGCAAAATGTGGATAAGATGGAGTGAAGGGGGATGCTTTGCTTCAGTGACTACATCCGGTAATTTATAAATTGTGTCTATTCCAGATGTACTTTCCTGTAATATTGCGTCCTGGAAGGTACGGTCTTAGAAATGGTACAAGATACCATTTGTTGATGAATAATGGGACGGTGGTTCACATAGCGACAAAAAAGAGTGAAGTCATAGTTCGTTGTGAAGACGGACGTTGTGAAGACCTTTTTCCTAAATCACGAGATACTTTTCGTCGTTGAAGGTGTACTTGGGCAAAGTTTCAACTCAACTTACGTTAGCGACTCAGCCGATTTCTTTGGCGCAAAGGGAGAAAACAAGGGAGGTATCACCGGAGATCGTCATGAGCAAGAAGATGAGAAAGTCGCTGGAATTCAATGCTGTCCAAGAGCGACGCCAAATAAAGGTTCTCTTGCTCGACCCTCAGGAACGCCATCAAAGGATGTTTTTACTTCTATCCCATCTGGGACCTCTCCTTTACACCGGCCGCAACGGCAGCGTTCCAAGGCCAGGAAGCAGCAAAATTCGAACAATGATCAGTTGGCGTACACTTTCAGGCTTCCGTTCGTCACTATGTAACCATTTTTGCACCCCACTGGTATTTGTATTTCTATTCTCTTGACTATCACCATCGTTACTTGATATAATCACAACACATACATACATCATGTTTAGCTTTGCGCATATTTGTAGATACACGTCTCAAATACATGTTCCCCGGACGAATCGACCCTTATGAGCTGTATTTTTTTTTCTCTTTTGATGGATTGCGAACTAGACCAATGTCTCTATAAAAGATGCCAATTCTTCAAGTGCCTTGCCTTCGATGTGATAGCTTGTTCTTCTATCCAGAAGGCATCCTTGATCTCAATGTTAGAGGTTATGATAAAGTTTAATGATAAAATATATAATTTATACTCATTAAATGTCATGCTGATAATACGGATAAGGAGAGGTGAGATTTGCGTAGGTTAATCCTGTACCAAGAGATAGGATCCCAACCGAAATGCCCTGATCCTCTTGCTGGTACGATCGTGCCTTCCGTAAGACCTTGAAATACAATAGGTACCTGATCAATGAATGTTGGTTGATCAAGTTGAGAGTCAAAAGGGTGGTTAAGCTGTGGTTTACCAGGTCCGGCAGAATAGGCGAATGTACATATTGCTTGGGCTTCTTTGGTTGAAAATCCGATCAAGAGATTGTTTAAGCCTTCATGTCCGAGTTGAGCGAGGAACTGTCTGATGTATGGTCCCTGGAAGACTATTGAGCGCTCTGACGACGAGAGCTGTGTCTTCTGTTATGCATGGTCCACCAACCTACACATATACGCTGTATAAGTATGAATTAAGAAGGTCCATTTGGACATACAAGTTCTGCTGCGCGTTTGCATTTGGCTATGTATCGTTCCTTGGATTCCCGGAACTACATAAGCAACGGCATTAGTTGGACTAGATTTCGTGAATAATGCTGGTGTATGGCGTACTGTCGAGATTTTGGAAGATGACTTGGATAGGGCGTTCACTGGATGAGAGGATTTTTTGACCCGGCCGCATGCAGGTGATTTGTGACTATTGCAATATCAGAGGTTGGATTGGTGGCGCCCATGGAGACGAGGTGTGGTAATTGTACGATCAAGTGCTAGGAACACATTTCGCTACGTGTTTGTATCTATAAAAAAAGTATTCATCATCACCTCAAAGAACTTGACCTACTGAAGAGTGGGAGTCAGGACCAGGCTTGATTCA
>Ga0153955_100692_pt1 | contig 12154 bp, 8 predicted proteins | sample TSFL039MetaG_FD_104744 | JGI IMG/M metagenome (GOLD analysis project Ga0153955, IMG submission 104744) | Attine ant fungus gardens microbial communities from Florida, USA - TSFL039 MetaG | ecosystem: Host-associated > Fungi > Mycelium > Unclassified | place: USA: Florida, Wekiwa Springs...
GGCCCGGCGCATCGCGATCAGCAACTGCCTGCTGCGCAGCGACAGCTGCGCGATTAAAATCGGCACGGAAACCTGGGATGACGTCGAAGATATTACCGTGACCGGCTGCAGCCTATTTGATTCCAACCGCGGCATTGGCATCGTCTCGCGGGACGGCGGTGCGATACGGCGCGTCCTGTTCAGTCACATCACCTTTCACTGTCACCATGTTGCCGCCTGCCACTGGGGCAAAGCCGATCCCCTGTTTATTTCTGTGCGCACGCGCGATCCGCAGGTGCCACCGGGGATCGTTGAACAGGTTCAGTTCAGCCATCTCAGCGGTGTGGCAGAAGGAGCGATCAACCTGCATGCGGCGCAGCCGGGTTGGATCCGCGACATCGTCATCAGCCAGCTACAGCTGCGTCAGACAGTCGCGCAGGGCGTACAGGGTCAGTTCGACGTTCGCCCGCCCTGTAATCCGGACTCACCGACCGGGATGGGGCTGGACAACGCGTACCGGGTCGATGTGACCACGGGCGAGGCGTACGGCGTGGAGCGCTATCCGGGCGGGCTGCCGGGCCTGTTCGCGCGCGGCGTTGAACATTTGCACCTGCACCACCTGGCGATTCAGCGGCCTGAGCCACTGCCGCCAGGCTGGCATCCGGACAGCGTGGTGCTGCTGGCGGAGTAACTTACAGCGCCGCTGCGATAGCGTCGCCCAGTTGCTGTGTATTGGCGCTGCCGCCCAGGTCGCGGGTTAAGTGCTCGCCTGCGGCCAGCGTGCGTTCGATGGCATCCAGCACGGCATCTCCTGCCGCCTTGTAGCCCAGATGCTCCAGCATCATCGCACCACACCAAATCTGACCAATCGGGTTCGCGATGTTTTTTCCGGCGATATCGGGCGCGGAACCGTGTACCGGTTCAAACAGGCTGGGGAAGTTGCCTTCCGGGTTAATATTGGCGGACGGCGCGATGCCGATGGTGCCGGTACAGGCAGGGCCCAGATCTGACAAAATATCGCCGAACAGATTGCTGGCCACCACGACATCAAACCAGTCGGGATGCAAAACAAAATTCGCGGTCAGAATATCAATATGATACTTGTCGACCTTAACGTCAGGATAATGCGCCTGCATTGCCTGAACGCGGTTGTCCCAGTAAGGCATGGTGATGGCGATGCCGTTTGATTTGGTGGCAGAGGTCAGGTGTTTTTTAGGCCGACGCTGCGCCAGGTCAAAGGCAAACTTCAGGATGCGGTCAACGCCCACCCGGGTCATCACGGTTTCCTGAATGACCACTTCTCGTTCTGTGCCGGGGAACATCGTGCCGCCGACGCTGGAGTACTCACCTTCCGTGTTTTCGCGCACGACGTAAAAGTCGATATCACCGGGATGCCGGTTGGCTAACGGCGCTTTCACGCCGGGCATCAGGCGGACCGGACGCAGGTTAACGTACTGATCGAACTCACGACGGAACTGCAGTAACGACCCCCACAGAGAAACGTGATCCGGCACGATATCGGGCCAGCCGACCGCGCCAAAATAGATCGCATCAAAGGTTTTCAGCTCAGCAAACCAGTCATCAGGCAGCATTTTGCCATGCTGTTGCCAGTATTCCGCGCTGGCATAATCGAACCACGTCCACTGCAGCGGAATATTAAATTTTTCTGCTGCGGCATTCATCACGCGAATACCTTCTGGCATTACTTCCTTACCAATGCCGTCGCCGGGAATCACGGCGATACGATGAATTTTCTCTGTCACAGGGTACCTCTGAGGTTGATGTTGTAGGGGCCCGTCAGTGGGTGAAGGCTGTCGATATGCAGCTTGATTAATGATCGGGCATCGGCGCAGTATAACTCTCCACCTGAGGTAAATAATTAGCCTGGAAGTTAATCCCATGTTGAATCAAAGTAGAGAATCACGCACATCCAGTGATGACTTAGTGTTCTTTCTGCGCGTCGCTTCTCTGGACAGCTTAACGGCGGCGGCGCGCGAGCTGGGATTATCGCTGGCGGCCGTCAGCAAACGATTAAGCCAGCTGGAGCAGCGGCTGGGCGTACAGTTACTGCGCCGCACCACGCGCAGGCTGGAGCTGACGCCGGAAGGGCGGCGCTATCTGGACGGTGCACGTCCGCTGCTGGAGCAACTGGCGGCACTGGAAGAGGCGGTCAGTGGTGAAACGACGCAGTTACGCGGCACGCTGAACATCAACGCCTCCTTCGGCTTTGGCCGTCGCCATATTGCACCCTGCGTGTCAGCTTTTGCCGCCCTCCATCCTCATCTGGCCCTCTCCCTGCAGCTCAGCAGCCAGCCGCTGAATTTTCTTGATGCGCATGTGGATATTGATATTCGCGTAGGCGAGCCGCCGGATTCGCGGCTGATCGCCCGTAAGCTGGTCCAGAATCCGCGTGTGCTGTGCTGCTCGCCAGGCTATGCGGCGAAGCACGGCCTGCCAGACAGTATCCGTGCGCTGGCGCAACATAACTGCATTTTACTCAGGCAACATGACAGCGACTTCGCTCTGTGGCGCTTAGTCAGCGGCGCTGAGAGCCTGAGCCAGAAGGTGCGCGGTAATCTGGTGACCAACGACGGGGAAGTGGCGATGCGCATGGCGCTGGATGGTCATGGTATTTTGCTGCGCTCATGGTGGGACGCAAAACACAGCATTGCGGCGGGGGAATTGCTGCATGTTCTGCCTGCCTGGCATGCGCCCGATGGCGATATTTTTGCCGTCTGGCAGGCGCAGCGGCAGCCGCCAGCACGCATCTCGGCGTTTGTGACTTTTCTGCAGGAAAATTTGCAGATGGATGCATCGTTAACGAATCTGTGAGGTTTTGAAAAATCGCCCTCAGTTATGCATTACCCGCCATAAAGTATTTACGGAACGCGTCGATACCAATCTTATGTGTCTGCGCCCGTTGCGCCGACCAACTCTGGGCACGCCTCAGGTCTGAGGCGCGGTGCAACCTCTGGTGGATGCGTACCTATGAATACAGATTTAACCCGCGTCGGGGAGGGGGTTTCCCCTCAGCGTATTGCGAAGCAGGCCGACAGGCTGATTGTTATGCTGTGCTGGGCCCTGGTAGTGATTTCCGCTATCGTCGGCAGTCTGTATCAGTCAACGTGGCTGGCCATAACCGTGGGTACCGCGCTGGCGCTGGTCGCCACGCTGGTGGGATGGCTGGCAAACGGAACGCTGTTTTCCCGACTCTGGCTGGCCTTCACGCTGATTGGGTTTGCGGGGCTGCTGATTCAGTTGGGCCGGGGCGAAACCGAGTTTCACTTTTCGGTGTTTGTTTTACTGTCGGTCTTGCTGGTTTACCGCGACAGCCGACCGCTTCTGATGGCAGCCGCGACGGGCGCGGTGCATCACCTGGTATTCAACTATCTGCAGGAGCACGATCGGTTTGGCATCGTGGTCTTTCACCATCCAGGTCTGGAGATGGTGCTGTTTCATTCACTGTTTGTGGTGGCGCAAACCGCGATGCTGGTGCTTATTGCCCGGCAGATGGCTGCGGATTTGCGCGCCTCCAGCGAAGTGGCGCAACTGGCTGCCCGCATTAACCGCGAGCCTGGTTGCCTGACGCTGTTTGCGGACAGTCAGCAGAGCGAAACGCCCTTTGCCCGCACCTTTAGTCAGACGCTGGGGACGATGCGCGGTACGTTAAATCAGGTCAGCCACGGCGTTGCGGAACTGCTGCAGGAATCAGACAGCATGCTGTCTCGTAATGCCGCGCTGTCACAGCGCACTGACGAGCAGGCGCAGGCGCTGGATGTTGCGACCAGTGCAATGTCACAAATCAGCGTGGCGGCAAGTCTGGCGCGCGACAAAGCGCAAACGGCCTGCGATCTGGCCCGGGAAACCCGCCAGGTCGCCAGTAAAGGCCAGGAGAATATTCAGCAGGCCATGCACTCAATGGCCCAGATTAATGTCGAGTCGGGGCGGGTAAAAACCATTCTTGAACTGATTGACGGCATTGCCTTCCAGACCAACATCCTGTCGCTGAACGCCTCGGTGGAAGCCGCACGAGCCGGTCAGGAAGGGCGCGGATTCGCAGTCGTTGCCAGTGAGGTGCGTACCCTGGCGTTACGCTGTGAGAATGCGGCACGGGAAATCCGGCAACTGATGGATGCCTCCAGCTCCAGCGCCGGTCAGGGCACCGTTCAGGTTGACCAGGCCGCGCAAACCATGCAGGCCATTCACGTGAGTATCGACAGCCTGTCACAGCTGGTGAGTGAACTCTCTGAGATGAGCGTCCAGCAGAATCAGAGCATTGCGCAGATTCAGCAAAGTATTAGCAGTATCGATCACAGCGTGCAGCATAACGTCAAACATGTGACCGAAACGCTTCAGGTTGCGCAGCAGCAACGGCAGCAGGCAGGCGCGTTGCAGCAGGCGATTTCGCTGTTTCGTTTTAGCTGATTAAAGACAGGGGAACCATCCCGGGATGAGGTTCACAAGGGCAGGGGTTACGTTGGCTGGCTAAGTGGGCAGCCGCCGGCCTGCGGGTCCGTCAGGATGACGTCGTGATCCGCAGGACGACAGCGGCCCCTGGCCGTTAGCTGTCCACGCCTTTCACTAACAGTACACGGTAGTTGGCGCCTTTCAGGCGATGCTGTTTCGCCGCCTGATATTCCGGACTGTCATACCAGGCATGCGCCGCCTCAGTCGTCGGGAACTCAATAATCACAACGCCTTCGGCTTCAGGCCCTTCCAGCGTTTCCAGTTCGCCATAGAACGCCAGCGGTTTGATGGGATGGTCTCCCCGTGCTTTGCCCGCTTTTTCCGCGTAGGCAGCCATTTCATCCTGATTCAGGGTGTTATCACGAATAAATACGACATATGCACTCACTGTCTTTCTCCTCAGGCCTGCTTGTCTTGGGTTTGGGTATCAAAGTCCGATGCATCATGGCGTTCACGCAGCTGGTCGGCGGGATCGCCCATCACGCGGTTAACTTTGCGACCACGCATTACAGCCGGACGTTGGGCGATCTCTTTGGCCCAGCGCACCACATTTTTATAGGACTGAAGATCCAGGAATTCGGCCGCGTTGTACTGGTTGTACAGCACCATACTGCCGTACCACGGCCAGGTGGCGATATCAGCTATGGTGTAGTCATCACCGGCCAGATAGCGGTTATTGGCCAGCTGACGATCCAGAACGTCAAACTGACGTTTGGCTTCCAGTGAGAAGCGGTTAATGGCGTACTCAATTTTCTCTGGCGCGTAGTGATAGAAGTGACCAAAACCGCCGCCCAGATAAGGGGCAGAGCCTTGCAGCCAGAACAGCCAGTTCAGCGTCTCGGTGCGCTTCGCAATGTCTTTTGGCAGAAAATAACCGTATTTCTCTGCCAGATAGAGCAGGATATTACCGGATTCAAACACCCGAATCGGCGGCGTGGCAGAATGGTCACTCAGGGCCGGGATTTTGGAATTCGGGTTGATATCAACAAAGCCGCTGGTGAACTGGTCGCCTTCGCCAATGTTAATCAGCCAGGCATCGTACTCCGCATCATTTACGTTCAGCGCCAGCAGCTCCTCCAGCAGAATGGTGACTTTCTGGCCGTTTGGCGTACCAAGGGAGTAAAGCTGCAAAGGATGTTTACCGACCGGCAGGGCTTTTTCATGCGTTGGGCCTGCGGTTGGGCGATTTGTTTTGGCGCCGTTACCTTTGGCTTCCGGGTCCCACTTCCAGACTTTAGCGGGCTGATAGTGTTGTTCAGACATGATGAGGTTCGCCTTTTTGTGTTTGGAGTGTCATGAGTGTAGCAGTTGCCAGCACGCCGGTTTAACCCTGGTGGCGGTGACTTTGTATCGCTTTACTACAATGCTTAAGGCAATTGACCGTCAGCCCTGTGTCTGTTTTCTCTGCCTAAATCACATTGATGACGGCTGAGTATTGCTATGCTAAAACGGTTTAGTAAAATTTAGCTATAGCTGAGCAGGAGAGAACGATGACAGCGCGAGTCTGGTGTCTGGGTGACGCCGTGGTGGACCTGCTTCCGGACGGACCGGGGCATTTAATTCAGTGTGCAGGCGGCGCGCCCGCCAATGTGGCCGTCGGCATTGCCCGCTTGCAGGGCAAGAGCGGATTTATCGGCCGGGTCGGGGACGATCCCTTTGGCCATTTTATGCAGCAAACGCTGGCCAGTGAGCAGGTTGAGACGGCGTATATGACGCTGGACAGCGCGCATCGCACGTCAACGGTCGTGGTCGCGCTCGACCATGAGGGCGAACGCTCTTTTACCTTCATGGTCCGGCCCAGCGCAGACCTGTTTCTTGAACAAGGCGATCTGCCGCCGTTTCAGCCGGGCGAGTGGCTTCACTGCTGTTCCATTGCGCTGGCCGTCGAACCGTCCCGTTCCACGACCTTTACGGCGATGCAGCGGATAAGCGAAGCCGGGGGATATGTCAGCTTTGATCCCAACATTCGTCACGACCTGTGGCGCGATGACGCGCAGTTACGTGACTGTGTGAACCGCGCGCTGCAACGGGCAGATGTGGTCAAGCTGTCGGAGGAAGAGCTGGCCTTTCTGACCGAAGAGACGCAGGGCGGTGACAGCCTGCAGATGCTGGCAGAACGCTATGCGATCAGTCTGCTGATGGTCACCCAGGGCAAAGCCGGCGTAAAAGTCTGGCACCAGGGTCAGCATTATCACTATCCCACGTTGCCCGTGGTGAGCGTGGACACCACCGGTGCCGGTGACGCTTTTGTCGCGGGGTTATTGTGGGGACTGGCAGAAAAAGGCCTGCCCACCAATGAAACGGAGCTGGCGGCATGCTTAACCAGCGCTCAGCAATGTGGCGCACTGGCGACGACCGCCAAAGGCGCGATGACGGCGCTGCCCTATCGTCATCAGATTGCGGGCTAATGCCCACTGTCGCCGCGCGCAGGCCCGCCCGGCGGGCAGCAGAACCCATACGGGGCAGGTGACCGTTGGCGGAACGCCCAGATGCGCGCGTTCCGTCACCCTGGCGACCACGACGGATTACGCACCCGAACCTGCCCCCCTTCTCCTGCCGTATCATTTCACCGCGTTGTGCTGGCCTTATCAGGTTTCCGGCTGATTTCACTGACCTGTGACGGCTTCGACGTTGCCTGACCGCGCCCGCTTTGTCCTGCTTCGCCAGGCCCCCGACGCTACGTTATGCCCGAATGCGCTTTGCTGTGAGGCAGTTCACTCATTCGCCTTTCCCTGCTTTACAAGCGCTGACCTGGCTCGTAATGTCATTTTTATGTGAGCGGATAACAATTTTACGCAGGAGAGTAACATGGCCCTGGAGAGAGATTCACTGGCTGCCGTACTGGCCCGGCGCGACTGGGAAAACCCTGGCATCAGCGAACGTAACCGGCTTGAAGCCCATCCCCCTTTTTGCAGCTGGCGCAGTGCAGAAGCAGCGCGTGAGAAGCATCAGTCAGCGCATGTTAAATGTCTGAATGGCGAGTGGCAATTTGCTTATTTCACCGCGCCCGAGGCCGTACCGGAGAGCTGGCGGACGCAGGATCTGGCCGAGGCCGCGCCGATAGCCGTGCCGTCGGTATGGCAGATGCAGGGTTATGATGTTCCCATCTATACCAATGTCACCTATCCCATCCCGGTAAATCCCCCCTTCGTTCCCGCTGAAAACCCCACAGGATGTTATTCGCTCACATTTAATGTGGATGCCGGGTGGCTGGTGTCAGGACAAACCCGAGTGGTATTCGACGGTGTGAATTCAGCGTTTAATGTGTGGTGCAACGGCCGCTGGGTTGGCTATGGTCAGGACAGTCGTCTGCCCTCGGAGTATGATCTGACGGAGTACCTGGTCAGGGGTGAAAACCGCCTTGCCGTCATGGTGTTACGCTGGAGCGATGGCAGCTACCTGGAAGATCAGGACATGTGGCGCATGAGCGGCATTTTCCGCGATGTCACCCTGCTGCACAAACCGGCCACCCATATCCGCGATCTGCGTATCCGCACACATTTCAATGACGATTTCAGCCGTGCCCGGCTGGACGCCGAGGTGCGCGTCGCCGGCACGCTGGATGACGACTTACAGGTGAGCATACAGCTCTTTGCAGGCACTGAATTGGTGGGGGACGCGACATCGCCACTGGGCAGTGCGATCGTTGACGAGCGCGGCGCCTGGAACGATCGGACAACGCTGTCCCTCCGCGTGAACAATCCTGCGCTCTGGAGCGCGGAAACGCCGCATCTCTATCGGGCGGTGGTGCAGTTGCACCGGGCGGACGGCACGCTGATTGAAGCGGAAGCCTGCGATGTGGGATTCCGTCACGTCAGTATTGAGAACGGCCTGTTGTTACTCAATGGCCAGCCACTGCTTATCCGCGGCACCAACCGTCATGAGCACCATCCTGTCCACGGCCAGGTGATGGATCGCGAAACAATGGTGCAGGACATTCTGCTGATGAAGCAGAATAACTTTAATGCCGTGCGCTGCTCCCATTATCCCAATCATCCTCTGTGGTACAGCCTGTGTGATTATTACGGGCTGTATGTGGTGGATGAAGCCAATATCGAAACCCACGGCATGGTGCCGATGAATCGCCTGAGTGACGATCCGGCCTGGCTGCCCGCGATGAGCCAGCGCGTTACGCGCATGGTGCAGCGTGACCGCAATCACCCCTGCATTATTATCTGGTCTCTGGGCAATGAATCAGGCCATGGGGCCAACCATGATGCGCTCTATCGCTGGCTGAAAAGCGAAGATCCGTCCCGTCCGGTGCAGTATGAGGGCGGCGGCGCCAACACGGCGGCCACTGACATCATTTGCCCGATGTATGCGCGCGTCGATCAGGACCAGCCGTTCCCGGCGGTGCCAAAATGGTCGATTAAGAAATGGCTGTCGATGCCGGGCGAGCAGCGGCCGCTGATTCTGTGTGAATACGCCCATGCGATGGGCAACAGCCTGGGCGGCTATGCGAAGTACTGGCAGGCCTTCCGTCAGTATCCCCGCCTGCAGGGCGGTTTTGTCTGGGACTGGGTCGATCAGTCTTTAATTCGGTACGATGAGAACGGCGAAGCCTGGTCCGCTTATGGCGGTGACTTTGGCGATACGCCCAACGACCGTCAGTTCTGCATGAACGGGCTGGTTTTTGCCGACCGGACGCCGCATCCGTCGCTGTATGAAGCGCGCCACGCACAGCAGTTCTTCCAGTTCAGCCTGCTGCCCGGCAGTGAGCGCACGCTGGAGGTCACCAGCGAATACCTGTTCCGCCATAGTGACAATGAAATTCTGCACTGGTCCGTGGCCCAGGACGGTAATCTGCTGGCGACAGGTGAGGTCACGCTCGACATCGCACCGCAGGGCCGTCAGCGTATTACCCTGCCCGCCATGCCACTGCCAGAATCCGCAGGGCAATTGTGGTTAACGGTGCGCGTAGAGCAGCCGCAACCTACCGCCTGGTCCGAAGCCGGACACATCAGTGCCTGGCAGCAGTGGCCGCTGGAGACGATTCTTGATATCGCGCCTGCGTCTGTGGCCGCCAGCGCCCCCGTGCTTGAGCGCAGCGAAGACCGCTTTAGCGTGGTGGTGAATAACCAGCGCTGGGCGTTCAGTCGGGAGCAGGGCGTCCTGACGCAGTACTGGATTGATGAAAAAGCACAGTTACTGTCGCCGCTGACGGACCAGTTCACCCGCGCGCCACTGGATAACGATATCGGTGTCAGCGAGGCCACCCGTATCGATCCCAACGCCTGGGTTGAGCGCTGGAAAGCGGCGGGGCATTACCAGGCGGACGTTATCACCCTGCAGTGCAGCGCGGAAACGCTCACCGATGCCGTACTGATTACCACCGCGCATGCCTGGCAGTTCCAGGGCAAGACCCTGTTTATCAGCCGCAAAACATACCGTATCGATGGCTTTGGTGAGATGCAGGTGACGGTCAATGTTGAGGTCGCCCGCGATACGCCGTATCCGGCCCGCATCGGGATGTGTTGCCAGTTAGCGGAGGTGGCTGATCGGGTGAACTGGTTAGGTCTGGGTCCCCATGAAAATTACCCGGATCGCCTGACCGCGGCCTGTTTTGATCGCTGGGATTTATCGCTGGACGACATGTACACGCCGTATGTCTTCCCCACCGAGAACGGCCTGCGCTGTGGCACGCGTGAACTGCGGTACAGTGTCCATCAGTGGCGCGGTGATTTTCAGTTCAACATCAGCCGCTACAGCCAGAAACAGCTGATGGATACCAGCCACCGTCACCTTTTGCAGCCTGAAGCAGGCACCTGGCTCAACATTGATGGCTTCCATATGGGCGTCGGCGGCGATGACTCCTGGAGTCCGTCGGTGTCCCCTGAATTCCTGCTTAGTGCCGGACGTTATGGCTACCAGTTTACCTGGGGGCAACAAAAGTAACTTAGCGGGCAGGCTCCGGCCTGCCTGACTCTCGCATAAGGAAGTCCGCTATGTACTATTTAAAAAATACTAACTTTTGGTTGTTTGGCCTTTTCTTCTTCTTTTACTTTTTCATCATGGGTGCCTATTTCCCGTTCTTCCCCATCTGGCTGCATGATATTAATCACATCAGCAAAGGGGACACCGGTATTATCTTCGCCAGTATTTCGTTGTTTTCTTTACTGTTCCAGCCGCTGTTTGGGCTGCTTTCCGACAAACTCGGGCTGCGCAAACACCTGTTATGGGTGATCACCGGCATGCTGGTGATGTTCGCCCCTTTCTTTATTTATGTATTTGGCCCGCTCCTGCAGGTGAATATTCTGGCGGGTTCGGTTGTGGGCGGTATTTATCTGGGCTTTATCTACAATGCGGGGGCACCTGCAATTGAAGCTTATATTGAGAAAGTCAGTCGCCGCAGCCATTTTGAATTTGGCCGGGCCCGTATGTTTGGCTGCGTTGGCTGGGCACTGTGCGCCTCTATCGTCGGCATCATGTTCACGATTAATAACCAGTTTGTTTTCTGGTTAGGCTCTGGCTGTGCCGTGATCCTGGCGCTGCTGCTGTTCTTTTCACGCACCAGCAATTCCTCATCTGCCACGGTGGCGCAGGCCGTGGGGGCGAACCAGTCCGCATTCAGTCTGAAGCTGGCACTGGAGCTGTTTAAGCAACCCAAACTGTGGTTTTTGTCGCTATATGTTGTGGGCGTTTCCTGTACGTACGATGTATTTGATCAGCAGTTCGCCAACTTCTTTACCTCGTTCTTTACGTCGGGTGAGCAGGGCACGCGCGTTTTTGGTTACGTCACCACGCTGGGCGAATTGCTGAACGCCTGCATCATGTTTTTTGCGCCGCTCATCGTTAACCGTATCGGCGGCAAAAATGCCTTGTTGCTGGCGGGCATGATCATGTCTGTGCGCATTATGGGCTCCTCTTTTGCCACCACGGCGGTGGAGGTGGTGATCCTGAAAACATTACATATGTTTGAGATCCCTTTCCTGATCGTCGGCTGTTTTAAATACATCACCAGCCAGTTTGAGGTGCGCTTCTCCGCCACGATTTATCTGGTGTGCTTCTGCTTCTTTAAGCAGTTAGCGATGATTTTTATGTCGGTACTGGCGGGCAATATGTACGAAAGCATTGGCTTCCAGGGCGCGTATCTGGTGCTGGGCTGTATTGCACTGGCCTTCACGCTGCTTTCCGTCTTCACGCTCAGCGGGCCAGGGCCGCTGACAGCGTTACGTCGGCAGCCTGTCTGACGCACAATTATCCCCTTAACACTGGGCAGGAAACTGCCCATTGCTTTGTCCGCGCTCCCCGCTTTTTGCCGCTTCCTTTCCCACCACATCGTGTCGTTTTGCGAACTGACTCACAATCATAAAAACGGTTTAGCAAATTGCTTTGCCTGGAAATCCGGCGATCAATATTATCCAAAACCTAAACCGGTTTAGCAAAATGACAACACCACGACCTGAACCTTTCTGGAATGGCAAAACGATGAGAAAAAAGAGACTTGCTGCAACCGTTGGATTGTTGCTCTGCGCAGGCCCGGCTCTGGCTGCGGAACCGAGCATGAGCAGTATCGAAGCCCGTCTGGCCGCGCTGGAAAAGCGCCTGCAGGCGGCTGAGCAGCGTGCTGACGCCGCCGAACGTCGCGCAAACGCCGCAGAAAAACAGGCCGCTTCAGCGGAAAAACAGGCCCAGCAGCTTGCCAGCGCACAACAGCAAACCCAGGCCACTGCCACCCAGGTGGAACAGCGCACGGCGAAACTGGAAC
>Ga0153955_100695_pt1 | contig 12091 bp, 15 predicted proteins | sample TSFL039MetaG_FD_104744 | JGI IMG/M metagenome (GOLD analysis project Ga0153955, IMG submission 104744) | Attine ant fungus gardens microbial communities from Florida, USA - TSFL039 MetaG | ecosystem: Host-associated > Fungi > Mycelium > Unclassified | place: USA: Florida, Wekiwa Springs...
AGTCTGAGGATTAGACCTCAGACTTAACAACATCTTTTGTTGCTAAACTACTTTGCATTTTTGAGCCTTTTGAAGACCACTCTTGCAAATCACAAACTAGTAAGTAACCATTTGTGATAGTTAGGAGCTAGTAATGGAAACGAGTTCTAGTGTAAGACTTTAGATTGTGGTTGAGTAACCTTAACCCTCAGTCCACTCTAAGTCAGAGTTTGACAAAGAAAACTTGTTAGAGTTCCCACTAATTGTTCTTCACTACTTATACAATTTAATTATTTGTACACGTTATGTTTCTCTCATGTTTCCCTATTGAGTCACCATTCCCAATTTGGTAATAAGTTCTCACATGTCCAATAATTAAAAGAAAAAGAAAAGAAAAATAAATATTGCCTTAAAGGAATTGAGTGGTTTATAATAAGAATAGGGGTCCTATAGCCCACTATCCCTTGTCTTCTTCTTCCCTCATATCTGCTTCTATCCAGTGTACTTGGCCACTCCCACTCCTCATAACAACTTGTTATCTCCTGCCAAAAAATACCAGCTATATGCTCAGATGTAGAGGACAAAACCGCCAAAGGTGCCCACATAAGAGAATTGAGACTGGGACCACATAAGGCACAACTTGAGTAATGCTATGGTTCATAATGGAGAGATGAGAACCATACTCATCCTGCTGGTGGGGCTCATAATCTGACACAGCATAAATAAATATGCATGCAGAGAGTAAGAGAAAGGAAGAAAGACCTTTTATTATTCTACATACATTCCCTATTTTATATATCTAAGTATTCTAGAAACTGCTCCAAGAAATGATGTTTCCATGACATCTTGGTGTCATTCCATAACTAATATCATTCTGCGACAAAGATCACTTAGTGATAACCTGCTATATGTTAATATTGTACTAGTCTATTGTTTTTCAGGAAAATACATAATAGCCATTTACACAATCATATGATGTCTGAGTCTATTGTCTTTTACTCTTTATCAAAATTAATAAAGAGAATTCATTAGAGTTCCCAATTATATTACTTATACATTTTACAATGTCCTGCACATCTCTTTTGAGTTATCCTTCCCAATATGGGAATTGTTTTCCATGCATCTGAAAATAAAATAAAATAAAAATAAATATTGACTTAGGAAAAGTAGTCATTCTGCTTCCAGGACAGCATCTCATAATCATGTTAACATCACACACAGTCAACCTGCTACAGCTAGTTTTTCCTACCTCCCAAAACCTTTTCCTCTTCTTCTCTATCTCTTATTTAACTAGATACCCTGTGTACTACCATGGTCTGCCATTGTGCCCCATGTAATAAATTGTTGATCTTAAAAAAATCCAAACTTGAGATGGCCTGGTATTGCACACCACTGGCTATCCAGCTAGCGATACTATGAATAATGCAGAGACACAGTCTGATGTTATATTTCTCAGCAAGACATTCAAAGTCCAAGCCGTTGAAAGCTCAACTCAACTCGGTTCTGGCCTGGGTAGTCAGTAGTAAGATCAAAGCTGGACTCGTATTGAATAGAACAAGTCGGCCGATCCCTTTTCTTATTCACATGCAACTGGTTTTCCGACAACAAGGCTGGGAATTTGAAAAAGGACAGCTGACAGCAATAAACTCAACCCTAAAAAAACCCCAACGCATTGACCCTGAGGAACACGCACTACTCATGCTTCCCAATTGAACCGATGCCCATATGTATGTCAAACCAAACTCGGTGGTCAGCTAATTTTCAAATTGTTATGGGGTTGTTATGGTCACGCGGAATAAAAAAGAAACCAACCCCAAAAAGACGTAGAAATCTGATTTTCCGAGAAGACAGTTTGCATAAATACCTTCTCCCGCTGAGGTGTAATGTCTTAGCCGATAAGCGAGTAAGGGGTTCTGCAGCACTAAAAACACAATCTTCCGATGCCGGCGTTAAGGCGTCGAGTGTCATCCTGGTGTGTACCTGTTGAGAAACACTGCTATTTCATCAATACCCCTATACTGGAAAACATAACTTCTACCTAAACACCGCTAGAACTACCACAAAATCCTGGTAAACTATGAATACATTGGATTTGGGAGGAAGCAAAGAAAGCAAAAAAGATAAGCATAAGCAAGGGAGGGACATTTAGAGAACATGAATGACAGATGCGATACGACAATTATGAAAAGAGTGAATGTCAAAACGATTTGCAGGTCAGTGCAAATAAATGTGTAAGTACTAATGATACCATGTCAATAATTCAATGAATTATACCAAACCTCAAAGACGAAAATGCATATATGAATACAAAAAAAAGATGTCGCGTACTTACGACTGACGACAGGGAAAGGGCTCAGAACTGAAAAGGAGGCGTCTGGACACCAGCAAACCACTTCCTTGCCCATGTTCCGATTTTCATCATTCTACCTCTCTTCTCCTCCCCCTCTTCTCTACCTTGTCTATCATTTACATCGTCATCATCATCATCATCGACTCCACTAGGGGGCAGCCCAAGTCCTTCTATCTGTGCAAAACTCACGTACCCTTCGATCTTCCTACACCTTTCAGACGCTTTCCTCACATTGAATGGCCTATGGTGAAGCGTAAGGTCCATACGTTCAACAGAACTCTCAGTTTCTCGTCTTCGGCACGAAGGGCTTGACGCTGAGTAACTATCCGAAATCGAGATTGACCCAGGCGTCACAGTGACACTTTCGCCAGCTGCATCCACAGCAGAAGTTACAGTGGGAGACAAACTACCATACAGAGGCGGTGTCGGCGGTGGCGTTAGCAATGATCTTGATTCAACGACATCTACATGGTCCAGAGGTTCAGAAAGCATAGGTGAAAAGTCTGCCGTCAATGAAGGGGTCCAGGAACATGAGTTTGATTGTCTAGGTCGATGTGTCGAAGTGTGTTTCAAGGAGGGAGAAATGATGGCGATTGGACGGTGAGACGTGGAAGTAGTAGCGTGTGGATATGTCCTACTTCGGGATCGGCTGTGTGTTGGGTGTCCGTAGTCACTACTGCTTGCACTTTTGGGAGGTGTGGATGCCAACTGAAGGAAGATCTATCAATTTCATTGTTTTCTGGGAGAAGGCCAACATACGCCGGAGTGGTCAAACCAAGGCCAACCATGCAAGACGGAATCTTCTCTGCTTCTCCTGCGTTTCTTCTCGTCGACTACTTTGCCAGAGATCAACACGCGTTCCAGACGTGCACGGAGAACCTGCTCGTGAGGAGTCAACAGAAACGCCTGTGATTCGGTAGCAGGCCGTCGCCGTGGAGGAGTTGAATTATGTCTCTGAAGGTATGTTCCCGTATGCCGCCCATCTGCAGAGGCAGGCGATCTGTGCAATGACTGTCTTCTGGGTGGAGGCGTTGCAGGACATGGCGGACACTGTGAAGAGGCAGTGGCAGGAGTACGGTAGAGAAAAGCGGCGCGAAAGAACTGCTCATCGTGGAGATGCTGTGGATTTGGGGTCATGGTCGAGAGGCAGAGTCTGTTGGGCATGCGACGGGAAATATATCTTACTTATATCTGCCTCCAGCCGACTCGGTTTGACCTGGACTGGGGTAAATGGTCTCACAAACTGGTTCACTCACAATCTTACGTAACTATCCAATCCTGCGAAAACAACGCAATGAACCTGATGACTGATCCGAGTTTGGCAACTGCTGCTAGCTCACCATTTAGCACGACCTTGAAAACGTTATCACTGATGGACAAAGTACCCCACCTCAAGATAACATACTGGTTATGATGCACAGCAAGACTATCTTGTCCAGTGGTAAAAAGCTTATTTCCCCGCGCTTGTAGGTACATTCCTTATGAGTTGACGATAGCAGACGAACAAAGCTCAGCTTGTCACCGATCTAGTCAGCTCCGGCAGGATGAACCACTAGACTAGATTGGAAAAAAAATAAACAGAAATCCACAAAGTGATTCCATTGGCACAAATGGAACTCACGATGCCTTCCTACACAACAACGAACGTTTCCTTCCTGTAAATCGGCGGGAATTACACGATTGGCCTTTGGCGAAAGAAGCTCAAGCCCGGAGCTCCGCTCCACTCGCTATCTCAACTAAACCCACCACCGGGTGATGGATTAACACTAAACAATCGTCATCTGCGAGATTTTTGCCACTTGTGCTCTTACAATGGCCGAGTATAGCTTTTTGAGTAGAAGTAGAGCAAGTTTGAATTTCAGTTGAAGTCTTTTTCGTACGACATATTCCTCGGAATGTTCTCTTATATATCTTTTCCCCATTAATTTGATTAGGAACAAACTCTGAACCTCGTGTAGGATCACAGCTCAAAACCCACTAGCAACGCCAATAAGCGTTTCTCCAATGAAATTAAACCAGCTCATCTCGACGCTTAGTTGACCAGAAAGACCCAATGAAGGTAATGCCTAATACTAATCGCTCCATGCAACGCTCAACGTAGGTGCGAATCGGATTGCCTCCACTTCGTTATCCTGTTGAATCCTAGCTGAAGAACTGCGAGATTTTCGCTAGTCGAGCACCATGATCCCTGTTACTTTTGAGCACACGTCGTCGATGATGGGCTGGTAGACCATACAGCCCTTCGGTTTTAGTTTACAGACAGATGACAGACAGATGTTCTGGATAAACTTAGAGGTAATCACATGACTCATTGGTTTCCCTCTGATGTGATCCTGAACACCGCTCCGGACTCCAACACCATGGGATTTTCCAGAGACTCTCCTGTCACAACCAACTCTTCTCGTGATGTTATGAGAACTGGATTTCTAAATGAGGAGCAACCCTGTGGAAGTAAATTAATAAGTTGCACTTTGTATAGGCATAGATACACACCCAAACTGAGCATTCGTTTTGGCGGTGATGATATATCTACACCTATCCAATGTTTTCAGTTCGAGTTGTTACAATCACTTTCATCTACTTAGACAAAAGGGACACAAAAGGAACGCGATATAAAAAACGAATTGCGGCATGTCTACTTCTTCTCCGAACGAAGTTAATCATAACTGCAAGGACCCTGAAATCTAAGCCAAACCTATGCTTTGCCTAGGTACCCTAAAATACTTTATCAAAAAAGTAACAGTGGAAACCTGTGTATGATCTCCTTCTTTTCCCTATCTTAGGAGCCATTGATCTTGTTCTGATACACACGATTAGTTCTTCACGAAGCGTTCGTGAGATACCAGAAGTGCCTGTGGCTCAGTTCCCTCCCAAGTGAAGATAAATAAAATTCCTTCCAGAAATCTTCCAGTCAGAGAGACGTGTTAATTAGTTTTGGATGAGATTATGATCAGTCACACGGTTATTTTTCCCTAAAAAGGTATACTAATAAATCCTGAGACCCGGGTTTTTCAGGCAAGCATGGAGAGAGAACCTGTGCAACTGAGCATGTATGGATATATATGGTATCCCGTTGAGATCGATATATACCATTGCCCAGAGTCAAAATATATAGAATCTCGACTCACTTGCCTTGACTTTCTCACCAGCGTGCTGACATAATACGTGGATGATTCATTCTGCGTAACAACAATTTACGTTTTACTTGGACCCTTTCGGATTCTTTATCCGATTCAAACGTACAGCCTGTTAACATACTTGTAGTAAACGGGAGTCCGGGGTTTCAAACAACCTCGCTCTGATGTCGATGGGGAGGAAAAGAAGTAAACCTCAGAAGAACTTTCATTTAATGATATAGTTGGGATGGAAGAACGGCCGCTAATCATTATAAGAACTTGCGTCCCTGTACGGATTGGAAAAAGGTGGGGCTATGAACTCGTGTAAGTCAATACCAACGCTCAATAGCGTATCTTTTTAAACGGTTGGTAGATTTCCACTGAACATAATTTGACCCTCCATGAAGGATCAAGTAAGTAGACTGGAGAGTCACTTCCCTTGTTTACTGATCAGATCACTGTCCCTGTTTCGAAGTTCAATAGTTTCTCACCAATAAAAATAATGGCAAGCTGAGATTAGGCCCAGAAACAACCTAATCACAAAAAGCCAATGGATTATCCTAGTCTTCTAAGGGACCCACCTCATCTCGCAGAATTAGTTCGCATGAATTACCTTTGTTCCTGGAGTAAAGCCTCATTCCATGCTCCTTCTTTTGAAACTCTGTGTTTCGAAGTGTGACCGATGTCATAAAAAAGAGGATGCACAATATGTCTTTTGTCAGATAGCGAACGATCTGTCTGTTCAGCATTATCAGCGGATGGCTTCGGTGGGGTAATATTCGTCTACAATATCCTAGCCCCAATTGACGATTCTACGTAGCACTGTTATCAGGAAGCATACGTTCAACAACTATGATGAAATCATAGATCGCGTTGCCTACACATTCTGCGTACATGAGGACAAGGCATGTCGTTGAAAGCATATCATGGAAACAATTTTAGAAGGGTAGAATTATGTTTGCCTGATGATTACCAGTCGCCCGGACCGAGATACTGTACCCACTCATGGATGTGGAGAGAGTGAAGAATGCGGTACATTAAACTATGTATGACTATGGGGTCGAGATGGAGTAGTTGGATGAATCCCCTCTCACCTTGAGAGCGATCAAACACCTTTAATGTTCAGCGCTCGATTTCTCAGATCCTGTCAGGAAAGTCGGCTCTCTACTTTTCAAGAAGTGAGCATATCCGCGATAACGAATAACCTTTTTTGATACTGTTTGTCCGGAGCGCATCTCCGTCTACTGTAGACAGATTTTTTTTTTTTAGAATCACTTATCTTCGGCACCTCGGAGTACGATCAATCACGGAGAAGACTACACATCTTGTCAAACCAGTCCAATCCAGTGCCTGCAGAACGACCAGTGGTCATGAGGCAGTGCTATTATTAGAAAAGCAGTTCGATTGATACATGCTTCTGCCTGCAGGCACTGGAATAGAACTGATCAGGTAATGGTGAATCTGCTCAGCTCCACTAATTAATGGAATCTAGGACGTTCATTTCAAGTAATGAAACAAGCCGGATCGCACTGCTAGAAGGGGTTGGATTGGCCATTCTCATGCTGTGAGAATGCCAAAATTGTTCAAATATTTTAATAAAATGCAAATATTAGAAAGTGATCACTTTATTTTGAAGTATCATACTTGTAAATACCAAGCTCTTTCTTTTTGATAGAGATAAAAACACCATCAGAGTCCACAATTACCCTACAGCAGTTGTACTACATACAGATGAAGAAGCCTCGGGGAGCATCAGAGTCATTCAGTCTATTTATGAAACCCACTACAAACAGATTGTATGAAAAAAAAATGAAAAAAAAGATAGATAACAGCAGATGATCCCATAAATCACTCCAGCCGACGTGAATTTTTTGTCCCCAAAAACCCTTTTTTTTTTGTAATGGCCCAAAGTATAGATAGAGATAGATTACCTTCGTAGACCCATACCGCGATAGTAATCACCAGGTCCACCGAGGTTTCTATGCGGACTGCTGATTCTATCCGTTGGGGACACAGCGGATGGGGGCAGCGGACCGCGTCTAAAAGGAGGATAATAATCCTGGTAATCGAGTCTGGACCTCCTGAGTGGAGGATCAGGTAGCGGTACATAGGAGGACGAAGGGGGCGGTAGTGGACGCCTTGGAGACATGCTACGTGGACGTATACGGGGGTAAGACTGGGATTGCCCTCTTGGACCTACACCACCGCCACCACCTAGTGGGAGACCAGGGGAAGGCGGAGGAATAGGAGTGAGAGGAGAAGCGGTTGCCGGGGGCCCACGAGGAGGTAGATAGTCACGGGAAGAGGAGGCTGAAGGTGGTGGTGGATATCTCTCGTCTGAAAAAAAAGTGAGTGAGGACGGAGTGGGTGAAAGAAGAAAAGGGACAGACCGCGGTAATCCCTGTCCCAGGTGGCAGGGGCAGAGTCGGGGGGTGGATAGCGGTCCTTGTCTCTGTAATCCCTGTCTCTGTCCCATGAGGCTCTAAAGTCTAGAGAGGCCCAGTCCCTGTCCCTGAGAGGAGGCTGAGGGTCATAGGGACGTCGGTCACGGTCTCTATAGTCTCTGGTGTACCAGTCTCTGGGAGCATATCGTCTGTCGTCGTATCGGTCGTCCGATGGTGGTGGTGGTGGTGGTGGTGGTGGTGGCGGCGGCATGGTGGGACGTGGGCGGTCTCTGTAGCTGACCCTTTCCCTCTCCCTTTCCTTGTCCCGTGCGAGATCTGCCTGGGAGGGGGGAGAGAAATGGCGGGGAGGATAGCCGCCAGAAGTGGGGGGCTGGTGAGGGTGGCGGGGCTGGTCGAGGGGGCGTGGAGGACGCCTGGGATAGTGAGGACGGCGGGGAGAGGGAGGACGGGGCGGGGGCGGAGGCGAGGGCGTTGTGGGGGGCGGGGAGGGGGCAGTGAGCTGGGCAGTGAGCTGGGGAGAGAGACTGCCTGTGTAGAGACCTGCAAGACTTGCTGGGTTGGGGACAGGCTTGAAGAGCGGATTTTTGCCGGCGACAATCTCGGCTTTGATGCTCTGCAGCAGCGCGAGCTCGCGGCTTGTGCCAGACATGCCTGCGCACACGTGACCGGCCCTCTCCATCAACAGCATCACGTGTTCCCACGAAGATTCCAGAAGCCGGGCCTGTATTATATTTATAGGCGGGCGTAGGGTGTGTTGGGCAATGGCCGTCGTCGGCGTTGATTTTGGCACTCTCCACAGCAAGGTCTGTCGTCGCCTGCCTGGTCTGTGCGCTGCTGACCCTAACCCAGATCGGTGTCGCCCGTCGTCGCGGCGTCGACATCATCACCAACGAAGTCTCCAACCGCGCGACACCCTCCCTCATCGCCTTTGGCCCCAAGCAGCGCGCCATCGGCGAACCCGCAAAGACCCAGGAGACCTCCAACTTTAGAAACACCGTCGGCTCTCTCAAGCGCCTCATCGGCCGATCCCTCGACGACCCCCTCGTCCACTCGGCCGAGCAAAAATTCCTCAACGCCGCCCTCGTCGATGTCGCCGGCTCTGTTGGCGTCGAGGTCTTTTTCTTTGCTTCCCCGCTCTTGCTCTGCTCATCCACCCGTAGGTCGCTTATCTCGGCCATCAGTCCGTCTTCTCCTTCACCCAGCTCGTCGCCGCCTACCTCGGCAAGATCCGTGACATCGCCTCCAACGAACTCAAAACAGACGTCTCCGATATCGTCATCGCCGTCCCAGGCTGGTACACCGATCTCCAGCGCCGCGCCATCATCGATGCCGCCGCCATCGCAAATCTCAACATCCTCCGCATCATCCACGACACCACCGCTACCGCTCTCGGATACGGCATCACAAAGTCCGACCTTCCAGACCCAGACGCCCCTCGTCATGTTGCCTTTGTCGACGCAGGCCATGGCGGTCTCTCCGTCGCCATCGTCGCCTTTTCCAAGGGCCAGTTGACCGTCAAAAGCACCGCCTATGACCCCAACCTCGGCGGCAGAGACATCGACTATGCTCTCCTCTCCCACTTTGCCAAAGAGTTTGATGCAAAGTACAACATCAATGTCCTCTCCAGTCCCAAAGCCTGCTTCCGTCTCTCTGCAGGCTGCGAAAAACTCAAAAAGGTCCTTTCCGCCAACTCGGAAGCCCCTCTCAACGTCGAATCCCTCATGAACGACATCGACGCTTCTTCCAAACTCACCCGCGACCAGCTCGAGGAACTCATCGCGCCTCTCCTCGATGCCGTCCAGCATCCTATCCAGCGCGCCATTGCCGATTCAGGTCTGTCCCTCGATCAGATCGAGTCTGTCGAACTTGTCGGTGGCTCCACCCGCATTCCCGCCCTTCGCAACAGAATTCAACAGGCCTTTGGCGGGAAACAGCTCTCCTTCACCCTCAACCAGGACGAAGCCATCGCTCGCGGGGCCACCTTTGCCTGTGCCATGCTATCGCCGGTCTTCCGCGTCCGTGACTTTGCCGTCCATGACATCAACCATTATCCCATCAAGCTCCAGTGGCAACCCGTCCCCACAGATCCAGACGACGATACTGAAATAGAGGTCTTTTCTCAAGGCAACCCCGTCCCTTCCACCAAGATCCTCTCCTTCTACCGCAAAGACGGCTTCTCCATCGATGCTGCCTATGCTCGTTCCAACGGCTCCGTCTTTGCTTCTGCCACTGTTCCCCAGGTGCCTCCAGACCCGAAAGGCGACACTACACTCGTCAAAGTGAAAACCCGCCTCAATATTCATGGAATCCTTTCCTTCGAGTCCGCTTACACTGAGGAGATTGAGGAAAAAGAGGAACCTGCTCCTGCCATGGACGTTGACACCCATCCTGCTGACGGCGCTGAACCTGCACCTCCACCCGCACCCCTCAAGAAGAAGAGGATTGTCAAAAAGATCCCAGTCGCTCTGGCCGCTCAAAGCGCTTCATTGGACAAGGCCGTTCTCGAGAGCTACAAGGAGAAGGAATCGGAGATGCACGCTGCCGATAAACTCGTGCAGGATACCGAGGTATTGAGTTGTCGACTCGATTTCGACGTTGATGACCATCTCTTTACAGGACCGTAAAAATGCTCTAGAAGAATATATCTACGACACCCGTGGCAAGTTGGACGATCGCTATGCACCCTTTGTCCAAGAGTCTGAAAAGTCGGCTCTCCTTGCCGCGTTGAGCGAAGCGGAAGATTGGCTTTACACTGAAGAAGGAGAAGATTCGACTAAATCTGTCTATACCGCTCGTCTCGACACACTCAAAGCTCTCGGTGATCCTATTGCGAAGCGGTACCAAGAACACGAAGAGCGGGCCAAGTCTGTATATCTGCTTCGTGAGACGCTCAACACGTACCTTGCGCAAGCGACATCGACAGATGACAAGTATTCGCATATTGACGAAGCGGATAAGCAAAAGGTGGTGGAGAAGTGTGTTATGGAAGAACAGTGGTTGAAGGATATGGAAGCGAGGCAGGGGGAGAGGGCGAAGAATGTGGATCCGGTTTTGAAGAATGAGCAAGTGTTGAAGAAGAGAGATGAGGTGATTTATTTTGCGGCTCCGATTATGAGTAGGCAGAAGCCAAAAGTGCCGGTTGCGGGAGGTTCGAGTACGGGTGGGACACCTGGGACGCAGACGCCGCAACCAGAACAACAGCAGGAACAAGAGCAGAAAAAGGAAGAAAGTGGAATGGATGTGGATTAGATGTTTTAGAATAGAATTAATAGAGACCTTTTGTTTGTGGGTAGAGTTAGGCGTTGTTTGGGGGTTATGATAGATGATTTGAGTACCCATTGCGAGCCCGCCTAGCTCAATCGGATAGAGCGTCAGACTCTTAATCCTGAGAGGGTGGGGAATCTGAAGGCTGCGAGTTCGACCCTCGCGGTGGGCTAAGTGTTATGTCTTTTTGTATAACCAAGTATTTTTATATCTGAAAGATAATTTTCATTTGTGTGGAGGGCGAGGGTGAAATGATATGTATTCTCTAAACTACCTATAGAACAGTGTGGAGGATGATAAATGTTGTTGTTGAGTTGACTTGTCCGTTATGAAACAAAAAGGAGGGGGGGAGGGGAATTGTTATCGTGATCGTGATTGTCTGGAGCTTTGAGTGGTGAGTGATTCATACGCACAACCTATATCTGAACTGATGTCAAATTCAAATCAGGTTGTGAAACTCTGGCTGGCTACTTGGGTAATTAAGAGGTGGGGTGGCGATGGGTAGTACTGTGTTACCGTATCAAAGAATTTCTTGTCAAGTTCATTATTTTTAGATGAGCCCATTTCTTTTGGTATTTGTGACGAAAAAATAGGAACTTTTATTACATAACCTGACCAACGGGTACCCCTGTGGAAGCATCTGGGAAGAGACGAACCAAGAATAGATCATATGCTTCCGTCAAATTTGGGAGCGTCAAATTCCCAGTCGTGGCATATGCTTTATTTTTATGTCAAATGTTCAATCGGCTACGTGTAAAGCTCCCTTTCCTCCCCACCAAGTTCAGGTTCGTACTTTTCAGCCTCATTCAAGCAATCGCCCCTGGCATGAGCGCTACGTGTTCCGATTGTCGATGGCGCTCACTGCATAATGAGAAATTCATTTGATAAGCTTCAGCTCTCCGTTATAAACCCCATTCACCCACATGTCTGCAATAGAAAGCTCCACTGCACCCAAGAAGAGAGCGAGCGACTGACAT
>Ga0153955_100696_pt1 | contig 12078 bp, 22 predicted proteins | sample TSFL039MetaG_FD_104744 | JGI IMG/M metagenome (GOLD analysis project Ga0153955, IMG submission 104744) | Attine ant fungus gardens microbial communities from Florida, USA - TSFL039 MetaG | ecosystem: Host-associated > Fungi > Mycelium > Unclassified | place: USA: Florida, Wekiwa Springs...
AATGTCCCTCTTTTATACATCTATTGAAAGATATGAGTCATATAGATTATATCCTACTGAGTCAATAATGACTAAGTGCTTTACTAAGGATTTCATTTAACTAATGACTCAAAACTCATCTGATCTTTCTTGAGTCAGATTTTCATGTATACATCTCTCTATGATTTGCTTATAGTATTAGCTAGGGCTTAGGGTAGTATCAAACTATATTCCATAAAGGCCTATAAAAGTCTATGAATGTTTAATTGACATTATACCCCTAAATATAAAGAGATTTTCCTCATCAATTAGTTTATCACTAATCTACTGAGAGCATCAAATTCTAAATGCTTTCTGGAGTAATTACCATTATTCTAGGTTGTTCACATATACATGTGGTTAGTTCATTTATCACTAGTATGGTTAATGCAGCCTTGTAATAACATGACAATTAGTAATAATAAATCAACTATATGATTTATTTTTCAGGAATATTTATATATTTGATGGTGTCTAATAGCAAGCTATTAGGACATTAAATATATATTAGAATTTTCTCAACATTTAACATATCTCTTTAAAGACCCATCACAATAGACATACTAGTATATAGAAAATTGAAAGCCATATATTTCATCATGAGAATCTAACTGGAGGCAAGAAGAGACCTTCTTTTTCACCTTTCTTTACTTTTAACTGCTCAAATACTATAAGTTTTAAACAGTTTTTTGCTTAAGAATAGCCAACCTGATTTTACCTCTACTTCTGACCACCAACCAATGATCTATTTTCTGTCTGAACCTTGGTCAAGGTATGTTCAATACCCTGAAGAAGTGTTCAGTATGAGTAATTGTGTGGGAAGGTAGACGAGTTTAGAGGGGAAAGTTGTCTTAGGATTTTTTTCTTTGTGGTTGAGGGTAAAAAAGATGTATATATATTTTTGTGTTGTGTCACTTTTACTATTGATTATTACATAATTATACCCCCTATTACACAGGTAGCCCAAAGGCTATCCTCATACCTCCCCCTGTCTTTTTAAGATGATATCCTCATTATCTACTGTCTTTTCCTCCTCTATTTTTTTTTCCTTTATTCCTTTCAACTCCTTCCAATCAACAAACTCTGTGATTTCCAGGCATTTTTGAGAGTGAGCTTGATATGGGATAAGACAAAAAGCTGCAAATTTGAGATACAAGATGGCTCCATCAACCTCCGATAAAATATATACACCATTTCATAGCTGAGTGGCAACCACCATAGGCCCAAAATAACAAGGTTTACACTTCTGGCCAATGTCAGGCTCTATCTTCTTGTTCAAAACTAAGACAAGTTCCTCTGTCTTGAAGTCATAGTCAACAATGCGATTAATATTTTTTCTCTTGAATTTCTGTGTGGAAGCATAACGAGCAGCCAGGACACATTCATGGATCTTGGCTAAATCCTCATTGCACTTTTGGAGCATACAAGCATGAACCACAAGGAGGTCCACCGTTGATAAAGGTATGAGGATAGGAGCTATGAGGAAGGTGGCCTCTATAATGTCAAACGGGAGCAGAGGTTCAATTCCATGTGCCACATAGTACAGCATCAGTCCAGTCACCTTCCTAGTCATAACAAAATCTGCCCAGAATGCATACAGTGCATACTCATGCCATCATTTGATATTTCCTGCACATATCTTTACTAAACTGTTCCTGATCGTCCGGTATGTAGTCTCGACGACTCCATTTGCCTGGGAGTTGTAAGCTGAAATCCTAATATGGCAGATGTGATATCAAGTTGTGATATACTCCAGAATAGCCACAAATGGGGTTCCATTATCTGTAATGATCTCTTTTAGTCCACCCCACCAACAGAGCAATTTCTCAAAGATGAACTGGCCCAGTGTCCTATCAGTTTTGCAAGTCAACACCCTCCATTCTGGCCAACTGGTTAGCAAGTCATGGGCCTGAACAAGGTATTTGTATCCCTATGAAGGTGGCATGTACATTGTGTTGATATAAGTCTTGCAAAAAAGTAGTGTGGGTACTTGGATTGTCAGAGGTAGAATTACATGTTTGAGAGACAGCACCTGGCATTGGTGGCATGTCAAAACAATCCATCATATGCCGGCATCAAGTGTCAGCCACCAGAAACAGTTGCTCAAGGTTCGCCAAGTGGTATAAAAGCCCTTGTGACCTAGTTGATCATGTGCCTCAGTTAGCAGCTGGTAATGTTTCTCATGCCTTTCTATTACCTGTTGATGTAGACCTTGAAGTTCTCATTGCCACATCTTGCCACCTTTGAAGAAAAACTTGCTTGTGTGCTGGAGAAACTGTTGTTTGACCTTCTCTATGAGTTTCTCTGGCATTTTCATCGTCTTTAGAAAATTTCTAATCTCCCTTAATTCCTTTTCCCTCCTGCTCGTTCCCTCCTCTGCCTTCCTTGACTGCATTAGCTTGTTCCATCCATCCCACCCCTTGCCCTCCTTTCTTTTTAAGACAGCATCCTCATTGCATTATACATCCTTTTCTATGCTTAATGTCACATTCTCACTCCCTTCAATGAACTCACTCACCACCCATACACCAGCACCAATTATCTCATCTATCCAGCCCTCTGCCCCTTCTATGCCTTCCCCCTCTTCCTCACTATCTGCTACCCTTCTTCTTAATAGTCCGTCAGGTCCCTTGTGTTTTGTTCCTGGCATATGCACCAACTCAAAGTCAAACATTAGGATTGCTGCAATCTACCTATTCATGGCAGCATTGGGGTGTAGGTCTGGTTTGTTCAACATTCCCTTTATGTATTGAGCACCCACCTCCACTACTAGCTTTTTTGCCTCAATCAACCAAAGCTCTGTTGTATTCAAGGCTTGGAATAGCCCATATAGTTCCAATTTCAACTGTGAGTACTTTGAGATCCGTTCGTTCCATACAATTGATCCAAATTTTGCAGGTCATCACCATCCTTCTGCATCTCATTGGGCCAATATGAATCCTACTGTGATGACAGATGTGTCAATGGAGAGGATTACTTCAAATGAAAGGAAATGATCAATTGGTTGAATTACTTCACAGGTAGCCACCTTTTCTTTCATCTCATTCATTGCTAACTTCTGTTCCTCTTCCCAAGAGAACTCCCCTTTCATCACTCTCATCAACTTTGTCAATGGGTCTGCTACCTCTACAAACCCTCTTATCCAATTCTGCACTGTGCCTGCCATCCTCAGGAAACCCCTCACCTCTGACACATTCTTGCATTTGGGCCACTTCAACATCTTCTCTACAGTTATAGCATCTGGTTCCTGTCCCTTGTACATACATTTCCTCCCTACTATGATAATTTCTGGTTGACAGAGCTGTAGTTTCTTGGCTGAAACTGTTGCTCCTGTATGCATAAGGCAATGAAGGATGTAGTTCAAGTCAACTGCGTGCTCCAAGACAAAGCAGCGGATCCCTGGGTTTGCTGTAAGCACTTTGTAAGTGCCGTCCTTTCCTTCATATCGTGTTTTTGGTCCCAATAATGTGATGTCATCTAGGAAGTTTGGCGCTTTGTCCATCTCATGCTGGAGGATGAATGTAACATCATTATGAAAGATACCAACCAATCCTGTCCAACCTTGAGGGAGCACTGTGAGGCGTATGATACCTAGGGGAGTATCGAAGGTTATGTAGTCCCTAGACTCCTCTGCTAATGTGCAGTGGTCATACCCTACAAAGAGGTCTAGTCCTGAGTATATTGATCTGGCTGAACATTGCTCTGCATATAGATAGATGAGTGGTGGCTCTTGAGAATCACAAACAGTGATGGCATTGAGTGGGGTAAGATTATGAACAATGCATAAGTTTCCATCTTTCTTTGCCACTGTAAACCATTGATGACGATAGGAGCTGTATGATGTTTCATATACCTCTAAGTCAACCTTCCTTCTGATAAGCTCAATCACCTTCTTGCGGATTCCTGGGGGGATTGGCAATGTTTTCCATGTCCATGGCACATGTTCTTGTACTGGGATCTTCACCGGTGAGAAATAATCCTTACAGAACCTCCCTTTCTCTGTCTCGTCCTATGCTAAGCTCTTTTCATTCAACCACAGCACCTGCGCTACCAACTGCCTCTCCTCTAGCCACAAAAAAGTGTTAGACAACAGTCCTATGCCCTCCATTCTCTCCTTCATTAGATGGATCCCTGACACAAACAAGGGTGGGTATGGAGATATTGATGGTAAGGTCTCTAGGAGATCTTCTGGAAACTGTCTCACAATCCTTATGCCTGATGGCATTGTTCCTGGTACTGGCTGGACCTTTACAGCTACCCTCTTATATGCTAGGCACTGTGCCATACTATTGTATACAAAGGATGATGTAAAAACCACCTCCATAAGAGAATCCTCCCCTCTTCTCATTATTTGTCCTTCTCTGTCTTTACCTCTTACCACCAACATCCCATTCCTCAGCATATTCCCAACCCTTTTCTTTGTTGGTACCAATACCTGTCTCCTTTTATCCCCTGGATCCAAAATTTCCACTTCCATACTACCATCTGCCTACTCAATCTTCCCCAGCTTTACACTCTTTTGCCATGGTCTCCCTAGTGACAATCAGTATGGTGCTGACTGCACTACAAACACATGTGCATATGTTTTTACCCCTTCCACTTCCAATTCCAAGTACTTCACATATCCCTGTAACTCCTCCTTCCCTCCGTTTGCTATTTGCATCATCATTCTTCTCTTTCTGTTTACCTCTAACCCCAGCTCATCACATAGGTCCTTTCAAACAATTACAATCTCTGACCCCTCATCTAACAACCCCAACTCTTGTTGTCTCCCCATAACTACCACCTCTATCTCTCACAGTGATGTTGCAAACTCTAGTGGGGTCCCGAGCATAGTGGCTAAGGTAGTTCCAACTGCTAGTATCCTGTTTTGTGTACATGTCTGGTCCACCATCTCCTGTCACAGGTCCCCACTGAGTGCCAACAGGTCTCGAATTTGGATATTAGGTACCTCCACCTCCAGTATCCTTTGCAAGACCTGATACGGTGCCTTTATATCTGCAATTCATGGCTCTTGATAGTATGCAGGCTGCCGTATCCCCTCTATCTTCTCCTTTCCGTTTCTATTGATCCGTTGTTCTCCACCTTCCCCTCCCTTATCTGCCCTTTTCTCTACTTCCTTTTTCTTCTACACTCTTGTCATTACCAATCCTCCAACCTCCTTCTTTTTACTCTCCAATTCTGCCATAACTCCCCACACCAACTCTTCCTCCTCTACCTGTGTAGCTTCAACAAATGAGCTAAGCTTTGTAGACATCACCGTTGTCCTTGCCAAGTGAGGTGGTATGTCCTTCCTATTACTTTTTGCATCTATTGCTCCCTTGAGCCCTCCTGGATGGCAAGCATCAGTCAGTTACCCATCAGGGTGTGCATAATAGCCATTTGGTTGGAGTAGGGCTCTCCTAGATCAAATATATTCAACAGCTGTTGGGCAGGTCCTTAAACGACATTCTGGCTTCTTGCAGAAATGACAAGAAAAATTGTGCAGCATGAAAGCAGTAGGCTGGGTGTATCTGGGGTAGGAGAGTGTCATGGTGGTACTTGTTGCCATGACAGTTGAGGCTCCAAAACGAGAGGGTGGAGGGAGGTTGTCTATCATTTCAGGGGCTAGAACAAATAATTGTGCATAGGCGGCTGCATATACATTGTCTTTCACATTTAACTATAGGAGCTTCCTGGTGAGTTCATCTACCTTTTCCTACCCCTCTTTTCTCTTTTTCCTCTTGTCCTCAAACCACACCTTCTTCACTCTTACTTCTTTCTTTGTAGACTTTTTCCTCTTCTTCCTCTCTTCCTCCTCACTATCTGATTCTGACCCTGTTTCCACCCCAATCACCTTATTCTATGACTCCTCATCACTTGACTCTCCCCTTCTCCCTTTCTTCCCCTTCCTTGATGTTCACCCCCATCCTCCTCTCACTGATGCCTTTCTTAACACAAAATGGCCTGCTTCTATTGCCTTTTCTACTTCTAGGATGTGGTCACTCTCAAAGTCAGGGTCTTGGGCCTCTAAACAGTTGCTTATTGCATATTACAGCTCTTGAGGGAGTCCTTTTCAAAAGTATTCATCATGTTGCTTCTTGTTGATAACATCTGCTTCCACCAGGTCTGCTACGACAATCCAGAATTTCCTGTAGTATGTGTCCAAGTCCTCTTCATCTTTAATGCTCTCTTTTGCTGACTTTTTGACTAATTTGACCAGTTTGGCCACTGTTAGTTTGTCTTCTAGAAGGGTCTTTGAGTAAGCCCCCATTATTTTCCTTTTCAACATCACATAGTCATCTCCATATCCCTCTAGTCTTTTCCAGAACTTCTTCGTCTCCTTGTCCACATACTTCACCACCATCTTTGTCTTCTCCTTTGTCATCAACCTATATCTTTCAGCCAACTCCCCAAACTCTTCCAAAAACTCCTTCAACTCCTCTAGATTTCTTGAATCAAATTCTGGGGCTCACCTTGATTCTGAGGCTGGCATGCCCAATACTCCTGTAGTCATGGACGTCGATATAATTAAATTTTCAGTGGGGTTCAATAGTTCTCTTCTTGTGTGTTCCCTAAGACTTTTTTTTTCTATCTGAGGTCCCTTAGGCTTATTGCTATTCTTAGCTGCTTTCTTGGGCCTTGTAATGTTTGCTGGTCTTTCCTTTAGGTGTGTTCTTCTTCTTGTCCTTAGTGTGCTAGCACTTAAACTATCTTCTGACTGATTTTTGTTAGACATTTTGGTAATAGGATTAGAGGATAGACAACTATCCCCTTGTGGTGGGCTCCAATTTGTGGGAAGGTAGACGAGTTTAGAGGGGAAAGTTGTCTTAGGATTTTTTTCTTTGTGGTTGAGGGTTAAAAAGATATATATATATTTTTGTATTGTGTTACTTTTACTATTGATTATTACATAATTTTACCCCCTATTACACAGGTAGCCCAAAGGCTAGCCCCATACTCATGTAGGGTCATATGAGCCAGTGGTGATGTTTTTTGGAATGACCAATTTGTCTGTCACGTTCCAAGGCATGATGAATGAAATTCTGAGAGATATGATTAATGAGGGAAAGGTGGCAGTATTTGTGGATGATGTGCTAATAAGAATGGAGACAGAAGAAGGGTATGATACCATTGTAGAGAAAGTACTAAGAAGGCTAGAAGAAAATGATCTATACATAAAACCAGAGAAATGCACATGGAAGGTGTAGAAGGTGAATTTCTTGGGAGTAATAATAGGTCAAGGGAAAATTGAAATGGAGGAAGATAAAGTGGCAGGAGTGTTGAACTGGCTGGCATCTAGAATGGTCAAAGATGTTAGAAAATTCCTGGGTCTTGCCAATTACTATAGGCAATTTGTAAAAGACTTTGTCAAAATAGCCTAACCCCTGAATAATCTGATGAGGAAGGAGAAGAAGTGGAGATGGGAAAATGAGCAGCAAGGAGCATTCAAACAGCTCAAGCAAGTTTTCACAAGCAGACCTCTATTAGTTGCACCAGACATAGACAAGGAGTTCAGAGTGGAAGTAGACGCTTCTAACTTTGCAACAAGAGGAGTGTTATCAATTAAATATAAAGATAACAAGTGGAGACTGGTAGCATATATCTCAAAATCATTAAACAAAACTGAAAAAAATTATGAAATACATGATAAAGAGATGTTGGCTGTGATATGCTGCTTGGAAGCATGGAGGCACTTCTTGGAAGGAAGTAAGAGTAAATTTGAAGTCTGGACAGACCACAAGAACCTGGAGTATTTCATAAGTAATCAAAAGCTTAATCAAAGACAAGCAAGATGGGCTTTATACTTATCAAGGTTTGACTTCATGTTGAAACACATTTCAGAAAGTAAAATGGGGAAAGCAGACAGGTTGAGTAGGAGACCAGACTGGGAGGTTGGAGTAGAGAAGGATAATGAGGAGCAGATGCTGGTAAAGAAAGAGTGGTTAGAGGCAAAGAGGATTAGAGTGACGGAAGTAGTTATAGAAGGAGTAGATCTATTGGATAAAGTAAGGAAATACAAAGCAAAAGATGATGAAGTAGTTAAAGCTGTGGAAGAGATGAAACAAGTAGGAGTGAAAATGCTGAGAGATGAAGAGTGGTGTCAAGAAGATAGCTTAATGTTAAAAGAGAAAAAGGTATATGTCCCTAGAGATGAAAAGTTGAGAGCAGAAGTAATCAGGCTACATCATGATACACCTGTAGGAGGACATAGAGGACAGTGGAAGATGGCAGAGTTGGTGACAAGGAATTTCTAGTGGCCAGGGGTCACTAGGGAGGTGAAGCAATATGTGGAGGGGTGCAATACTTGCCAATGCAATAAGAACCAAATGCAACCACTGGCAGAAAAACTAATGCTGAATTTGATTCCAGAAAAGGCATGGACTCATATTAGTGCAGACTTCATTATGAAGTTACCCCTAGTGCAAGGATATGACTTTATTTTAGTAGTAGTAGACAGATTTACAAAAATGACATACTTTGTACTGACTACAGAAAGAACAAGCACAGAAGGATTAGCACAATTATTTAGAGATAATGTTTGGAAGTTACATGGACTACCAGATAGTATCATCTCCGATAGAGGACCACAATTTGTGGTGGGTATCATGAGGGAGCTAAATCACATGTTGGGGATCAAAACAAAACTGTCCATGGCATTCCACTCATAGACAGACAGTCAGATAGAGAGAATGAACCAGAAGTTGGAACAGTACTTCTGTATGTTCATAGATCATCGACAAGAGCAATGGCCAGAGTGGTTAGGAATAACTGAATTTGCCTACAACAATAAGGTGCACACTGGGACAAGGGTGTCACCCTTTAAAGCAAATCTAGAACAAGATCCAAGGATGGGATTCGAGATGAGAAAAAAGGTGAAATATGAAGGAGCAGAAAAGTTTGCAGAAAAGATGAGGAATGTGTAGAAGAAAGTGAAAGCTGTGCTACACAAGGCACAAGAAGATATGAAGCAGTATGCAGATAAAGAGAGAGGAGAGGTAGAGGAGTATTGAGTAGGCAACTTAGTATTGCTCAGTACAAAAGACCTGAAATACCAAATGACTGGAAGATACACAGAAAAGTTTACCAAATGCTTTGTGGGACCTTATAAAGTAAAGGCAATCGTTTCAAGTAATACAATAGAATTAGAATTGCCAAGTACAGTGAAGATACATCCAGTAGTCAATGTTAGTAGGGTACAAAGGTATAAGCCACAAGTGGAAGGACAGAAAAAGAAGGCACCACAACCAGTGGAAATTGAAGGGGAAGAAGAATGGGAGGTCAAAAAGATCATGAACAAGAGAAAGATGTGAGGAAAGGAGAAATACTTAGTACAATGAAAGGGATGTATGGCAAAAGAGGATATGTGGGAAAGTAAGGAAAACTTGAAGAGTGCGATGGAGTTGGTCAAAGAATTTGAAAAGGAATACCGCAGAGAAGAAGAAGAAGAAGCAAGATGACAAGAAGAAGAAGAAGATAGTAGAATGTTTAAAAGAGAATTACCAGGGAGATATACAGCAAAGTTGCTCTATGGATGGGGCGATAAGAAATATAATTGGGAATATTGGAAGTAAATGGAGGAAAACTGGAGATGATGGAAGAAAAATCCATTCTCAAGATATAACAGGAATCTGTTCTTGAAAGAATAAAAGAAGAGAAGAATGAATATAAGGGAGGAAAAATAGAAGAATGAAACAAAGAAGAAGATGAAAAAGATCGACAAAGAATAGAGGAGGATAGGAAATACTTAGAAGGGCTGAAAAATGAAGATGAAGACATAGTGAACCTAAGAGACCCATACAATGAACTATAAAGAAGTCTTCGGGATGAGGACCCTTGAGAGGGGGATGGTGTTATGAACCACCAAATTCCCCTAAGTTAATATTAATATTTATTTTATTTTATTTTAATTATGTAATAACATTGGATCAGTAAACAAGGACAAATAGTCAAATGTGTATAAGTAGTGTACAAAAATTAGTGAGGACTCTAACAAGTTCTCTTTGTCAACTCTGACTTAGAGTGTGAGTGAGGTTAGGGTTACTCAACTATGACTTCAATCATTACATCTGCTGCCCATCTGACAATCTTCTTTTCTTTCTCTCTTGTCTCTTTCTTTTCCCTTATCTTTACTGATTTCCCATACAGTGGTGGACATCTCATCATTCTTACTTCTCCTGTCAGGACCCACAGGACAATCCTGGATCCCCCTCAGAGGGTATGAGGTTAAAGACAAGGAGAACTCAACAGAGTTCCCTTTATGAATTGCCTAGCTATTTATATGATTACATGTGGCTATACTAAGGCTATTCTAAGAGAGATCATGGTATCTATTAGCTACCATCTGTCAAGTCCTGAGTAATTCCCTATGTCAGACAGCTTCTGTCCATGTTGCACCTTCATGTTCTCCCATACATGGCAGCTGCCTAATAGGTATGTGATCAAGCTCAAATCATTACTCGATCTTTCCCATGCTTGCCCATTTTTTATAATCATAACGTTCCCGCGTCATAGTTATCGTGTTCATGATTCATATCGTCGTTAATTAATTAATTTAATAAAGAAAAAGATAAGCATCAGAGCAAATCATAACATCTCCCTTTTCCCAATCTATCTCTGGATTATGAGCTGCTAACCATAGTATGCCCAAAATAACATCTGTCTTTCCTAATTCACAGACATCTATTTGAACTCTTTCTACATGTCTCTTATAGAATATGTTCACCTCCACCTCATGAGTAATTGCACCTCCACTGTTACTGGTGCCATCCACATTTCTCACTTGTATTGGCTGCTTCAACTTGATTAGTCCATAGCCTCCCTTCTCAGTTAAGTTTCTGCTCATAAACATCCCTATTGCCTTACTATTGAGCAATGCTTTTACCATTTTTCCTTTGTGAGTATCTATTCTTTCAATCCTGTCATGAACCAGTCCAGTTCTAAAATTGTATGGCTAGAGAGATGGGAAGAACAGAAACTCTTCTCCAATAGATTAGATGAAGAATGTTAAAAATAAAATGAAAGATAAGATCAGATAAGATAAGGATCACATGATCTAGTCATATGACAGGTCATGTGATGGAACCTTCTGGAAGAATCATGGGAAATTACTTAAGCATACACATAGACAAATAGAAATTATGTATAAGTAGATATGTCATGAACCGCTAAATCCCTCTAAGTCAATAAATATTTTTCTTTTCTTTTTCTTTTTCTTTAATTACATAATACATTTGGATCAGTAAATAAGGACAAACAAATAAATATGTATAAGTAGCATACAGAATCTAGTGAGGACTCTAATGAGTTCTCTTTGTCAAACTCTGATAAAGAGTGGGATCAAGGTTAGGGTTACACAACTACAACTAAGATTCTTACAAGGTAGAGCAATTCACAGAGGAACTCCATTGAGTTCTCTTTGTTCTCTCATAACATTGAGTATGATAAGCCCAGTCATCTCAACTAAGTTCTTCATTACATTAGAACTTGATACCCTGTACTCTGTACTGTTCATCACAAACTCTACGCACCCTTTTTCCTTTACTCTAATCTCACCCTTGGTACACTGGTCATCATGACCAACTGTCACAAACTTCATTCGGCCATAACTTCACAGATACTTGCACGATTCCCACTGTCTAAGATGCGTCGGAAAGCCCTTAAGAAGACCTTTCGAACGATGCCCAAAATGTGTCAAAGCAATCAGTACTCATTGAGATATCAGTTAATCAGTGCCAGACACTGATCGGCAGATATCTCGGGAACTGCCGAACGCGGACATTTGCTTCTACATGCACATAGAAGCTCTCTTCAATATGCTCCTGACGACCATGAATAGACCTTAGGGCAATAAGATCCTGTGGAGATATAAGGACCTCAAGGTTTGGCATGACACTGATCTATTACCTATAGATACACATCAATCCTTGAACACAAACAAGGACAGCCCCTTATATAGTTAAGTTATCACTATTCTAGACACAAAAGGACTGCCATATGTAGAACAATAGGCAGTAGAACATGTGATGCTCTGTCTAGGTGCACAGACCATCATTTCCTGTATATAAGGCTTTATAGTCT
>Ga0153955_100698_pt1 | contig 12067 bp, 11 predicted proteins | sample TSFL039MetaG_FD_104744 | JGI IMG/M metagenome (GOLD analysis project Ga0153955, IMG submission 104744) | Attine ant fungus gardens microbial communities from Florida, USA - TSFL039 MetaG | ecosystem: Host-associated > Fungi > Mycelium > Unclassified | place: USA: Florida, Wekiwa Springs...
AAAAGTACGTCTCAGACATACTTTTTCTGCAGTGTACACATCATAGTGCTATTGTCCTATATCTTAGTTGTTCAATCATAATGTAGCTATGAACTCCATCATTAACTCCATCTCTTTCTTTCTCTGTTGTTTCTCTGTTGTTTTTGTTGTTGTTATTGTTGTTGTTGTTGTTATTAGTCTTCAGTTTCCAACCCTAAGTCAACCCTGGCATTCTTCAATAACCTATTTCTCTTATCTCATTAACAAATTCAGTATAACATCTCCTCGTTCAATCTTTTACCTTTACACTGCTTAATCTAGACATTATCACATTCACATTATCACTGTCATCTGCTACTTTCATCTTTTCAAGTAACACCTCTTTGTACATTTTTCTATATACTACTATAGTTTTTGATAGTACATCAACCTGTATAAGTAATGTTTCCAGTACTTCATCACCAACCAACAATAGCTGTAATTTCTTTCATCAGCTCCTGGCTATAATGAAGATAATGCAATCTCTTTCAAGCAATACTCTTTCCTAGAATACTAACAGAGCCATTTGTAGGTACACAGCAAGAATTTACTAATGTCAAATATACAATACTTGGTAACTCAAAGGAGATACATAGAAGCAACTCTGACTTATTATCCAATAAGTTCTTGACTATCACACTTCACTATAAATCCTACTATTATTCTTCCAACTTCTTTATATTCTTATTTTCTTATCTTCTTTGATTACTTACCATTCACAATCACCTCACTTCTATCCATCATCACTTTTCTTTTCATCATCTATTACTTACTTTTTTCATTTGTCCTCTTTACTTACTTTCTACTCTTATTATGATTCTTTTTCTTTTTCTCATACTTACTACTTACTTTATAGACTCAACTCTTTCTCAACTCAATTTCTCTCTTTTTCAATTCAACTTATCTTGCTCATCAACTCACAGATCCTTTATAACATCATAACACCTCCAACTATATCAGGCACTTACTCTTGTACTTAAGGCTAGTGTTTACTATCTTGGCAGTACAGTATATCCTCTGCTTTCTCCAACTTTAACTTCTCTTCACCTCACTTCTTTGCTTGTTAAATCAATTCAGATTACCAGTCTTCATGTCCAATACTTTCTACTTTCTTTTCATTTTCTTGCTATTCACTTATACTTTCTTATAAACTTTATTCAGCCATAACTCCACACATCCCTTAACAATTTATATAATCTCAAATCCATCTTAGACCCCTCAAAAAGACCTTTTAGACAATGTCCAAAATATTCCAAAGCAATTAGTACTTATCTGTCCTTGAATACAACAAACAACTTCTAGATGTACAACAATAGCCAGTAAACATCGGATCCTCCATCTCTTCTTCAATACACTCACTTACTCTTAATACTTGTCATTCTCATTCTAGTACTTACTCTTTCTTTTTTGACATTTACACTTACTCTTCATTTCATTTCTTATTCACTTTACTCTCTACACACAACCATTCCTCTTGTTTACTCCTAGGTCTTCACTTTTCTCTATCCATTTCTCTCTCTTCTTCCATCTTAGATCAGTGTTTATACTATACTCCAACTTACTCTTTTCATTTGACTACTAATCACACTCATCTTACTTTCTATACTCAACTCAACAATCAAGTCTATACTTTTTTGCTTATTTTACTCTCTTCATTAGTCTATAACTTACTCAACCATCAACTGTCCTAGTAACATTTTTAGTTCAATCTCACGTCTCTACTTTTATCTCATACTCTTCTCTTTCATATTTCCACTCTTGATATCCATTTACACAATCTTCTATTCCTCTTTACAGTCTTTGAACTAGTATTGTAAACTATCATAAATGATAGTACTCTTCTAGTCTCCTATTGTTTCCCTGCAATTCTACTTCTTTCTCTTTTTTTTCTTACTTACTACTTACTTACTCAACTCAACTTCCTCAATTCAACTTGCTCTGCTAATAGAGTAACAAGTGTTCTATAACCTGATAAGATCTCCAACTACATTAGGTGCTTACTTTGACACTGTAATAGTCTGCTAGCACTAGTTTTTCCAATGTCCTATGTTCAACTTCTGTTTAAATTACTTCTTTACTTCTTAAATGAATTTGGATTGCTAGTTCCAATGTCTAATACTTTCTACTTTCTTTTCTGAACTGTATTTCCACTCCTTGTACTAATAACTTGCTCTCAATGTCATCTTCCTCTTTTACTATTTTCTTCTCTTCAAAATACTCACTTATCACACTTCTTTTCCTATATCTATACTTACTTTTATATCCACTTCATTTTCTACTTACAATTATCTACCTTTCTTGTTATATTCCTCTTGCTTGCTCCTACATCTTCACTCTTCTTTATCCATTACTCTTTCTCCTTTCATCTGGAATCAATGTTTCTACTCTATCTTAACTTGTATATTGACTTGTAATCTTCTTTTCTTTTCACTGTTAACTGCACTTATTTTACTTTGTATACTCAACTTAACAGCACTTTCTTTATATCTACACTCACTTTCAGTTTTATTTGTTATTCTCTTCACTCTTTACTTATAATCATCTATTTTTCCTTGACATCCTTCTTGCTCACTCCCAGGTCTTTACTCTTCTCTATCCATTTCTCTCTCTTCTTTTATCTTAAATCTACACTCCAACTCATTCTTTTCATTTGACTACTTCTTACTTTGCAGACTCAACTCAACAATCAAGTCTATACTTTATCATACTCTATTGCTTATTTTACTCTCTACATTAGTCTATAATTTACTCAACCATCAACTGTCCTAGTAACATTCTTAGTTCAATCTATTGCTTATCTTACTGTTTATATCAGTCTACAACTTACTTTATGTGCTCAAGTGTTCTAGTAAGATTTTCAGCTCAACCTCATGTTCTCTCTTTCATATTCTTATTATTTACACAATATTTATCAGTTTACTGGCTTGAACAGTACAAACTGCTATGGATAAGAGTACCCTATTGGTACTCTATTATTTTCCTGAATTTTGGCTATTTTTTCGTGATTTTTTGAGGGTTTTTTGAGAATTTATGATGAAGTTGAGGAAGAAATTCCAGATTAAGGGTGTGACATGCCATCAAAAAATGTCACACCTTCCAAAAAAGGACCAAGTCCAAACTAAGTACTCCAGGAAGGACCAATTACCAAACTAAGTACTCCAGAAAGAACCAATTTCCAAATTAGGTACTCCAGAAAAGGACCAAAGTCTAACTGTGACCCAGAACATATTTGTGACACAAAAGTGTGACAACTGTGACAAAGTGTGACATTTTTACCATATATAGTAAAAGGGTCCTCCAGGACAACATACTGCTAGGAAGTTGGAAGTGATCTGAGTCAATCATCTACCAAGAAAGTGATGAGAATAAAGTTGGATAGAGATCAAGATGATCAGTGTCCTAGAAGTGCAAATGAGTTCTAGTGTAATGATTATTAGCTTGGGTGGGTGACCCTAACCTCAATCACACTCTAAGTCAGAGTTGATAAAAATAACTTATTAGAGCTCCTACTAGTTGGTTTATACTACTTATACAATTTATTTATTTGTACACATTATAATCCTCTTGTGTTTCCCTATTGAGTCACCATTCCCAATTTGGTAATAAGTTCCTGCATGTCCAATAAATACAAAGAAAAGAAAAGAAATATTGTCTTAGAGGAATTGAGTGGTTTATAATAGAAACACTGAGTTATTCAAAGTACATGTAAGCCTTGTCAACATCATCCACAGTAATAATAATGTGACCAAAACCATAGTCAGGTTCAGCACTTCCACTAGCATATCTCTTGCAGTTAGGATCAGACTTTGTTCTATGATTATGTGTTAACTCCAAAATTCCTATTTGTTATGAATTGCTCATTCCCTCTAAGTCAATATTTATATTTATATTTCTTTTATTTTCATTTAATTATGTAATATCATTGGATCAGTAAACAAGGACAAACAATTAGACTTTGTATAAGTAGTGTATGCAATCTAGTGAGAACTCTAACGAGTTCTCTTTGTCAAAATCTGACTTACAGTGGGTTTAGAGTCAAGGTCACTCAACCTCGACTTAAAGCCCTACACTATTGCAGATGAATTCTGATACTATTAAGTGGGATATGTTTCAGAGAAGGTGCAAGGCAATAAAGAAGGTATACAGTTGAACCTCAACAATCAACAGGCAAGTGCCTGAAGTCCAAATGAAGTGAGCTGAACTTCAATAAAATGGTGAGTACATTTTTATATCATAAGAAAATTTCTGCAATGACTAATAGAAATTTTTTGTGATAGAATGAAGATGAAATCAAATCAAATAGATGACAGTTTCAGCTATTGAAAGAGTCCAGAACCAGTCTCGAATTGCATCCTTTGACAATATGGCACATACCTTCATGCCCGAAGTGAGTGTTTTTTTTCAGCTTATAGGTGAGCTCTTTTCCCTCATGGTTGTATGTGAGGAAGTAGAGTGTAAAATCACTGAACTCAATCTCTAGATCATGTTAGTCACAATGTGATCAAGAAGTGCATAAGACTGTTTATCCTCACTGTCATACAACTCCATCCTGAAGATCTAGTACCAAGTTCAAGACAATCTCGTGTAGAGATTGGACGCTCATTACCACCAAGAAAGTGTCCTCCTCAACTAATTTCTCATAAATCATCTACCTCTCTAAATTCATGTTACTAAATATGGACTAGTCCAGCTGGTAGGAGTACCTATGCAATGAGGACCTCCCCAGTACTCTCTTCGGTTAAGGATAGTCTATGAAGTTATTTTGTATATAGAGCCCCCTTACTTCGGGCAGAGGAGGGAAAAAAAAAAAAATTTGTATTAGAAAACCCCCCCCCCCTTTTATTTTTATCTGAGTACTTCGTCTCGAATTCAAACTTGCAATAATCTTGGGTCAGTAAAGCCAACAACAGACGGATGCTGTTGTACTCACCAATCTTACATCTTGGACGCTGTTACACGTCCCAATCCCTTCACTCGACAGCCAATTATTTCATGCCTACCATACAGGAAAGCTCGTGCATTGGCTAGTGCACAACTTCCCCGAGCTTCAGTGAGTTGTAACGTGGCTTCGGTCGCATGTGGTATCTAATATTTGTCGAGTAGGTTTCAGGCTCAAGTCCAACCTATCACACGGTCAGTCCTCCGCGTTGATCTTTCTATTGTCCCCGATTTCCACTGGGATGAAAAGGTTCATGAATTTGCGGGAGCCCTTGTAATTCTCGTCGAGGACGTCGACAGAGAGATAATCCTTTTCCATGACAGCTTCATTTTGCGACAACGTTATGAAGATGAGCATAACATTCACCTTCACCGTATCAATTTTCGAGCCTGTCCCCCCAAACTATTATATTTTCTATCATTTCAGACAGGTCGTTGCCGATTTCATTCAAGCACTTGATTCTCCCTGCCAAGTTCCCTCGACCTTCAATCACTACCCATATCCGCATTGCACAATCAAGAGTTTGAAAATACTTATACGTCGACGATTCCATCCGGAGGCTTCAACAAGATCCAGACGAAGTGTTTCAAGCATTGTACATGTCTGAAGAAAATGTGTTCACTGAGGCGCCGACAGGCAGTGGCAAGACTATGCGCGGAATTTTCACTGTTGAGGATATGGAGCAAGAGAGAACAACTGAGGATGATTTGCATACTGCCATTCCAGGAGATGGTGGATATGAGACTGGAAGAGCGGAAGAGAAGTTTGGAAGTGTGCAAGGAGGAAAAGAGGTTCTTGAGCTTACCGGGGAGACGAGTGCGGACTTGAGGTTGTTGAAAAAGGCGGGTGTGGTAATTTGTACGCCGAATCAGGTAGGTTTCTCATCTTCAGTTTCTCATCTTCCGTAATATCGCTTCTTGATTAATTTCTTTCTGTAGTGAGATGTGTTTCAAGACGGTGGAAGCAGAGGAAGAATGTAAGAGTATTGGGCTGTTGATTGCTTATGAGATTCGGCAGTTCAGAGGAGAAGTTGGATATGAAGTAGTCATCTCGAGGACGAGATATGTGCCATTCCAGACAAAAATTCCGACGCGTGGTGTGTCGCTTACCAATCGGAGGATCTGGAAAAGTGGATTGGCGCCAAGTCACATGCTGTTTTAAATTTCTCTTTTATCTCTTTTCATGATCTCCCACTTTGTTTAAAATAGTTATAGTGCTCGATCATTAAATATAGAATGAATATCCAATTGTTCATGATCCTCCATTTCCCGTCTCTAATGATTGCCATGTCAAAGCCACTCTATCTTGCTATACTCGAATACCCGCTCACGAAACCTGTACTGGTATTGGTACCATCGCGAAGGCAGTGTCGTCTCACAGTCCGTGGCGAGCACTGATTTTTGTTATCCAAAAAAAAAGCACTGATTTTTGTCACACGGTGTGAGATATTTGCCTGTTATGGAACACAAATGCCAATTGAGGGGTGGATACACACATTATCATATCACATCCTATTCTGCAGTGAACCACCATGCCTTATCCTCGAGCGATTGTTATGATGACCCAAAATCTTATTCAGGTGATTGCCGATAATCCGGAAATTCATGAAAACCGATTCTACATGCTCTGGAACAGCATTCTGAATTTTCATTTCCCCATCCTCCTCGATTATGGAATAGCTCCCCAGACATCCATGATAGGCACTGGAACTAAACCCGAGTTTCTCATCGTGAAAGTCGCTCGGTTGTCTGAAAGCATTGTGCTTGTTGTGGAACTGAAGAAGCCATCCGAAGACACGGATGTAGGGCGCGAGAATGTCCGAAGGGAGCTGGTGGAATACATTGAAGAACGTTTCGAAGAAACCGAGTTCACCACGATCTACGGTATCGCTGGTATAGGTCTTTCATGGTCTGCCTTCAAGATGTCGGTAAATGGTTCATCAGAGCCAGAGCTAGTGTTTGGTTGGACGAGTAATGTCACATCTGCAGCGTCCTTCAATCGGATGGGTGAGCTTGCTCTTATGATCGATCAAATGACTGGGACTACGCGAGGATAGTTCGTAATCGCCTCCGCTTTTGATGATATAATGCTCAATTACTTCTGTCAAATCAGGGCTGATGACAAAGCCAGAACATATTCATGGGGAGGATGCACAAGTACAGGGTTTCTAGTGCAGTAAACAAGGAGGTATTTTACTAAAAAAAACCTGGGCTTGCAATGTTATAGCTTATGTGAAGTACTAGCCATTCAAATAAAACTAGTTTAAGAGTGATAAAGATAGATAAGATTCTATTAAAGAACTAGCTAAAGAAGGAATGAGACAGTGCTATAGGGAGTAGCAGTGCCTGGGCAGTAAACAGGTATGCAGAGTATGGGTAGTTCAGAGGAAAAAAGAATGGAAAAAATATGTTAAGAAATCTTATAACATTATTGTCATGAATCGCCTTTTCCCTCTAAGTCAATATTTATTTTTATTTATTTTTCTTTTTCATTCAATTATGTAATATTGTTGGATCAGTAAACAAGGATAAATAATTGGACTTGTATAAGTAGCATACACAAAATAACAGAAACTCTAACAAGTTCTCTTTGTCAACTCTAACTTAGAGTGGAGTTAAGCCTGAGGCCGCTTACTAAGGACTGAACTCTTATACTAGAACTCGTTTTCACATCTAGGACACTAATCACCTTGATCCCTGTCCAATCTTACTCACATTGCTCTCTCAGTATGCAGTTGTCTCAGACCAATCCCAACTCTCTTATAGCCAGACCATAGGCTTAAGTGGACTGACTGGGAAGTTTAGACCCCAGAGGTGGACAGTTAGGACCAAACTAAGGTACTAGCCTAGACCAGACCTTACAATTGAGTGGGCTTTGTAAAGATTCAAGTTACAGTTGTATTAACCTTAACCCTACTTGCACTCTAAGTCAGAGTTGACAAAGAGAACTCGTTAGAGTTCTCACTAAATTGTGTGCTCTACTTATACTAGTCCAATTATTTGTATATGTTTACTGATCCAATGTTATTACATAATTAAATGAAAAAGAAAAATGAAAAGAAAAATAAATATTGACTTAGAGCAATTGAGCGGTTCATGACAACTACAGAGTGAGCATTATAACCCCGGTACAAAGGACCATTCAAAATAATAGAAAAGTTGTCCTGTGTTACCTTCTGGCTTAGGATGCTACCTTGCTACTGAGCCATGCACCCAGTCTTTCACACTAGCAAGTTAGCTCAGTACTCCAAATCCACTATCTATAGACAGAAATCCACTGCCCCACTGTCATAAACCGCCAGTTTCCCCTAAGTCAATATTTATATTTATTTTTATTTTTATTTTCTTTTAATTATGTAATAACATCGGATCAGTAAATAAGGACAAATAGTCGAACATGTATAAGTAGTGTACAACAAACCAGCAAGGACTCTAACGAGTTCTCTTTGTCTACTCTGACTTAGAGTGTGAGTGAGGTTAGGGTTACATAATCCTAGCACCAATCATTACACTAGAACTTGTTATCACATCTAGCTCCTAACCACCTCAGTTCCGAGCAAACTTACTCTCATCTCTCTCTCGGTGTGCGGTCATCTTAGACCAATCCCAACTTTCTTATAGCCGGGCCACAGGCTTAAGTGGACTGACTGGGAAGTTTAGACCCCAGAGGTGGACAGCTAGGACCAAGCTCAGGTACTAGCTCAGACCAGACCTTACAACTGAGCGGTGCTGTTTAGTTACTTGTATACTTCTTTACTCTATCTATTTCGTGCTACTGGTCCATTGTGATCAGTCTATGCAGAGGAATATTGCTGCATCATTAAGAAGGCGATTAGTATAGGAATCTCCTCCTTAGGGTGATAGCCAAAGTACTATTAGAGCAGTAGTCAGTAAGGCAGTAGGCATCTGGCTGGGAGAAGACTTGTGCGCCCTAGCAGATGTACTGTGAGCCTTAGAAGAAGACGACGCACCCTCAAGAAATAAAATCCTTTTTTTTATACAAACATCTTTCCAAAGCATAACACGATGTCTTTGGAACAATACAATAACCTCATGAGCAAAATGCTTGACCAAAGGCGTGCCCTAGCCAAATTAAGGGTAGAGTTAGAAGGAAGAGAAGGGAAATTGTGTAGAAGATGTAGAAAGTTCGGGCACTTTGCCCATAACTGTAGAAGTGGGAAGGAACAGAGGAAAGAGAAGGTAGTGGAGAACAGATTCGAAGTGTTGAAGAGTTGGGTAATGCAATGTGGAGTGAGGGAGGTGAGGAGGCAAGAGGTATTGAAGGAGGGGATGAAGTGTTTTGAATGTGGAAAGGAGGGGCACAAGAAGTGGGAGTGTTCTCAAAAGAAGGAAAGGAGAAGAGGAGAGGAAGCGATGCCTCTGCGGGATGTCTGGAAGAAAGTGAAGTTGTACTCCCGCAACAAAGGACTACTGCCAAGAGGAGCTAGGATGAGCATGGAGGGGTGGACGACACAAAAGGAAGTGGTAACTTTTGTAGAATGTCGAGGGTGTGATTACAAAGGCACCAAAACTCAAGAAAACTGGGGACAGGGCTTTCTGAGTAAGAAACAATTGTTACACATGTGGTGTGAGGGTTGCAGGGAGGCGAAAGAGTGGAGAGAAAGGGAAGCGCAAAATGGAAGAGCAGAAAGAGTTGTGTGTAGTAAGTGTGATGTAAAAGATGCGGTAAAGGAAAGAGTAGAGAGAAATGAGAGAGGGGAAATTTTCTGTCCACCTTGTAGGACAGGAAAGAAGACACCATGGTGGAATTGGGGAGGAGAAGTGGAATGGACAGTGCCTAGGGCCCAGAAGGGGAGGGCTGGAATCACTGATCCAAGGAGAGGGGCAGAAACTGTTAATCAGAAGGCAGTGCAGAAGGAGGAAGTAAGAGAAGTGAGGTGAACATTTAAGCCTCTAAGAGAAGTGTGGATGAATGTGGGTATCGAAAAGATAGATACACACAAAGGAAGAATGGTGAAAGTGTTGCTGGACAGTGGGGCAACAGGTTTGTTCATGAGCAAAGGATTAGCTCAAAAGGGAGGATATAGGTTGATCAAATTGAATCAACCCTTACAAGTGAAGAATGTAGATGGCACCGGGAATAGTGGAGGTGCAATAACGCATGAAGTCAAAGTGAACATGTTCTACAAGGGACATGTGGAGAGAGTTCGAATGGATGTATGTGAATTAGGAAAAACAGACATAATTCTGGGTATGCCATGGTTAGTAGCTCATAACCCAGAAATAGATTGGGAAAAGGGAGAAGTGAGAATGACGAGATGTCCACCATTATGTGGAAAAACAGTAAAGATAAAGGGGAAGAAAGAAACAAGAGAAGATAAAAGAAAAATCGTGAGGTGGGCAGTAGACGAGAAAGAAGATTGGGGAAGAGAGAAGGAAATAGAGGCGGATCATAGGAAGGTGGAGGAAATGGTACCCAAAAGGTTCCATAAGTGGTTGAAAGTGTTTGGAAAGGTGGAGTCAGAAAGGATGCCAGTTAGAAAGACATGGGATCATGCGATAGATCTCAATGACGACTTCAAAGCAAGTAAAGCAAAAGTGTACCCTCTCTCTAGAAACAAGAAGGAGGAAGTGCAAAAGTTCGTCGAGGAGCATTTAAAGAAGGGGTACATTAGACCCTCAAAATCGCCCCAAACATCGCCGGTGTTCTTTGTAGGCAAGAAGGATGGGGAAAAGCGCATGGTTATGGACTACAGGAGACTCAATAAGCAGACGGTTAAGAACAACTACCCTCTGCCATTGATTACAGATTTAGTAGACTCTATGGGCAATAAAAGAGTGTTCACTAAAATAGATCTCCGGTGGGGCTATAATAATGTGCAGATAAAAGAAGGAGATGAGTGGAAGGCGGCCTTCACTACTCATGTGGGGTCGTACGAACCTGTGGTGATGTTTTTCGGAATGACAAATTCACCTGCCACTTTCCAAGGCATGATGAATGAAATTCTGAGAGATATGGTCAATGAAGAAAAGGTGGCGGTATTTATGGATGACGTGTTAGTAGGAACAGAAACAAAGGAGAATTACGATGAATTAGTAGAAGAGGTGCTGAAGAGGTTAGAAGAGAATGATCTGTATGTGAAACCAGAGAAATGCACTTGGAAGGTGTAGAAGGTGAATTTCCTAGGAGTAGTAATGGGGGAGGGGAAAATCGAGATGGAGGAAGACAAAGTAGCAGGGGTGCTAAACTGGCCTATACCCAAGACGGTCAGAGATGTTAGAAAATTTCTGGGTCTAGCCAACTATTACAGACGCTTTGTGAAGGACTTTTCCAAGCTAGCCCAACCCTTGAATAACCTAACGAGAAAGGAAGAAAAATGGAGATGGGGAGAGGAGCAGCAGAAGGCCTTTGAACAGTTGAAGATGGTTTTCACGAGATGACCTCTATTAGTGGCACCCAACCTAGATAAAGAGTTTAGGGTGGAAGCTGACACTTCTAACTTTGCCATGGGAGGAGTATTATCCATTAAGTGCAAAGATAACAAGTGGAGACCAGTCACCTATATTTCTAAGTCACTAAATGAAACGGAACGAAACTACGAAATACATGACAAAGAAATGTTGGCAGTAATACGTTGTTTGGAGGCATGGAGACACTTCCTGGAAGGAACAAGAAGTAAATTCAAAGTGTGGACGGATCACAAGAATCTGGAATATTTCATGAGCAATCAAAAATTAAATCGACGACAAGCACGATGGGCTCTATACTTGTCCAGATTCAACTTTGTATTGAAGCACATTTCAGGAAGCAAGATGGGAAAGGCAGACGGATTGAGTAGGAGGCCAGATTGGGAGATGGGGATAGAAAAGGATAATGAAGAGCAAATGTTGATAAAGAAAGAATAGTTGGAAGCAAAGAGAATACGAGTGATAGAGGTAATCATAGAGGGAGTGGACTTACTAGACAAAGTAAGAAAATGTGAAGCGAGAGATGATAAAGTAGTAAAAGCAGTAGAAGAAATGAAACGAGCAGGGGTAAAGATGTTGAGAGATGAAGAGTGGCATCAGGAGGATGGATTAATGTTGAAAGAAGGGAAAGTGTATGTTCCCAAAGATGAGAAGCTGAGAGCAGAAGTGATCAGGCTACATC
>Ga0153955_100702_pt1 | contig 12009 bp, 10 predicted proteins | sample TSFL039MetaG_FD_104744 | JGI IMG/M metagenome (GOLD analysis project Ga0153955, IMG submission 104744) | Attine ant fungus gardens microbial communities from Florida, USA - TSFL039 MetaG | ecosystem: Host-associated > Fungi > Mycelium > Unclassified | place: USA: Florida, Wekiwa Springs...
AATGTTATGAGAGAACGAAGAGAACTTAATAGAGTCTCTCTGTGGATTGCTCTACCTACTTATACACAATTTCTATTTGTCTATGTGTATGCTTAAGTAACTTCCCATGATCCTTCTAGAAGGTTTCATTATGTGACCTGTCATGTGACCCTTATCTTATCTTATCTCTCATTCTATTTTTAGAATCATTTGTCCAATCTATCTGAGAATAGTTCTTATTCTTTCCATTTCTCTAGTTGTACTATTTTTGGTCTGGGCAGATTTATAACAGTACTACTCTTGTTTGGACATCCAAGTAAACCAAGCACCAATATCCAAGACAGCCCAATACTATATAGCAAATCTGGAGGAGGTATATATAGAGCTCAAATACTTGATCATCAAGGCTCAGGAATGCTACCAGAAATTGACCAACAACAAACATGTACCTACATCTCTAATTGAGGTCGGCAACCATGTTTTCATACTGGCAAAATTCATATGGACTACTTGCCCTTCAAAGAAATTATCTGAGAAATATCTAGGTCCATTTGAAGTCATGAGCAAACCAGGAATGCATTCTTACCTAGTTAACCTACCCAATCACTTGAGATCCATTCATCCCATGTTCCACATCTCCCAATTAGAGCCAGCATCAACCAGTTGGATTCCTAATTGTACTAACCCTCCCTACCTCCTATTGAAATAGATGGGAATCTCGAATTTGAGGTCATACAAGTACTTGACTTAAAGCTGGATAAGCAGAGAAAGAATCCCCTACTCTATTACATATGCTGGGCAGGCTATGAGAGTACCACAGAAGAGTATTCATGGCTTGTATAATGATGAGCTTGGTCGAGACAACTGGCTTATCATACTCAACATTATGAGAGAACGAAGAAAACTTGATGGAGTCTCTTGGTGAATTGTGCTACCTACTTATACACATTTTCTATTTGTCTATGTGTACACTTAAGTAACTACTGAATTCTTCTAGAAGGTTCCATCATGTGACCTATTATGTGACTAGGTCATGTGATCTCATCTTATTTTATTTTGTCTCTCTTTTCTATATTTAGAACCCTTCGTCTAGTCCATCCGAGAATAGCTCTCTTTCTTCCCATCCCTCTAACCTTACTATTCTTGGTTCGGGCGGGCGATTTATGATAGCTTGCTGCTTCCAATCTCAAAAATACTAAGCAGTTAGTGGCCAATTTCCATTTTCACTACCCTGAAAAGCCAGGCCCATCACCACTGACTTGACCAATTTCTGCTCTTATTGGACAACAATCAATATGACTGGTCCACACATTCTTAGGGCTGCAAGAGTATGACCTTTTAGGAGGGGGATACTGTCATGCTCAAGTGATACCTCATAACAAGTTGCCACTACTGACACACAACTGGTCACTTACCTCAGCACAACTTTCACCAATTCTAATCCTAGCTAGGTAATTCAACTGAATTCCCATCACTGTGACTTATCTTCCATATTATAATTAGCTAGCCAATGTAATTATCTCTTAGCTTTATTATTTACTAAGTCTGCTCCCCCTTGTCTTGCTTCCTCCACTTTTCTCCTCTTGAAATAAACTCTTGTCTTTTGTTGAATCTGAGTGGATGAGCACAGAGAGAGATACAACCTTGAAGGTTGAAATCACACCCACCCAAACCCAAGAGAGATGACTTGACAGGAGCATGTCTTCTCCCAGCTAGGCACCTACTTCCCTACTGACTACTACCCTAGTACTAGGGTTATACTATTGCTGCAAAGATGCGAACCCCTAAACTAGACAGCTTCTTAAAAGACGACTGTCACTTCTCTGTATGTAGGAACTACAATGTAATGATCCTTAGCTCAGGTTGAGTAACCTTAACCCAGATTGCACTCTAAGTCAGAGTTGACAAAAAGAACTCATTAGAGTCCTTGTGTCAGGACCTGCAGGACAATCCTGGATCTCCCTCAAAGGGTATAAGGTAAAAGACAAGGAGAACTCGACAGAGTTCCTTTTATGAATTGCCTAGCTATTTATATAATTACAAGTGGCTATGCTAAGGCTATTCTAAGAGAGATCACAGTATCTATAGACTACCATCTGTCAAGTTCTAAGTATCTTTCCACATCAGACAGCTTCTGCCCACATATTTTTCTACACATGGCGGCTGTCTGATAGGCATGTAATTGACACGTGCCTTTCCCATGCTTGTTCTTTTATTAGATCCTGATGTTCCCACATCATGTTCATAAGTCGTATTGTTGTTAATTAATTAAAATAAGAAAGAAAAAGATAAGTGTCAGAGTAAATCATAACACCTTGCTAGATTGTATATGCTACTTATACATGTTCAATTATTTGTTCTTATTTATTGATCCAACAATATTACATAATTAAATAAAAATAAAAATAAATATTGACTTAGAGAGAATTGTCAATTCATGATATACAATGAACTCTCAGTATAAGGTTGATAATTTGAAAGAAGAACAAGTATGCTAATGAGCCTACTCAATTTAGAGATCAGGTCTCAGACATGATACCTGAGTTTAGTACTGTGCTTCCACCATTAGTCCCTAACTGACTAACAAGTCCTCTTTAAGTCTAGGGCCTGACTATACCATAGTGGTTATTGGTCGCAATGACTAGCATACCAAGAGCAATGTGAGAGTAGAGGAAAAAGGATGTGTAGGGTTTGTGGTGAATGGTACAGAAGGTGGGTATTAAGTTCTAATATAATGAGGAGCTTAGTTGAGATGACTTAGGCTTATCATACTCAATGTTATGAGAGAACGAAAAGAACTTGATGTCATGAATTGTCTTTTCCCTTTAAGTCAATATTTATTTTTCATTTAATTATGTAATAACATCAGATCAGTAAACAAGGACAAATAATTGGACTTGTATAAGTAGTGTATATAATCCAGCAAGGACTTTAACAAGTTCTCTTTGTTAACTCTGACTTAAAGTAGAGTTAAGTCTAAGATTGCTTACCAAAGACTAAAACTCTTATACTCAATGGAGTTTCTTTATGGATTGCTCTACCTACTTATACACAAATGCTATTTGTCTATGTGTATGCTTAGTAATTTCCTATGATTCTTCTAAAAGATTTCATTATGTAATCTATTATATGACCATTATCTTATCTTATCTCTTGTTTTATTTTTAGCATCCTTCATCTAGTCCATCAGAGAAGAGTCCCCATTCTTCCCACCCCTCTAGTCATACAATTTTAAAACTAGGCTAGTTCATAACAGTTATGCCAAACCTTGAGATCCTTGTATCTCCACAGGATTCTATTGCCCTAGGGTCTATTTATAATTATCAGAAGCATATTGAAGAGAGCTTCCGTGTGCATGTGGAAGCAAATATCTGTATTTGGTAGTTCCTAAGATATCTACCAATTAGTATCTGGTACTGATTAACTGATATCTCAATGAGTACTGATTTCTTTGACATGTTTTTGACATTGTTTGAATGTTTCTCTTGAGGGCTTTCAGATGCATTTTAGACTGTGGGAATCGTGCAAGTATTTGTGGAGTTATGGCCAAATGAAGTTTGTAATAGCTTTAATAAGTTCTCTTTGTCAACTCTGATCTGAAGTGTGAGCCTAAGTATAGTGACTATCAGTTGAGGTAACCTAAGATTACACTCTAAGTCAGAGTTGACAAAGAGAACTTGTTAAAGTCCCTGCTGGATTTGAGTACACTACTTATACCTATTTTACCTAGTCTATATACTACTTTCCCATAGTGATTATGTAACATCAATGTGACATGTTATGTGACCTCCCATATGACTTCTCTGATTATGTAAGTCTGTTCTAAAAATAGAAAGTAAAAACAGAAAAGAAAAGAAAAAGAAAAAATCCTTATATTACAATTCATAATACTAAGTTATCTTAACTAATGTTCACTATAAAATACTTCCTTCTACTAATAGTCTTTTATTATTATTTATGATTTTTCCCTTATTTTTTCCCCATTTTTCTCTGAATTTTTAAAGCATTAAAAAGGTATATATTTATATATATTTGGATATGAGTATGGGGAAAGAAGTATATATGAATGATTATGTACCTTTCTTAATTTCCCACACATGATGTCCAATACATATTGAATTAAGCTTTAAATAACATTCATCTTAGAACTTAGAGTATTTAGTTTTTTTTTATTTTTATTTATAAATATTAATACAGATCATTTTACTATTTCTGACACTACTTTGTAACACCATTGTCTTTTTCCTTCTACTACTACTATCTCCTAGGGTGAAATGGTTATACACTATCTCACATCTCTTACTAATATTATCATAACATCACCCATCCATCTTTGTTTCTCATTGCTCTTGGGGGTGGCACATTTGTGCATTTATTTATATACTGGGAACATAACCATAGTATGTTTCCTTTACATCTGGTTTTTACTAAGGCTGAAAGAAGGCACTATCTAGAGGTTGAACTAATAGTCAGAGGGAATTTACCCTCAAAAAGAATTCTATAAACACTCTATTACTTAATGATACCCATATGGAAGAGCTCCCTATAGCTTACCACAAATACACATGTTCCTCTACAAAATCTAGATATTATCTTTGGAAAGTATATTAGGGCATGCTAGGTACAAAGATGAACCACTTCAAGCTCTTTCTTAGGGTGAGAGAGTTATTAATACTCTTGAAAAGGGGTTTGACCAGAGCACTCATCATAGTATCCATCATCTGATCCCAATAGGATTGTTCCATGATGATCAAGTTCTATAACAGGGACTAAAGGCTAGGATGGGGTAGTAGATATTGTGAATGAAAGAGGTAAGAAGGTCTTTAAATAGATAAATGTTTTTGGAAGACAAATATTTAGAGGTAAAGAGTTTGTCATTTAGTCTAGTTTTCTTGCTCTTCACTACTTAGACTACTAACTACATAGTTGGTACTTAGGAGGCATGCTTACAACATATACTGCAGGGTCTGCTACTGTGTTCCTGATTGTTTCCTGCTCATTGTATTTAGAGTAGTTGGCTTTATAATTAAATCTCAAAAAAAAAAAAACTACTCTATAACAAGACCCAAAACATGGAGGCTGGCTACCTAGGGATATCCACCTACTTTACCATATAGAAAGTCAACTTGGGAATGATGAAACATGTTGGAGAAGTTGGTGTATGCAAGTACATGGCAAGCTAACATTAGTGGGTAGATGGGATTGAGATGCAGGAGACAGGAGAATCAGGAGATGGAAGGTATTTCTTGGACACATAGTGGCCTTCATTAGAATTTTTTCTCAATAACTTACACTCATTCATTGAGAAATGGGTGAGAACACCAACTTATAAAAGCTGAGCAGATACATAATGAACTAATGTGGGCCTTTCATCAGGAGTTACCAGTACCCTTGAAAAGGGGTCTAACCAGAGTACCTACATGTGGTGTCTGTCACCTGGCCTGCCTTGTGCACGTTGTGCTAGTGATCAAAAGCTAGAAGGCATGTGTCATAGTAAGTTATTAGAGGTACTCTTAGTTCATACCTTGCAGGGACTGTGATCACGCACTCTTTGCCTGTTATGGAGTCATGTATATAATGGTAGCAGGTTTGATTCAAAAAAAAAAAGACATGACCAACCATCTACTCTTCTCATTTGATAAGAGCTATTGAAAGACAAATTTATAATTCAGCCTCCCACTCTCCTTGACAATGGATTCCACAGTAGTTGCTATCAACCTATGTACCCATAAAAAACTGTGTGAGACTAGATTTAGCAAAGAACGTGATAGCGGCAGAATTACTCAAAATTGAATTAAATGATGTGGTTCGATTTTGGACTTCTATTTTTGGATAGGACAAAACCACAAAAGCAAGCACTTTTTCCTTCACCACGTGTGTTACCATGTCTATCGTTTTCAATGGCACGATGTCTCTCTCAGACGGCTGGTCTGAGTATATAATTCATCCTCAAGTAAACCTATACAGCGCGAGGTCTATTTTATTATCCCTATTTATTATACCGGTTTTGGCGGTCGTGCTCAACGTTTTGAAGCAGTTAGTGAGTTGAAGAATTTTTCTGTGCTTGATCACTCAAAATGTTGTTTTTCAAAAGGTCATTCCGGGGAAAGCTAATGAGCCACCTGTCGTATTCCATTGGTTCCCTATCATCGGTTCGGCTGTCGCATATGGTGAAGACCCTCTCTATTTTCTCTCCAAGTGTCGCGAAAAGGTACATACATCATTCATCGACATTTTATCTATATTATGATGACAATACAATCAAGTATGGCAACGTGTTCACCTTTATCCTCTTCGGCCGTCGTATCACAGTTTCACTTGGAACCCAGGGTAATGATTTCGTGTTGGGTGGGAAATCAACTGTTTTCAGTGCAGAGGATGCATATGCCGTAAGCATTATCTACGAGTGTAGCAAATCATACAAACTTTCTTTTCCTCGACAGCATCTTACGACTCCAGTGTTCGGCAAAGACGTCGTCTACGATGTGCCCAACGAGGTCTTCATGGAGCAGAAAAAGTCCGCCAAGGTCGGTTTCACGATGGATAACATGCGAGCTTATGTCGGCATGATTGAGGAAGAAGTGGAGAATTTCCTGCAAATGGAGCCTGCCTTTTCTGTCTTCCAGTCCAACAATGAGGAATGGGGACAGTTCGATGCTCTGAAAGTCTTCCAAGCCATCACTATCCTGACTGCCTCGAGGACACTTCAGGGTAAAGAAGTACGAGCGGGTCTGGACAGTTCCTATGCTGACGTTTACCACGACCTGGATGGCGGCCTCACTCCTCTTAATTTCTTTTTTCCAAACCTGCCATTGCCCAGCTACAGGAGGAGAGACATTGCTCAAAAGAAGATGAGTGATTTTTATGTGAAGATCATTCAGCGACGAAGGAATGGTAGCACTGAGGACGTTAGTCTTCTTTCTCTCCAAATCTCAGGAGTGTCTCATGTATTTCTTTCAGGAAGCAAACGACATAATTGCTACACTTATGCAGACAAAGTATCGTAATGGACGGCTTTTCCAAGATCACGAAATTGCTCACCTTATGATCGCACTGCTCTTGGCTGGTCAACACACTAGCTCATCTACTGCTGCTTGGGCTTTGCTTCATATGGCTGATCGCCCCGATGTTGCGTAAGGCTTGTTCCTCTTGTATCCATTTGTACTCATTCTGACGATGTCACAGTGATGCCGTTTACCAAGAACAAGTAAAATATTTCAGTCACCCTGACGGGTCTATCCGTTCCATGACCTACGAGGAGCTTCGTCAACTCCCCGTTCTGGACTCTATCATTCGTGAAACTCTTCGCGTCCACCCACCCATTCATAGTATTCTCCGATATGCCCGTGATGATATCCCCATTCCCTCTACTCTTGCTTCCGGAAAAGACATCACTTATGTCGTGCCCAAAGGCCATTACGTCCTCGCCTCTCCCATTGTCAGCCAATTAGATCCGAAGATCTGGAAGGATGCCAAGAAATGGGAGCCAGCAAGGTGGAGGAATCCTGAGGGTATCGCTGTTCAGGCTTTCAAGGCCTATGAGGGTGCAGATAACGAAAAAGTTGATTACGGCTTTGGCGTTGTTAGCAAGGGCACAGAGAGTCCTTACCAGCCATTTGGGGCTGGCAAACACCGTTGCATTGGTGAACAGTTCGCGTATCTGCAATTGGGGACCATCATCGCGACGTTTGTGAGGCATATGGTGGTCAAGGTTGACCAGGTGCCTGACGCCGATTTCAGCGTAAGTGTCTGTTTTCTCTGATCCTCAGAGGGTCTTAGTGTTCTTTAGACTTTGATAGTATTGCCTGGGACTCCTCGAATGATTTCGTATAGGAAGAGGCAATTGAATTGAAGGAATGGGTTGGTTGTGCTCCTAGGTTCCAGGAGCTACACCTTGATAGTATTTTTGTTGATAAGATCTTACATTATCAAACTGCACAGCTTTCGATCCACCAATAATGCGGATCATTTCAGGTGAACTAGTATACAATGACACGAACGAAATTCCGGGTAGCCCACAAAACGCCCAGCTAGATGCTTACGCCCTATAGGAGTATTTGAATCCTACCCATTCTGCCCAAGAGAAGGTGATTGAATGCTTAATCTCTCTCGGGAATATGCACGGCGGCTATAACCAATCAATCAGTATGAATTTTGAGGATGGAACATATAAGATAAGACATAGCCTCTCAAGGAGTCAGGTATTAAATTACGTCTCGAGTCATAACGCTATTGGTGGTGGGGTCTCCCACTTAACGTTTGTATCTGAACATTACCATGGTGAGGGTGTTTCGAGATCCCTGGTTGTAATGACGTTGCATGGGCGGTGATCAACGATGTGTTCGGATACTAGTAGAGGCTCTACAGCTTCAAAAAAAACCATGAGATCTTGATGGCTGATCGCATGTCCTCTATGTCGATTAAACTACCTGGATCCAGCTCCGCAACAACCTCAGGAATTGGATTTCCTATGGCATATAAAAGGGCCCTAGTTGTTTACTACCAATACCCCACCTTCAAGTATTTCTCAGATGGTCCCCTTTACCATTCTGGTGACCCTCACCCTTACCTCGTTGATTTCGTCCACCATTGCATTACCTGAATATGGCTCACTTGCAGGATTGTCCAAGAAGGAACTGAATACCGTTTTGCATACTCTCAAGCATCGTGATATTCCAAATCCTCCTGAACCAATCAAGGATACAGCCCTCAAGCTGGTAAATGATCTCAAACATCCATACCAGGACCCTCGACCGGGTGATATCCGAGGACCTTGTCCTGGATTAAACACTCTTGCTAACCATGGTGTATGTTAGAGTGACTATCAGAAGTATTTCATTCTGATCTTCATTTCCTGTGTACAGTATCTTCCTCGCAATGGGATTGCCACACCTACACAATTGATTAATGCATGCCAGGAAGGTAAATAATACTGACAAATACGTACAAGAAGACACTGACAATGAATGACAGGTTTCAATATGAATTATAACTTAGCCTCGTTTATCACGTACAATGCCCATATTGTGGATGGAAATGTTATTACCGACCTGCTTAGTATTGGCGGCAAGACCAATGCAACGGGTCCAGACCCCCCTTCACCGGCCATTGTAGGTGGCCTCAATGCTCATGGTCCCTTTGAAGGCGATGCGAGTATGACTCGCGGTTAGTGAATGATTGAGACCCTCTACTAGAAACTCACCTGAAATTAGAGGATGCCTATTTTGGAGACAACTTCAGTTTCAACGAAACACTTTTCCAAGAGGTCAGAAACGTTTTTCCAGTGAACGTTCTATCCAAGACTCAATTTCTTTCCAGCTCGTCGAATTGAGCAATCAATATGGTGCTGGAAAATATAATTATACAGTTGCCGGCGAGTTTAGGTACAGGCGAATCCAAGATTCTATTGCAAGAAATCCAGAATTTCGCTTCCTTCCACCACGATATATTCCGGCCTATAGGGAAACAACATTTCCCGTCAACTTTTTCATTGACGGACGTCAGAAAGATGGACAATTAGACCTGACCGATGCACGCAGCTTCTTCCAACATCATCGGATGCCCGATAATTTTCACCGGGCACCAGAGCCTAGGGGATTTGAGGGACTCGACATCGTTGTTAATGCTCATCCGATTATGCCCGGTCGTAATGTTGGTGGAGTCAACACCTATACTCCAGACCCGAGTGCACCGAGCTTCACTAACGATCCGAACCTCTGCGGTGCTTACGAAGACTATATCCTCAATACAGTGCTCCCTCTCTATCCAGATCCGACTGGAAAGTTGAGAAAGGCGCTGAACAAGAATTTGGATTTCTTTTACCAAACATTGGGTGGTGCCTGCGAGCAAATGTTCCCATACGGAAAGGACTGATACGGTAATATGATGTATTAGATACGGTGTGTATTGTGAGGCCTATGCATGGACTACTTAACGTTATGTTAACCATAACTATCTATCGATTATATATGGCATCTTCGGTGAACACAATGTTATCTTGGACCTCGGGAGGATAGTGCATCGATCAAGTTAATACAAACATAATGAGACTGGGAAGTTGACAGGAAAGTGAGTGACGTCAGTTACGAGCCCGATCTGTAGTCAAATAAACTCTGTTACTCTGATTTTGGAGCGGGGATTATCCAGGGACAACGAGGACAGACTAGGATGGTATCAAAGTCAAGTGAATATTCTTGAGAGATAATGGATAAAGCATATCATATGTCCATTTCAGTAATGTGTCTGTCAACTGGTACAGGTGAGCATGGGTGTTGACACCAAGCAATGAGTTATGTTGAAAGCGTCTAAGAGGTGCATCAACCGAGCTAGTCACCAGGGACTTGCCGCTCAGATGATAAGCGATTGCAATCTTTCATCGTCACATACAAACTCAGCGCAGGCACGTACGTTTAACCAGCGTCTACAGTCTGATCTTATAAGAAATCACACAAAGAGATTGCCCGTAGTTGTATTTGGCAATATTTGCTTACTGAAGTTACCATCAACATCTTTTTCCTTTTCCTGACATGACTTTGTAGTCAGTTGTCTCTTTAGATGCCTGAGGTAAGACACAGTTCATTTATTATCACAATGTATATTCATGATTATATTGTAGCTAGTTATTTTGCAGATAATCCATTAATTGTCTGTATTACCTTGTTATTTCGCAAATATGAGTACTTGATATACGCTCAAAATGACAGATTCATTAGACTGTCATACCTTTTCTACAAAAGTGAGAACAACGATCAAATCAAAGTCATAGACCAACGCAATATCTCAATCGTCAATCGACTCCTTAGTAGAGAGTTGAAGACTGATGAAGTATGATTATAATGGCCAATAGCAACGGGAAGAGAGTTACAAAGAGTGTACAGGTTAATGCTGGGATAAGAAAATATATTCAGGCCCAAATCTAGGACCGAATGAGAGACTTTAATAGGGAAGCACAGTAGGACCGAATGAGAGAAACTTGGTCCTAGTCTACCTAAATACTACCCGTGTGTTTACTGTGTAATGGAGAGAAAATTTTCAGTTGTAACTATGGAAACACAGCAAATATCAATGAGACGATATGAGCTGGAATTATGTAATAAACTTCAACAGAGGGTCATCCCCCTCTTTCCTGGCTCCGAATAAACATCAATGGGCTGAGTTCCACTGGTGGACCTGATAAAAAAGAACCAAGAAGGAAGATTAGCCAGGGTTAGGATAGCTGAGGTCATATTGATCCAAGAATCAACTACACCTGGTCACCTTGTTGTCACCTTGTTGTGTATACAGTAATGCCTTTGGAGCTAGCCTTGAAATTTGGATATAAGATAGAAAAAGATTTTGTTGATTATCATGTAGCGAACATCAACTGAATGAAATGATCCACTATTTTATACAATCTGTCTTCTTCACGATGAGCAGTTGTACAGATTTTCACATCTCAGGAGATGCCCCGAGGATTACACTGCCAAGTTCCGAAACCTTATTCATTTTTGGAACTCGCGAAGCACTCTCACAGTGTTGCTGAATTCAGTCTTCTCTTCGTCCCAGTCTTTGGAAGGGAGGCAATTAGTCATCAATACTATGTCAAAACTCCGAGTCTCACCGTCGCGAATATGGGTCAGGTTGTCCCTGTTGAGTTGCATTACTTGCTTACTGTTGAGGTCATAGCGAGGCCAACCACCTTTATCATGGGTCATCTCTTGCAAGCAGTGGTGGTTGCTGGACAAGTATTAACACACCTCCAGGATCAAGATCATTAACAAAGTTGATCCAAAAGTCTTGCATCTGGCTTGAGAACTCATCTTCTACAGACGGAAGAGACTCAGTTCCAAAAAGGAATTCCAGCTCCGAGGCGTGGAAGACTGGACAATTCCAATTCGAATCAGTCGCCTGCTCGAATGTTATAGTATAAAGTCTTACCTCCAAGAGTTGGATCACCGCCAGGGATAAATTCCCCAAAGTAGTACGCGAACATGGGTTGACGCGAGGCACCATGTTCAAAGAATAAACGCCTCACGGATAGGAACATTTGAA
>Ga0153955_100705_pt1 | contig 11975 bp, 17 predicted proteins | sample TSFL039MetaG_FD_104744 | JGI IMG/M metagenome (GOLD analysis project Ga0153955, IMG submission 104744) | Attine ant fungus gardens microbial communities from Florida, USA - TSFL039 MetaG | ecosystem: Host-associated > Fungi > Mycelium > Unclassified | place: USA: Florida, Wekiwa Springs...
ATGAAGGAAGACATTTGTAGAGCAGCAAGAAGAAAAGGAGGCTCCGAGGCAGAGACAAGGGGGCACGGAAGATACATGGGACAAATGTTGGAGAGGCGGGGCATATTTTCAAAGCTAGTAAGCCATGGTCCCAACACGAGTTCTAGAATAAACGAGTTCAGGGAATCAATAAATGTACCCACTCAAGATAATCGCCCAAAAACAAGACAAGTGACAACCTTCTTAGCTTTGCACATCCTGTTCCACCGTCCCTCTAAGATTCCGCTTGGTAGCAACAAGTTCTCATCTCATTGCTTCCAGCCGTAATTGCAGATAAGACATGACAGTTAAGATTCCCAATAGTGAATAGGTGGGAAACACAAAAGTGCCTTATTTACAACTCGAAATTCATATCTTGCAGCCAAAACTCAATTTGTGGAGCTACCAGTACAGTCAAACAGAAAAAAAAAACTCCAAAACCATTAAAAAGAAAGTAAGATACAGGGGATCGGGTATGACAGCGTAAGTAATAAAAAGAGATCATATATAGAGTGAAGCACAATATCAAAACCAAGTGTTGAACAGGCAGAAGAGAAGAAAGTCTATGATATGAGTGCTTTTTTCGAGTCAACTAAATCATTCAGCTGTTGATTTCGCTTTTGCGCTTTCTCAAGCTGCGCTTGTAGATTCCTATATGAAAAAAATTGATTTTTTAAGTAACACCATTACAAAAATATACTTCAAACAAAACAACTCACTTGACATTCGCTTCCAATTCCGCAACCCTTTCCTTACTCCCCTGTCTCTCCCTCTTCACTCTCTCCTCCGCCGCTTTCAACCTCGCCTCATATTCCTTCACTCTTGCATCCCATTTCATATCCGCCTGCGCCGTCTTCTGATTCATTGTAGCCATCTTCTCCTCCGTCGCCAACAACTGATTCTGTGCATTGTTCAATCTACGCTCAGCATTGGTCGCTCGGGTGGAAAGAGACCGAAGTTCACTAGACGTCGACATATCCGAAGAATTCGTAAATCGCTTGAGAGACGTTAACTGAGATTGAAGATCCTGATTCGTGTTCTGATTTTTCAATAAACATAAAAAAATCAGACACTTCAACAACAGAAACGAAAAAAAGAACCTTTAAAGCTTCTAATTCTCCTTCCTTCGCCGCAAACTTCCTCCTCCACTGACTCTTCGTGTCCCCATAACTCTTAACACTACTCTCAAATTTATCAATCTGCTTCCATCTCGTATCAAGCTGCTTCCGGATTTCATTCAACTTGTCCACGTATCTCACTTCAGCCTCTTTACATTTCTTATCAAAATCGAGTTGAATTTGTGAAAGTGCTTTGAGGCGCGTGATAAGATTATCATGAAAGACGCTAAAATTGGTGAAAGGCTTCGTCTCCCCTGAACCACTTTTCTTCTAGTATACCAATGAATTGAGTACCAAAAAAATGGAGGGAAAACTTACAGGAGTTTTATCCACGCCCAAAATCTTATCCAAGTACTGGTAAATGGTCAGCAACAACGTGTTCCTCTCCGTTAACTGATCCCTATACATCCCCTCCTGACTCTGCAAGCTTTTTTGATCCTTTCCAGTTCTCACTTCCAACTCTTCCACTCTCCCCTTTAATCCTTCACATTCCGTTTCCCTCTTCCTCAAGTCTCCTTGTACACTGTCCAATTTCTCAGAAATATTCAACCTTGCTTGTGTTTGTTGTGATAACTGCGTTGACAATTCCCGAATTTGTGAATGAAGTGTATCGACAAGATCATCTTTTTCCTGAATCTTCGATTCCCGACCAGTTAATTCGGTACGAGCGCGTGAAAGTTCATCTTCAAGTCTTTCAATGTCTCGTTTCAGTCGGTCCATTTCAAGCTGAAGACTAAACCTCGTGGAAGTGTCGACTTCCCCTCTCCTCTTACTTTCTTTTTCTAACCCTTCCAATGCTTTCTGAACCTCGGCTAAATCGCGCTGACGCTGTTCCAACAGCGTTTGTACACTCGTCAAATCAGATAAAGTCGATTGAAGCGCAGAATCTTTAGCTTCAAGCGACCGATGAGATTTTCGTAGCTCGTCTTCATGTTTACTAATCAAATCTTCTACGATACGAGTATGGGATTTGAGTGTACGCTCAAATTCAGACTGGAGATCAGAGTGCTGACGAGAAAGGGTGTCATGTCGAAGTTGATGATTGTGAAGTTCGTGGTGGCACTTTTCATAGATATTCGTCGTTTCCTGGAGTTCAGCGCGAACTTGGCTGAGTTTCTGAAAAAGTATTTATCAGGTTGATGGATTACAGAGCGGACAAACTTACCTCTTTGAGTGCATTGTTCAATGCTTCTAACCTCTCCCTCTCCGCACCTTCATCCTCCCTCGACCTCTGTGTCTCTTCTTTGATTTTATCATTCTCATCCTCAAGAGCGTAAATTTCTTCTCCCAACTTGTCAATTGTAGTTCTCATAGCTTCGATCTGAGCATCCTTGGTCTCAGCTTGAAGTTCCAGGTCGTTAAGGGCAGATTCAAATTCGAGGCGAAGTTCATGTTGTCGCACTTCGTGCTCATCCAGGGAGAGTTTGATATCCCGCAGTTCCGTCTCTCGTTCAGACAAAACCTAAAAAAAATGAGCAAGGACGAAGAGAGAGAAGGTGAAGGCTTACATCTTTCAACTCTTCAACCTGCATCCTGACTTCGTCAACCTCTCCTCTCCACTCATCCTCTACAACTTCCACGATTCTCTTATGTTCGGCAACCAACTCGTCAATCTCGGCATTTTTTTGCTCACACTCATCTTCCTTCTGCTGTATCTCGATCAGCAATGCTGCAACCCTGTCCTTCAGATTATTGAGGTCATCCTCAACTTGCTCCCTCCCTTCCCTTTCCTCGAGTATCAACGCACGAGATTCACTGCGCTCTTCGTTTTCTCCAGCACGTTTAGAATGAAGTTCCTCGATTTCTAGTTTCAAAGATTCGACAGCATCGAGTAGGTCTTCACGCTCGTCGTCTTTCTCAGATAGAAGGACGATGTGGTCTTGGAGACGATGTCGGAGGTCGGCGTTTTCGTCCTGGAGATCGTGTATACGTTGGAGATGTGAACGGGTAGAGTGCTGATCAGAGGGGAAGGAGGATGAATTGCGTTCGATGAGATCTTTGAGTCGTTCGATTTCATCCATGTTGTCTTGTAACAACTCTCGCATACTTTCAATGTCTTCTTCCAGTTGGGCATTGTGTGCCTCGAGCTCTCGTACAATATCTTCACTTTCCTCGCCTTGGTGGACTCTCTGTCTCCGTAATTCGTGGATCTCTCTTTCACGTTCTTCCAACCTTTCTTCAAGTTCGCGCTCCCGTTCTTCACGTTCATGGCTTTGAAGACGAGAAGAGGCCCGGTTATGTTCTTGTTGAGATTCGAGGTCTTTCTCAAGCTGCGAGACGAGTTTTTTGGACTTTTTTAGTTCCATATTACGCTGCTGGACCTCGATCTTGAGATTGATATTCTGCTTGAGAGCAGCATCAATCTGATCAGGTGCGAGTTGTGCGAGACGTTCTTCGAGGAAATGGACACGGAGTTTGACATTGAAGTTTTCTTTCTTGAGGTTGTCGATGTGCTAGGAGAAGATTGAATTTGGGATTCCATGAGTTGAGAATGGCAGTACCTTTTCTTGATCCCGGAGAGTCAGTGTCACGCCCTTGTTTGCGGCAGCCGTAGGTCGCACAGGGCCTTTCCTTGGGGTCTGAACATCTCTCCTCTTGTCCGCTGCGGGCGTGTCTAGCAAGTCGCCGCCATCGTCGTCGTCACCGTCTGTAGACAAAACACCCAGCTTGGAAGGCAGTCCCGTCTTCCGCCTTGAGGACAGAGCGGAGGAAGAGCCTGGTGGAGAGGGTGTGGCAATGGGTACAGAGGACTGGGCGGTGGTGCGGGAAGAGGCAGAAGGAATCCTGAGGTGCCGTGCTGGAGTAGAAAATCCAGAAGCAAGAGAGCCCAGTGAGACTTCTGGATGAGTGCCTGAAGACGTATTCGACGGTTCAGCGGCAGACATTTCTGCACAATCAACATATCATCAACATCAAAACATAACTCGTCTAGTCTCGTGACTTGTCTGTTCTAAATTTATCCTATCCTCTCAATCAACCAAAGCATCGTCGGCGGAAACATCGGCGGCATCGTCATTGTCGAGCTCAGCTGTCTCACGGCAACCCGAGTGTAGTGCGGATGTTCGGTCGGCATAACCCATCCCCAATATCCATCTTCCGACTCAATTCTGCTCGTACAACCAGTCAACGCGTTACCACAGCGTCAGAAACAGACATACGTATACACATCATCGCCATGTTGTGGCTGTCTCCGTACAGCCCACCGCTGATTCACGGGCAACTCGTCATATACATCCACCTCCTGCAGACCCCATACATTCTGCTCACTGTTCAACACCGCAGCAACTCTTCCTTCGACAGCAACAACACGTCCCCTATCTCTACCAACTGTGATGTAGTAACTATCCCCACCAGCATGGTGCAACGTGAACGATGTGTTGGGGCTCAATGGTACTCCCAGAGGTTGACCATAGACACCTTTCGGGTCAAAAGAGGCCTCTTCAACAAGATTGCGGCCGACGAGCTGTAGCGAAGGAACTGTTCGGACCGTATAAGTTCCCGTGGGGAGGAGCTCAACATATTCGACTGTTTCGGGTTGCAGAATCTCATGCCGTTCCGACATTTTGTGAACAGGGAGTGTTTGATGAATCTCGTGACTGACGTGGTCATTTTCCCAGGCCAATTTACATTGACACGATCGATCGATCATTAAAGACCGACGTCTACCATGGGGCTTGGAAGTCAATACCATATTCACAGCAGCTGAAATAGTTTCAAAATCGAGTTCACCGGCAGTCTCAGCATAACGTTCGATGAATCTTTCTTACAGCGTTTGATAGATCTTCATATTCAACTACCAGAACAGGTTTCCAAAAAACGAAATACAATTCACCAGCATGGAGTTCAAGTGATAGAGTTTCATTCCTAGGCTCTAACGAACCTTGGACTACTGGTGGTTACATTCGCTCGATCCTGCACTTCCATCGATACTCAGAGTCCATAACAACCAGGAATCCACCGCTTTTATTTCCATGTATATTTTTGCCTAACTTCTTTACAATCATCAAAACTGGCCTTTATATGATCGTTACGGATCCCCCTCTTCCTAGCCACCAAATGTATACTCGTGCGCAATCATTGAGCTCGCACGCTCGGCGAGTGCATATATGGGAGCCTGTGTATGACCACTGGGCCCACGAGGCTAGATGATTGTCAATAAGGCACAAAGAATAACCATAGAAGATGGTACTCACGAAGATCGATGCATCAACAATTCGTAATCCAGAGGTTCCCTTCACTCGATAATCAGGATCGACCACTCCCCAAGTCGCACCTTGAGGTGACATTCCTGCAGTACCTCCCCCATGGAGATAAGGGCCTGCTGCACTCGTAATGAATTCGTTCAAGTCTTCATCTGTCGTCACATTACTGGCAGGATAAAGTGGCCCTGGTATAGATCCGTTGAAGGCCTGTGCTGTAAATAATCGTCGTACATGTCTGTGTGCTTCTCGAAGAATCGCCACGTCCAAGGGTTCAGATACCAAGTTCATATCGATAATTGGATCGGTAAATGGATCAGAACTCGCAAGTCTTATGGAGCCGCCTGTAACACTGTCAGATCCTGGAACCAGTATGATACCTTGTTATCATGTACGTACGTGAGATGGGATGGAGGTTTACAATTGATAGCTGAAGAGTCACTGTACCATTCACTAGAACAAAAGCACATATGAATGACGGCTCATATCCACGAAGAGAGGGGAACGCGCACAATCGGGAACCACAACTTCTCCAAAAGGCGAAGGCAAATCGGCGCTTATTCGTGATGTATACACTTCGACGTGCGGAGAATTAGGCCCCGGGGATGGATCAGTGAAGCCATCGCTGTCAAAGATAGAGCTATTGTCGGGAAGGCGCATCCAGATTATTTGATTGAGGAGAGGACCTGGTATTGTCAGGCGCCCAGTACGTGATGCATTCCACTTGGCCAGTTCTGCATCCAAATCAAAGCTATATCATGAAAGCTTAAAGGTGCTTCATCCGAGTAGATTTAAAACGCACTCGCTGTTTGGAAGTGTTGTATTGAAGATACCGAGATTATATACTTGGTCTGAGAAGTTCTTTCCTACACTTGGATTGTCTATTAGCGTCTTGATACCGAGATTTTCCAGTTCACTGCGATTGCCAATACCGGAATTCAACAGAATCTGCGGTGAGCCAATCACTCCTCCAGCAACGATCACCTCTTTCTTTGCGAGCAATATATTTCTGCGGCTTTGCGTGTCGGCCGCAAACTCGACTCCACGGAAATCAGTACCATTTTCCACTGGTAACACACGCATCACGTAAGTGTTCAAAAGAATATGAAGATTGTCCAAGCTTGTCTCCACATATGCAGTAGCTGAGCTACTCCTTTCCTTATGGTCATCGATTGTGAATAAGTTCCACGCTGGGAGTAGACACTTGGTCAACTAATCAACTTCATTGTTACTGTAGTCACTCACAGATGCCAACCGGCTTCCCATCATTCATATCCCTCAAATATGGGTACTCTGTCGGAAACTCCTTTGTTACTTCAAGATACATATCGTTGAGTGGGTGATCGATATATTCAGACGTCAAAGATATCTTTCCATCATGACCATAGAGAGAAGGGTCGATATGACTTTGTCCTGTTGCATTTTTAACCAATTTTTCTGTCTGAAGAGAACATGTGAATGAGCAACAGTAGATGACCTGAGTCGCCGATGGACAAACTTTGAGCATGAAAGGCATCATATTATCCCACTTCAAGGCATCGTCCTCGACAATTTCAGCCCATTTATTCCAGTCATCTTTCGACCCCCTTGTATACGCCATTGAATCTAACTTAAAATAAGTCTTCCCTCCTGGAAATTATATCCCTACACTTACTGTGTGAACTACAACCACCCAGCATTTTCGCTCGGGAGTAAAGTACAGTTTCCCCGCTGGGATTTTGTACCGTGTAATTCCAGTCTACACGACTGCCTGGTAGGTCAATATCCAAGCCCGGAACCCGTGTCTCAAACACATCTAGGTTTCTAGGAATTATCAATCATGGTGTTGAGGATCTATCGAATAAGTAATATGACATACGAGGGACCCGCTTCTATAACCAAAATATTCCATCGCGGATTCTCTGCAAGTCGAGCAGCGACAGCTCCACCTCCAGTGCCACCTGGATACTTTCTATTAGACTCCAATTCTCGATCAGGCCTCTAGCACGAATTACCTCCAGCAATGATAAAGTCGTATGTGACGTTCCGAGGGATATCATCAGAACTCTGGAAAAACTTGACGCCAGACACAACCTGGGTGCCTAAAAGGATGAATGCAAATAAGTTATACCGCATTGTACACAAGCGGAAATTGATTTACCATCCTCGATGTTTTAGTATTTAAACGGTTGTTCCGTGGTCGCTATTATAAACGTACCCAGGTAATTTCTGAGCATTAGTGTCCGTATGATCGCCACGATATGGTGGGAACCGTGAGATGTAGTCCACGTGCAAACTTTGCCACCCTGCGTCTGAGTACTAGCTTACTTACTGCGGAATAGAACTGCTGAATCCATTGCATTATTAAAATGTCGAAGAGTTTCAATGATATGCAGGTGCAAAACTCAAGATATATTCTGGCATATTAAAGATCAGTTTTGAAAAATGTCCAACAATTTTGGTTTGACAATAACAAAATGGACTTGATAGATCCTTTTGTGTCATACGAGTAGACAAAATTCTGTGCAGCCTCCAACATATAATCACTAAGATGGCAAAAACTCCGTCTTTCTGGATTTTACAGTGCCAGTTATTTACTAAGTCCGAGCTGTCCATCAACGTTGATCAATGTTAAGTGATGGGCGCTGACAGCTCTCGCTGCACATTGTCTCTGAAAGCCATTTTCCAGAATTAACTCCGGTCTGCTCACAGCATCTGTGAGGATCAGGGTTTGTAATAACTATAACTCTAGAGATGGCGATGTAGGAGCTAGTTCAGTAATGGAGAACTAGATGGTACCTTGTCTCCAATCAATTGTGACCAAGCACTACTGAGCGAGAACCGCCCAACAAAGTTACAAAAAATTCAAGTGAGATATCTGCTGCAGATCCTTACCTATGCGGTAGTATTTCCACACTAGGCAGTGGTGTCGATGCTAAAGCACGAGTAAAGGACACTGCTGAATTACGATGCTCGTAAACACGTTCCTCTCCATGGGCATTTCTTATTATCCCAACCGAAACATGTCAGCTCACTGTACCCTGAGCAGGATAGCCGAGAAGAAGCAATGGGGCTCGAAGACGTGATGTGACACTTCTGGGTTGTATTGAAGTATCATCGACCTCATGGAACATTGGTTCTCAGCATCCTCCCTTCTTCCTGCCTCTTCTCCCTTGCCAATCTTCCTTTTCCCCTAGTCAAGTCAACTTCTCGCCATGCCCTCTTCGCTTCATCAAATACAGCCAACGTCTCATCGTAATACTCTTGAAATCTTCGTACTTCTTTTTCCCATTCCTCTCCTATCACATCAAGGCGACGGATGAATTCTCGGATAGAAGCAAAGAAGGCATCCAACACTGAGAGATTATGAAGTACGAGAAGGGAGTGTGCCGACATTTCGTGTGTGTGGAGTAGGTGATGGATATATGCTTTCGTGACTGCGAGTTTCGTTCTCCCCTGCAATGATGGCGGTGCAAGATCGTGTGTTACCGAGAAATTATGTTCAAGCGAATAGGATGTGTCATCAACACCGTGAGATATCCTGGCAGAAGCTGCAACAGGTACACACGCGCGACATGAGCAAGTGGAAGAACTGAAAGGCGAGAAATCGAGTTTATATGAATCAGAGTAAAGATTATGTCCAATATCGTGTTTTCCATCATTCCGTGTTTTCGCTGACAAAATCGGGGAGGGCGCAGGAAAACTGAAATCAAACGCAACCCCAAAATCAGCAGCACGTTGTGCCCAATGCGCATCGAACAAATCAATCCCAATTGTCGAGATCAACCTAAGCATCTCATGCGGCGTCTGAACTGTATTCACAAGCCTGAGTTTCTCAACTGGTAATGGTTCGAGCGAAGCACGCAAAAGTGTTGAGAGCTCATCCATATTCATGGCTCTAACATGATCCGGCTTGACTTCCTGAAGTGGAGCAGGCGTAGAGCCAGAGTGAGGAACAGGAGTCATAGGTGGTGTCTCGTCTATGGATCGCTTGGGAGGATAGACTTCAAGGGACAAACGAATGGGTACAAGGTCGAAGGTATACCCTAGAACACCATGGTCAAGTGTTTGAAATGGCTTTATAGCCTCTGCTTCGAGGCCAAAGAGTTTCTCGACAAGACTTTCTGCGAAAGCACGTCTAGCTGGAATGCTGGCTGCACCGGCCATATGCACAAGGATGCCGGGTTTGTATTCCACTTCTTGAGGGATGTTGGAAGTGGATGCATGAAAGAGTTGAGAGATAATATTGGCTAGCCACACTGTAGATCGCTCGATGCTCTTCGTAAGTCGTTTTTGTGAATATGGAGGATTTGTGAATGGTATATCACTAAGCGCGGATACGACATCGGGCTTGCATGCTCGGACATAGGATTTCCAATCTGCAGGCGCAACCTACTAAGGCTCAGCGTTTCGTATTGGGCGAGCATAGTGAAGTTATATGATAGCATACCTTTCGTACACCTCGCAGACTATACGCACAAACGTGGAGTTTACCATTCGCCGGCATCTCTCTCTCATCCGCAGGATCTCTTATAGACATGGATATAACATGATTGTCTGTAGAGAACCCAAGAAACGAATGTAAAGGATTTTTTCCAGGTGCAAGCGTAGGAACTGGTGGGTGAACATCTAAACTAAGAGATAAAAATACAAGAGGGTCAAGTAAAATCCTTACCAGAGTACAGTGCATCACTCACAAACTTTCAAAGGGAACATTTACCCAACAAATACCGCCCGATGAATAATGATCGCGTGAGAGGTGCGGGATAACGCCCCGTGAAGTCGAAGTTAGAAAACCAGGCGTCTGAATTCGGATTTTATTGCCTTCGGGTCTATTGAAGTATACCGTTCCAAGACGAGGGCCAAAACAGTTTGCAGGTGAAGTGAAGAGTGAGAAAGACGGCCCAGGAACGGAGGGTGAACCCGACATCATGACAAACCCGAAAGATTTTTCTGGACGGCGCATCAGACCATCGAAGATCCTTTTTCCCGCGCCAGTCCATCCGATCCCAGATAAAATTTGAATTCATCTGAGTCTAACCTGGCACTGCGAAAGAATCCCTCTATGTGTCCAAGGCAAAAGATACAATATACAGAAGCTTTATGAGGGTCGTATTCTACCTCACTGTTCAGGTATTACATAATCCATCAGTATTTACTGTTTAGTATGTTCTCGTTTTACGACAATGTAATGAGATTATTTATTCTTGGATCGTAGTAATTGTTACTTGCATGCTTGTACTGTTCACACTCACTGCATGTATTTTTACTTGTCAATAAAGTCTTGTTTTGCGATACTGAGTGTTTCTACTCACTCCAGGTATCCTGCTACTCGTTACAAAAAGCTTCCCAATTGTGTACTTTCCAGACCATACACTTGTTTGCAACCTCAGTACTGATACAGAGAATGCATTACCACACTAGGAGAGGTAGCTGTTGAAATACCATCGGGGGAGGGTACAAATAGATAGGGAATACAAACTAAGTATTCCTGCTACTTAGAACGATAAGCATCTGAAACAGAAGGGAATCACATGCATCGCGCAGGCTCGCGTGAGATCCAAATTCCAACAGTAGCGCTATATGGCATATTTACTTGAATTGCGATCTCCTCCACTTGCTGATTTCCTTGTATCCCCTCTCTCTGAGGTCTACAAACTCGAGGAAGAGCTGGTTGACGTAAGAGAATGGATACACAATGTCTCTGAGACCCAGGCATCTGCTATAGAAGGTCAATCATCTCCAGAAACTATATCACAAATAATCAGGCAAGGTCAGGTTAGAAGATCGGACCTGACTCCCATCGGACCCCATCTCACTATTTTGACACGTCGTCAAAAGATCTAGACACCCCACCTCATTTATTGTGGGATATATGACACGAAAAGAAGATTAAAATAGATACTGGTTACTTGGATGTAGTACGGCGAAGAAATTATATAGATCTGCTTTGGTGCGAGAGAAATACGAAGTGTATTATTCCGCTGAGATGTGCTTTAGTGCATTTTGACAGAGAAAATAGCAGCGTAGTGGGAAGGTAATATTGACTCCAGAAACAGGTGCAATGTCAAGAGATGAATGTACTATAAAGACACTTGGGAACAAAAAAAGGTAGGCAGGAAAACTAATGTTCATCTAAAAATAATTATAATGTCCGTTGGTGCTGCTATGAGTGTCAGATGATCATCGACTGACACAATGTTTGCAAGATGTTTGCAGGTTTACAGTCAACTCTAAGCTGGAACTCAACTTGGGATATGATAAAATCCATGGGTTATGACAGAGTATGATTATCACAGACATGATTCTTCTCAGATTCGACTGTATCACCTTGATGCCAGAATAAGTAATCCTACCTTGTGATTCGCCCAGCAATATATTCGTTGCCTTTTTACTTCAACCTGATCCCAAGTATCTACACATCTTACAAGTTCAAGTATGCTTATTGCCATGCTTTTCTGATTATCGCACTCGCCCGCTCGGCAAGGGCATAACCTGGTGCTTGAGTATGTCCGCTTGGAGTATTCGGCTTGAGCAGCATAAATAAAACCAATTGAATAACCATAGACAAATGTGCTCACTAGGACAGAGACATCAATGACTCGTAGTCCATTGGTTCCCTTCACTCGATGATCGGGATCAACGACACCCCACTTCGCCC